>Ga0256833_1000631_pt1 | contig 27049 bp, 33 predicted proteins | sample 356284metaG_FD_190535 | JGI IMG/M metagenome (GOLD analysis project Ga0256833, IMG submission 190535) | Hydrothermal vent microbial communities from Mid Atlantic Ridge, Atlantic Ocean - 356-284 | ecosystem: Environmental > Aquatic > Marine > Hydrothermal vents | place: Atlantic Ocean: Mid... | reverse complement strand
GTTTCTCCATGTCTGATCTCTTTACTCTCCTTACTGCTAGTATGCCCTTCTTTGCCAGGAAGTGCTGAGCAACATCATCAATACCCTTCTGACAAATCACAACATTAGCACCAACAGAAGCAATCTTCTCGACGAGGTCCCTCAGTATGTTCTCCTTCTCCTCGATGAACCTCCTCATCAGCGTCGGGTCACTGATCCTTATCTCGGCATCAATCTCGGTCTTCTCGACCTCAAGAGGCGCGTCGATGAGGGCTATCTTAGCGTCTTTGACTGACCTCGGCATGCTCGGGTGCACGACCTCCTTGTCGAGGACGATGCCGTAGATCAGCTTCGTGTCGGCCAGGGAGCCGCCGTGCTTCTTGATTATCTGTATGTTGTCCAGGTCGACGAAGATCTCACCGTTCTCCTCCCTCACGATCTGCTTGACGGCCTTGACAGCGATCTCGGCCAGGTGATCCCTGACGCCGTGTACCGCCTTGCTGGTGAGGGCTGTGGAGGCGATCCTCTTGAGGGTCTCGATGTCCTCGGTGTCGATCTCATTCGCTATCTCGTCAGCGAACTTGAGCGCCTGCTCGAGGGCGATCTTGTAGCCGTTGATTATGACTGTTGGGTGTACGTCCTTTTCGAGCAGCTCGCTCGCGGCCTTGAGGAGTTCGCCAGCAAAGATCACGGAGGTCTTGGTGCCGTCGCCGACCTCGTCGTCCTGGCCCTTAGCTATCTGAACAAGCATCTTCGCAGCGGGGTGCTGCACCTCCATCTTGTCGAGGATCGTGGCGCCGTCGTTAGTGATCGTTACCTCGCCCAGAACGTCGACGAGCATCTTGTCCATGCCCTTCGGGCCGTAGGTTGTCCTAAGCATCTCGGCGAGCGCTATGGCAGCGGTCATATTGGATCTGAGGGCCTCAGAACCGTAGGTTCTCGAGGAACCCTCCTTGAGTATCAGCACAGGTATCCCTGCAGTGGGTGGGACTGCTTTGCTCATAGCCCTATCCCTTGATGACTAGGTCGTCGTCTTCTATATAAGCTTTTCACGCCACCTCCCCGGGCAAATCCTATAAATAACCCGCACCTCCAATCAAGGTGGTGCAGGGAAGCATGGGTAAGGTAAGGATAGCGCTGGTCAAGAGAACCGCGAGGAAGCTTCTCGAGCTATACCCTCATGAAGTCAGCACAGACTTCGAGAAGAACAAAGAACTCGTGAATAAGTACGTGTACCTGAAATCCAAGAAGCTCAGGAATCAGATAGCCGGGTACCTCACACACCTCGCCAAGCTAAGGGCTAGGGGACTCCAGAGAGAGGCAGGCAGTGAGGCAGGGGCTTGAGAACCATAAAGGTCAAGATCAGGCTTCTCGGTCACCTAGCCACGGATTACGGTTCGAGCGAGCTTGTCCTCGAACTCCCCGAGGGCTCAACCCTGAGACAGTTGCTGATCAGGCTCAGGAGTCTTTCGCAGGTCTTCCGTGACGCCGTGACGGAGGAAGGCGAGACAACTGTCTCGTACCTAGTTTTCATCAATGGTGTGGACGCCGAACTCCTGGAGGGGTATGACACGGTCCTGGAGGACGGCTCAGAGATACTGCTCCTACCAGTCGCGCATGGGGGCTAGGCAATGGCGATAGATGAGGCCGTGAGGGAGGTCCTCCGGGTCCTTGAGGAGATCGGGAACGTAGAGGATCTGCTCTGCACACTCAAGGCACCCAACACCGCAGCGATCCTGGAGAGGCTCGAGCTCCCAAAAGGCTGCAGTGCTGTCCTGGTGCCGACAAGGATCTTCACCGGCCCGAGGCACCTCAGGCTCGCCGCCTACCTGACCGAGCTGGCGTGGTCTGAGGACAGCGCCATAGCTAGGAAGAAGGAGGTCGAGTTCATGCTCACTTACCTCGCCACGAGGCAGATAAGGGAGGCCCTGAAGGCATTCGGGCCCGAGGGTGGCGACGCTATCCTGTACACATGGTGCGTCGGCAGTAGAGCGAAAGTGCCGGGAATCGGTGAGTGCCTCCCCCCACCGGAGCCTGACCACGCAACCGAGCTCGAGGCAATTGAGAGAACGGCTCTCTTCTGGGCAGAGCAACACAAGTGAGTCCCGCGTACCACATTCCTTAAATCCCTGTTTCGAGAACTCGTTAATGGCGGGGACGCGCCATGTCGTTCGAGGAGGAAGAGTGGTGGGAGGAGGAAGAAGAGGAGGAGGAATGGTGGGAAGAGGAGGAGTGGTGGGAGGAGGAAGAAGAGGAGGAGTGGTGACGCCTTCCCGAGGTCAGCACCTCGGTTTTTACTCATTAATTGTTTATTAATTACCCCAAGCCCTCCACGCCCAGTAGGGACATGTGCCCCTTAAGCCGCCATTTAGGGATCAGGGAGATGTTTCTCTTCATCGCTGACGCTCTAAGCCGTCACCACTCATCATTCACTACAGTGCTCGGTACACAGGTAATGAACGTTATTATGGCTGACCATTCCATCAACTCCTAGGGTTAAGGGGATGGTGAGGGTAGCGGTAGTCGATCATGACCTCTGCAAGCCCCACAGATGCGCCAAGGAATGCGTGCGGTTCTGCCCAGTGAACAGGGCGAAAAGAAATAGGGCCATGGGCCTATACGCCATATACCTCTCGGAGGAGCACGGGGGTAAGGCAATAATTAATGAGTCCCTCTGCGTCGGCTGCGGTATCTGTGTTAAGAAATGTCCCTTCAACGCCATCTATGTCGTCAATCTCCCGGACGAACTCGAGAAGATGGTCGTGCACAGATACGGGGTCAACGCCTTCAAGCTCTACGGCCTCCCCCTACCCGGTCGTGACTACGTCCTCGGCATAATAGGGAAGAACGGTACCGGAAAGACCACCTCAGTCAGGATACTGGCGGGCGAGATAGTCCCTAACTTGGGCAGGGTCGGTGAGGAGGTTACGTGGGATGATGTGCTCAAGCACTTCAGGGGGACAGAGTTCTATAACTACTTCAAAGGCATAGTTGACAAGAAGTACAGAGTCGTTCACAAGATACAGAACATCGACATAATACGGAGGAGGGTTAAGGGGACTGTCGATCAGGTACTCCAGAGGATCGATGAAAGAGGTATGCTGAACGAGGTTAGGAAGTACGTGGACCTCGACAGCGCGTGGGGCAAGAGGATCTCACACCTCAGCGGCGGCGAGTTACAGAAGCTCGCCATAGCCGCGGCCCTGCTCAGGCAAGCGGACATATATTTCTTCGACGAGCCCTCAAGCTATCTCGACGTAAGGGAGAGGCTCGCCGTAGCTAGGGCGATAAGGGAGCTCCCGCCCAAGAACGCCTACGTAGTCGTGGTGGAGCACGACCTCGCGATGCTTGACTACACATCCGATAAGGTGGCGATCGTCTACGGCGAGCCGGGCGTGTACGGCATATTCTCTAAGCCGTACGCCGTGGGGGCCGGGATAAACCACTACCTCCTGGGGTACCTACCCGCCGAGAACATGGTGATTAGGAAGGAGAAGATAGTTTTCCGCGTCCATGCGGAGGCGCCGGAGAGGGAGCTGGAGACAAAGATCACCTACCTTACATGGGGCGACCTAAGGAAGAGGCTCAACGGCTTCGAGCTTAGCGTGGAAGGAGGTGAGGTCTACCAGGGTGAAGTAATAGGTATCCTGGGCCCCAACGCCATAGGTAAGACAACGTTCATACGCATGCTCGCAGGCGAGCTCGAGCCCGACGAGGGGGAGGTACCGACCGAGGCCTTCAGAATAAGTTACAAACCGCAGTACATATCCCCCAAGAACTATCCCTGGACCACCGTCGAGGAAGCGCTCAACGAGATCACGAAGGAGGGCATAGCGGCTACCGACTGGTTCAGGGTTGACGTGATAAGGAGGCTGAGGCTCCACAAGCTGGGTGACAGGGAGATCGCCCAGCTAAGTGGTGGAGAGCTACAGAAGTTCGCCATAGCTGTAGCCCTCGCCGCCGACGCGGACATATACCTCCTCGACGAGCCCTCTGCCTACATAGACGTGGAGGACAGGTTCACCGTGATGAGGGCGATAAAGAGGGTAGCGACTGTGAGGAAGGTGGCGATGTTCGTCGTTGACCACGACCTAAACGTCGTCGACTACGTAGCGAACAGGGTAATGGTGTTTAGGGGCGTCCCTGGGAGGGAAGGGCATGCCTTAGCGCCCACCGACCTGAGGACGGGTATGAACACCTTCCTCAAGGACGTGGGGGTCACGTTCCGCAGGGACCTCAAGACAGGGAGGCCTAGGGTTAATCGCCCGGGCTCTTACCTCGACAGGAAGCAGAAAGCTATCGGGGAGTATTACTACGTCCCGAGGGCCGAGGAGGTTGCTGAGGAAGAGTGAGCCCGCGCCCGGTTAACTAATTAATGTCCCTAAACCTACCACTACATGGTGATTCTGATGGCGGAAGGTAAGCTCATAACGTTGTCCGTGATAAAGGCTGACATCGGGTCGTTGGCAGGCCACCACATAGTGCATCCGGACACAATAGCGGCGGCCACTAAGGTGTTGGCTGAGGCGAAGAGGAAGGGCCTAATAATAGACTTCTACGTCACCAACGCAGGTGACGACCTAGAACTCATCATGACCCACACCAAGGGCGTCGACAGTCCCGACATCCACGGCCTTGCGTGGGACGCGTTCAAGGAGGCGTCCAAGGTGGCGAAGGAGCTTGGTCTCTACGCGGCTGGGCAGGACCTCCTCGTGGACGCCTTCTCTGGGAACGTTCGGGGGCTAGGCCCTGGGGTTGCTGAGATGGAGTTCGTTGAGAGGCCTGCCGAGCCTGTCGCCATATTCATGGCTGACAAGACCGAGCCAGGTGCGTTCAACCTGCCGATGTACAAGATTTTCGCTGACCCGTTCAATACCGCCGGCCTAGTGATTGACCCGAGGATGCATAACGGCTTCATCTTCGAGATATACGATGTCTTCGAGGGCAAGTACGTGAAGCTCTCGGCGCCGGAGGAGATCTACGACATACTAGCGATCATCGGCACGCCCGGGCGCTTCATAGTGAGGAGGGTCTACAGGAAGACCGACGGCGAGATAGGTGCCGTCGTGAGCGTCGAGAGGCTGAACCTCATAGCGGGGAAGTACGTCGGCAAGGACGACCCAGTAGCTATCGTGAGGGCGCAGTCAGGGTTCCCGGCCATGGGCGAAATACTTGAGGCGTTCGCCTTCCCGCACCTCGTGGCCGGCTGGATGAGGGGCTCCCACCACGGCCCATTGATGCCGGTCCCGCTAAGGTACTCCAAGTGCACCAGGTTCGACGGCCCGCCCAGGGTAATAGGGCTAGGCTTCAACATAAAGAACGGCCGCCTAGTAGGGCCATCCGACTTATTCGACGACGTCGCCTTCGACGAGACCAGGAGGCTGGCCCAGACGGTGGCGGAGTACATGAGAAGGCACGGCCCGTTCATGCCACACCGTCTCGGTCCGGAGGAGATGGAGTACACCACCCTCCCGCAGGTCCTGGAGAAGCTCAAGGACAGGTTCAAGGTCGAGGAGAGGGCGATCAAGGCTAAGAAGCCCCTAATAAGGTCTGAACTCCTCGAGGAGACCCACGACTGAGTTTTTACTCAACCAAAATAGCGGCACTTCCTTAAGACTACGTTATTACTTCTCCAGCTAGACCTAATCGGTGAGCTTGATGAAGGCGTATATAGTCATAAACTTCAAAGCTTATCCAACCTCCTACGGCGTTAAGGCCCTGGAAATAGCTGAGGCGGCTGAGGAGGTGGCAAAGAAGTACGGTGGCGTGAGGATAATCCTAGCCGTGCCAGCAACCGAGATTAGGGCATTGGCGTCTGCGTTCAAAGTGGATATTTTTGCGCAACACGCTGACCCAGTACCCCTAGGGGCGAGGACAGGGCATATACCGCCTGAGATAATAGCAGATACAGGGGCTAAGGGCTATCTAATAAACCACAGCGAGAAAAGGCTGAGGCTTGACCAGATAAACTACCTAGTAAGGAAAGGAAGAGAACTCGGCCTTGAGACCATAGTCTGTGCAGACACCCCGGAGACGTCGGCGGCAGCTGCTGCCTTAAAGCCCGACGCCATAGCGGTCGAGCCCCCAGAACTCATAGGCACAGGGATAGCGGTCTCAAAGGCAAAGCCGGAGATCATAACTGGCACCGTGGAGGCTGTGAGGAGAGTTAATAAGGAGGTAGTAATACTAACAGGCGCAGGAATCAGTAACCCCGAGGATGTAGAGGCTGCCATAAGGCTCGGCACGGCAGGCGTTCTCGTGGCGTCGGCAGTGATGAAGGCAGAGGATCCTAAGGCGAAGATAGGGGATATGGCGCAGGCAGCTGTGAGGGCTCTGAAGGCAAGCTAAAAACCCGTACTAGACCATAACATCGAGGGGCGGGCCCGTGGCCTAGCCAGGATAAGGCGCCGGCCTGCGGAGCCGGAGATCCCGGGTTCAAATCCCGGCGGGCCCGCCACAAATAACATCCGGGCAGTTACCACGTGGTGAAATTAATCATTACGATGATACTGGCTTAGTCTTCGCATAGCGAGAATCTATTCATTGGGCGGTTCCTGCATCTCTGTGTTTTTCAGTAAAGTATCGAAGCCCCGGCGTATTCCCAATCGAGTGTATAATTATTGGTAGAGCAATAGAGCCTGTGACCGCCCTAAAGTAGCCAGCAACTAATCCCATAACAAACGAAGAGGTCAGTATAAACAGGAGGCAAACCTTTGGTGAATCCTTATACGGTACTACATGCATCAGAGAGAACAAGACTGCGGGCACGATCATCGAGATGGCTATGCCTGTGTTATTAACCAGTAGGTAGCCCTCCACGAGCCCCCTAAAGAGTATCTCCTCACCGATAGGAGCGGCCAGAAACGCTAGGGCTGCGAATTCCAACGCGTTCTCTAGGTGGATCGGGGGACTGCATCCCTCTGAGAACCTGGTCCCGAGGACATAGAGGATAGCGATTATCAACACAGCCAATGCCACTGCCTTTGCTAGGTCTAAAATAGGGAACGATAGCGTACCAATAATAGCTAGATCCTTAGCGATTAGTAAGGCAAGGACTAAAGTGAGGACGGCAATTGTTGCCTGCATAGATAGGGCTAGAAACGCTTCTGATTTACCTCTCATTAGCCTCGCCAATACGTTGGTCACGATGCTTGAAGGAACCAATACTAGAAATGATAGGCCGACAGCTATAGCTATGGTAAGCACCGTTTCCATTATGTAGGCCCGTAGCCTTTATCCGTAGTTCTGAATTATAAAACGTGTTAAAGACTTCGTTTTTGTAATAATTTGCATTATAATTAAATTTTAGTTAGATTACGTTAAGCCTTTCACTATGGATCATGTGACTGCCATAACATTAATAGTAGGAGTTCCCGATAGGACACTATTGAAGTACGCGGGTGGGTTCATTGGTATCTAAGAGATTGGTTATTGTTGACCCTAACAAGTGTGTTGGCTGTCAGCTCTGTGTCCTCGCCTGTAGCCAGAGGTTCGGTGTTGCTGGCTTCAACAAGTCTGCCATAGCTGTGAGATCCGCCGGAGGGATAGAGAGAGGCTTTGTAGTGATCGTATGCAGGGCATGTGAGGATCCGCCTTGTGCTAGGGCTTGTCCTGTGGACGCGCTGATTAAGCGGAGGGGGGGCGGTGTGATACTGAACCCGAGTAAGTGCATTGGGTGCGGGATGTGTGTCGAGGCCTGCGATATCGGGGCGGTGTTATGGGATAATGAGTGGATGAAGCCAACGATATGCACCCACTGCGGCTACTGCGTAGATCACTGCCCGCACGGAGTACTCGCTCTGGAGGAGGTGGGTAACGATGGCTGAGCTGGACACGAGTTACTGGGTCTCAACTCTCTCGAGGGTGCTCTACATTGACCTGACGAAGAAGATATTCTGGGTCGAGAAGAGGGAAGACCTCTTCAGTAAGTGGCTCGGTGGCATCGGCGTGGCGACGCAGCTATACAAGGAGGAAGTACCGAAGGACGCTGATCCGTTGAGTCCGCAGAATGCAGTCATCTTCGCCATAGGCCCTTTCACGGCGACGTTTCCATTCGGTTCAAAGACCGTGGCGGTGTTCAAGTCCCCGCTCAACGGATACTTCGCGGAGTCTCACGCTGGCGGCAGGAGCGCCGTAGCAATGAGGGCGGCCGGGTACGGCGCGATAGTCATTAGAGGCGCGTCAGACAGGCCAATATACATAGTCATCGACGAGGAGAAGGTGAGGTTCAGGGACGCCGCCATCCTGTGGGGCATGAGGTCGATAGTTACCGTCGGAAGGATCTTGAGGGAAGTGACCCCGAACCCCGGTAGGAGAGCCATCATGAGGATAGGCAGGGCGGGAGAGCAGTTAGTTAGGTACGCGAACGTCACAACTGAGACGTTCAGGCACTTCGGCAGGATGGGGTTAGGCGCGGTATTCGGCTCAAAGAAGCTGAAGGCTGTCGTCATAGCCGGGAACAAGGGTTACAAGGTCCCGAATATCGCGGAGTACCGTAAGGTCTACAGGGAGATCCTGGACCTGGCGACTAAGTCAGAGTTAATGAAGAAGTACCACGACCTCGGCACACCAGCCAACATAATACCCCTCAACAAGATAGGCGCTCTCCCAACGAAGAACTTCAGTTCCAGGAGCTTTGAGCAGGCAGAGGAGATAAGTGGCGAGAAGATAGCTGAGACAATGCTCGCCAGGAGGGTGGCCTGCGCGGCGTGCCCGACAGCGTGCATACACATAGCGGCTCTCAGGGAGGAGTACGAGGACGAGAAATACTTCTATAAGATAGACTTCCTCTCATACGACTACGAACTCATATACGCCCTAGGCACGAATCTCGGCATAGGCGATAGGGAGGGCCTCCTGAAGCTGATAAGGGCAGTGGAGGTCGAGGGCCTCGACGCAATATCCACAGGGGTAGTGCTGGCGTGGGCGACCGAGGCCTACGAGAAAGGATTCGTGAGTAAGGAGGACACAATAGTAGAGCTGAGGTGGGGTGACTGGGAGTCCTACATAAACGCAGTTCACTACATCGTGAACCAGCCGAATGAGTTCTACAAGTACCTGGCGATGGGTGTTGAGGAGGCGGCCAGGAAGTACGGCGGCGAGGACTTCGCCATAGCGTTCAACAAGGTTGAGCCAGCGGGTTATCACACAGGCCCGCTGTACGTAATAGGGCTCATAACTGGTTCGAGGCACTCGCACCTCGATGCCGGAGGTTACTCGATGGATCAGAAGATCCTCAAGGCAGGGAAGGAGATCCCGCCGCCTGAGAAAGCCATGGAGATGGTTGCTGAGGAGGAGGCGTGGAGGCAGATCCTGGCCTCGCTCGTGATATGCTACTTCGCCAGAGGCATATACAAGCCTCCGCTGGTTGCGAAGGCTCTCAGGAGCCTAGGCTACGGAATGTCTGAGGAGGATATAGTGAAGCTGGGGAAGAAGATCTACTGTGAGAAACAGGCTATAAAGATAAGGGAGGGCTACGACCCGAGCAAGGTGCGCATACCCAAGAGGATAACCGAGACACCGACGCCGCTCGGCAAGATCGACGAGGAGTATGTGCGTAAGGCGGTCTCAAGAGTCCGTGACGTAATAATAAAGTTCCTCGGGGAGTGAATTTTTACCCTTAAACAGGGTTAAAGGTTATCATGCCCTATCACCACAGCATTAATAGGTGGACAACGTTTGCGAGTCCGCGTAATGTTCCTGGCCAGAGCCGGCGACATCGTCGGGCCGGGTAAGAGAGTGGTCGAGCTGGAGCTACCGGAGAACGCCACCCTAAGGGATCTCCTCATGGCTATTAGGGAGAGGGTGAGCAGGAGACTCGGCGATGGTGTACTCAGCGGGCGCCTGATCTTCACCATATCCGTTAACGGGGTTGAAGTAGCTGATCTGAACCACAGGCTAAGCGACGGCGACCACGTAGTCTTCACCACGCCTGAGATGGGTGGTTGACCAGTTTTTTCCCTCGCCCCGGAACCGTAATAGGGTAGGTTAGGTAGTGGCGGTCGGCGAACTCTGGTGGATGATTGAGATAGCGACGCTGATAGCGCTCGCCAGGATGGCTGAGGTGATCTTCTCTAAGGTCGGGCTACCGAAGGTGATGGGCTACATCCTGGTCGGGATGGCGATACCCCTCATGAACTACGAACTCACCGAGATAACATCGTCGCTCGCCGTCCTCGGCATAGTGGTCTACCTCTTCTACCTGGGGCTTGAGGGCTCGCTAAGGGGCTTCATCAGGGGCTTAAGGGACGCCGGCCTGATAGCGCTCGGGGGCGTTGCAGGGTCCGTCGTGTTGCCCATAATGGCCCTCACACCTCTTGGAATAGGCCTAAAGGAGACCTTCGCACTGGGCGTGGCCCTCTCCGCAACCTCGGTAACACTCACCTTGAAGACCCTGGGAGACATGGGGTACGAGGGCAGCAGAGTCGGGCAAGCCATAACAGGTGCGGCTGTGGTGGACGACGTTCTCGGTCTCGCACTCCTAAGCACTGTGTACTCTCTGGAGGCGAGGGAGTTCCCGGCGATGACGTTAATAGAGATAGTTGCTGGTGCCTTTGGGTTCTGGCTAGCGGTCTCCTATTCCCTCGAGAGGCTTGGGAAGTCGATGATCAAGCTTGCCCTAAGAACGCCTATGGAGGAGCCCTTGCTCTCGGTGGTCTTCATAGTCCTCCTCGTCCTGTCATACATAGCGGCTCAGCTCCAGTTCAGCGCCATCCTCCTGGCCTACGCCGTGGGCCTCGGTTTCTCGAGGTACCGGTACGAGGCCAGGTACGTGAGCAACAGGATGCTTACACTAATAGCGCTGTTCACTCCCCTGTTCTTCATAAAGGCTGGCTCCCTCGTCGACGTACGCATGATATTCAATGCCCTCACTCCATCCCTACTCACCGTACTCATGACAGTGGTAACGATAGGCATACTCTCAAAGATCGTTGGCTGTACCCTTACAGCGCTGGTTCTCGGCTTCTCTAAGGCCGAGGCGCTTCTCGTCGGTGTCGGGATGACCCCCAGGGCTGAGGTAATGCTTACGGCGGCGCTAGCCGGGAGGGAACTTGGCCTGCTGAGCGATGAGATATATCTGGGCCTTTTGTTCCTGGTCCCGCTTACATCGATAGTAGTGCCTCCTCTAATGGGTGCAATACTTAGAAGGATGAGGTCTCGTTGAGGATGTGCCTAACTCCGTTTAAATATGTATTTAGCTCTCACACAGTCTGGGAAAAGTGTTGGTGACCTCGGGTGCTATAAAAGGGGAGTTAACGTTGAATGAGAGGCACTCTGTGGCTAGGGAGCGAGTGATACACTGGCTGACGAAGGTGTTGAGTGACAAGGGTTTCCAGGTCATGAGAAATTACCTCATAACGGTAGGTGACGTCACGCATAGAATAGATGTTGTTGCTGTGATAAATCCCATAGGAGATATACGTGTTACGACAGGTTTCATAGTTGTTGAAGGTAAAGTAACGCCTGAACTTATAGAAATGTTCTCAACGTGGAAAATTGAAGGTAGGTTCGACAAGCTTGTAATAGTTGCCCTAGACGACATTGACGTGAAGGCTTACGAGTTAGCACTTAAGCTTGGTTTAGCAGTTGTTAAGGTGCCTCAGATCGTAACAGAGGGTACGGAGGAAGTTATGAGAAAAATAACAGGGGTCTATGAGGTTGTCCATTATCACCCTAAGCTGAGTATAGAAGACGCCACAGGTGTGCTCGGCTCTCTCACAAAAAGGGGACTCTTCTCGAGGAAGCACAGGGAAGTGGTGTCGGTTGCCCTTATCTATCTCCCCTTCTATGTTATCTCCGCCGACATAGGCATAGCTGAGCCTGAAGAAGAGGAGGTGAAGAGAGAAGAGATAACAATAACATTCGATGGTGTGAAGGGTTACGTAGTTGTTGAGGAGAATGACGAAATAAAGATAGTTAGAGAACATGGTTCGCTAGCGGATCTAAGCGAGGACGCTCTCGCGATACTAAAGCAAGTAACGAGTGCTGGCTATATGACAATAGACGAAGTAATGTCAACACTTAATATAGGTGAGGAGAAGGTCAAGGTACTTGCGGGCTCTCTTATGAACAAGTCACTCGTAGATATTTACGCGGACATCATAGAAGCAAGGAAGAGTATTCTAAGGAGGAGTTTCGATATAAGAGAATATGCCAAGACACATGGAGCTGAACCGCACTCGGGCCTACCTCATGACGAAAGTGCATATATTCTCTATCCAAGGATATCCTTAGATAGGTTGGTGAGTCTCATAGAGGCTCTCTCTGGGAGAATAAAGGAAATGTCTCAGGCGTACCTTCCGTTTTATGCAGGTCTCATAGTAGAGAAAGTCAATGGCAGAGAAGCTAGGACAATAGAGCTTGTTGATGGATTAAGCGGTAAACACACGACAGGGCTAGCACCAATCCTCAGAACTATAGAACAGAATCTTGAAAGGTTTATCTTAGCTCATGGTCAGAGGAGAGAGTAGAGGCAAGTACAGCAGGAGTTATTATCCTAGTAAAGCCACCTATTGATAAACCAACGGCCTCGCGTATTCCAAGCAACACAATAGCTCCTGGCCAGATTATGACACCCTCTGGTGATGCTATCGGGTGCTTTACTTCGGTAAGTACTGTATCTCCATCAACAACACCCCCAACTATAGCTGAGTAGAGTTCGGAGTAAGTCTTCACAATCGAGCCCAGTATTGATGCGTCGACGGATTCATAATTGATCCTCTCTTTTACTGCCTTTTCTAACCTAACCATAGGTAATGAAGAGGCAATGCCAGCAAGTATCCTAGCCCACCGATTGCAGGCTTTTTCGTAGAAGCGTTCAAGGCACCATATTAGGTTTTCTACGCTCTCTTTACTGATCTCAATGATCTCGTCGCTACTTATTCTCGATGGAATGACATTTTTTATCTCTTTTTCTATTACCCTACGAAGCATGGCCGCGTCCAATAGTAGAAACTCCTTACGGCAGTTATATTATATTGTTGTAGCTTATGTCGCTGGCTAATGAATTAAACTATCGATTCTTACCAGCCTGTTGAGTGCCATAAAGACAGCAACATAACATGGAACTTTCATTCTTAAGCTAGGAAAGAGAGAATACTTCACATCCATAAACTCGAACTTAATCTTCTTCTTAACTTGGGATAAAACTATCGCACTGCATTTGAATGGGCTGAGATGAGGGCCATAGTTAAATTTGTTGAACTCGTTCGGAAGTGACAGCTTTATAGCTGGTAGCCCAGATTTGCCATTAATAGTACCGGGTATCCTTATAAGCCTCGATATATCTTGCGTAACCATTTCATCGATGTGGACACCAGCAACATCGATTACGTGTTGAAGGTTGTTGAGAAGGTTCTCATATGTTAGATTTAATCGAGCAAGCCTGCCTCTCCACCCACCCATGTTTTTTGTAGGAGGAAGCAATATTGCTTTCTTAGGGACTCTCGGAACTATAATCTCTGGGTCCAGGCCCCTCCCCGTTATATAATCTACAATCTCCTTGCGTAAGTGGGAGGGTAGAGTACGCCATTCATTGTTCTTTGTCAGCACCACGACATGGAAACCCCTATTACCGCTGAAGTATATTACGATATCTGAGCGACTGAATCCGAGATCTTCAGTTATGACATCCACGAGCTTAACAACCTCTTCCTTAGCCTTCTGCATGCACTCTCTCCTCACAACAGGTATCTTTCTTCCATTCACCACAACACTCCCTTCCCCACACCCGGGGAGATGGTCTGAGTCAATGTCGAACATCAGCTCGCTACCTAGCCAGCCCTTGTCCTCCATGTTCTCCGCAGCCGGATCACGGTAGAGGGCTGCGGAAAAGTAGGCCTGCCGCGGTGTCTCATCCATGAGGTAGTCCCTCAACGAGCCGACGCTCTGGAACGCCATGTGCCTGACGTACACCTCGTTCTCGTAGGTCTGGAAAGCGAACTCTCTCATCGGGTAATCGTTCGGGAGCCAGAGCTCGGCCCCTATGTAGTACTCCCTAAGGAGCTGCCTGAGCAGGTCCTTACTCCTCGACTCTCGGCGCGACATAGTAGACAATCCTTGCACCAACGCTGTACTCGAGGGTTAGCCTGCAGGGCAGGCCCTCATCCACCTCTAGCATTGAGCGGTCAGCCATCTTCGTCGGGGACTTAAGGTAGCTGAAGTACTCCATCGAGTAGAGTGCCCTAAACCCTGGGTTCTCGACCTGTGCCTCCTCCAGCCCGCCCCTCTCAGTGTCCAGGGTTATCTCGGCGGTAGCTATGTCACCCTCCGCCGTAAGCACGAGCTTCTGCTCGTCACCGCTCACCGCCAGAACCTCGCTCACATCCTCGAGTGAGTTAATGGCGTCGTATAGTCCAGCAGCGTATATTACGTACTTGTTGGGTATCTCCAGCTCCAGCTCGGGTATGTCCTCAATAGCGGACTCTGCGTATAACGGTATTGTGAATGCGCGGGGCACCCCTCTCCTCTCAAACACGAATGTTATGCTCTCACTGTCCCACTCTATCGAGAGGATGTCGTCCTTCTCGGCTGTCCTCAGTATCTTTGCCGTGTCCTCTATGCTGAGGGGTAGCTTGTGCTCGCTCTCCACGTCGAACTCCATGAACCCCTCCTTAGGTATCTCGAAGATGATTAGGGCGGTCTTGGAGGGGTCCATTGCCTTGAAAGTCAGGCCGTTCTCGTTTATGAGTATGTAGCCAGTGTCAATAAACTTCCCTACGGAAGCCATCACGTACCTCCAGAGCCTGGCGTTCGAGAATGTAATCTTCAAGCCAGCCACCCTAAGAAACGTATCGGTGGAGAAGAAATAAGATTACTCAGCTACTCTCCCTCCACTTGTACCCGCACTTGGCACAGATGTAGAAGCGGGTCATGGGCTCATCGGCTGCCCTGGTCTGGGCCATCTGGTAGTATACCTCCTCAGATCCGCATCTCGGGCACCTAACCCCGACGGCCTTCGACATCCCCATATACCTGTACTTATCCGAGAAGACGTCGCTCTTGGGCACCTTCCTTTTCCTCCGCCTCGCGATGTTAGTCATAGCCTTCCTCACCGCCTCCGCCTGGTCTGGGGGCAGTTCCTCTCTATAGCCGCAGGTCGGGCACACGAGATATACCCTATCCTCCTCCAGGGACACTACCATCATGGAACCGCACTTGGGGCAGAACTTCACCACGGTCACTTCAATCACCTAAGCTCGATACACTCCCTCGCGGCATATTAGCTTATCTAACTCATCCCTGAGTGAGGCAGTGAATTTGACGTACTCTCTAGGAGCATGATCTAGTTGGATAATGGCCCTGATTTCCTCCAAGAGTCCTCCCTTCAGAAGGATGTCCTCGGGATCTTCATTGGTCTCTTCCGACACAATTACGTGCTCGATCCCGACCTTTCCCCTGAACACGACCACGAGGGTGTGTCCCGAGCACAGAACGGTGTACACAGCTATTCGTCTTTCCTGTTTGGCTCTCAAGAACTGCGACGGACCTCCGGCATTACCTTGTTCTCGATCTCCTGGATTATGGCGTCGACGTAGTCTATTGCCTCCTTCAGCACCTCCTTCAGCACCTCTAAAGCGTCCTTGCTGCCGTCGGTGACGATCCTTATGACAGGGCTACCCTCTAGGGGATGCTCTATCTGGTAGGCAGCCATGGTCACGTTTGGGTGGCGGAGGGCGAGCTTAGCGACGAGATTACCGAGAGTGTGATCCTCGCCGTGGAGTTTGAGCACGATCTCCTTATCAGTTCGTTTCTTTACCTCGACGCGCATTCCCATCATCACTAGGGTGAGGAATACTTCCTTAATAAAGCACGCCACTCCCCCCTAGGCACTACCCTGTGTCCCTCGACAGCGATCGCGCCTCTCTCCTCGAGCTCGCTCATTGCCTGAAGGGCTCCGACACCGGTTAAGAAGGCGTAGGCCGTTATGAGTGCCTTAGCTGTTCGGGAGGCCCTCGGCTTGAACATATTGAGCTCCCTCAGTTTCTCTGCCAGACCAGCAGCTACTTCCTCGACGAGTACGGGTGGGGTGTTCGTCACTAGCTCATCACCGACGATATCGGCCCTGTAGCCGAGGATCTTGAGCACCTCAGCGAGCGCGTCGGAGATAAAGGGTTTGCCGACACGCTTTGCCAGGAGGCCTAAGGGGATTCTCCCGGCACCCTTCTCCCAGGCCTTAGCGGTGCTCCACTCCGTGAAGGCCTTCCTCACGATGTTCCTCACCCTAGCTACCTCCACACCCGGGCCGTAGACCCTTATTATCACGGACCTGCCCCTAACCTCGTAGCTGACGTGCGCCGTCGCTACTCCCCTCTGCTCCGTGATATACTCAACCAGTTCGAGGCACTCCTCGGGAGTTCTGCAATGGAGGACTATGCGTGCCTCTGTCAAATTAACCCCTTCAGAACACCGTATTCCGCGCTTACACTTCTTTTCTCCACGTTCCCGCACTCCGGGCAGACCAGCTTACCTCCTCCGTATTTCAGGAGGGCGCCGCACCTGCTGCAGAAGGCTGCGACGACTCCTGTGCGGGGTTCCCTTATGCTGAGGTTGACGGGTATTCTCGTTGTGAGGGCCCGTGCCTTGACTATGTCTCCCTCCCTTACGGCGTCAAAGAGTGAGCGCACGAACCTGTCGGATGCTTGCGATATGTGGATTATGCCAGTGTAGTAATCCCGAAACCTCTTTCCAGTTGCGCTGGAGAGTATCTTGACGACAGCGTACTCATCCTTAACATGCACTACCACGCCGTAGACGTACTCGCCCTTCCTGGGAAGTTCGGGTACCCTCACGTACGGCTTCACTGCTACGGTTCTGACCAGCATGTCAGCGACTGTCACGCCAACGTACGCTGACCTGACCCAGCCTCTCTCGTCTTCGTAGGCGCCGGGACCCGCCATGAATTCTTCGATGACGCATATCTCGTCGCCGGGCGTCACCTTCTTGTTGACGATCTCGTCGAGCCTCCCCAACAGCTACCCCTCCATGTACATGTAGTCATATCGGCGGAGCTAATATTCTCTTGGAGCCTGTGATGGCAGGAAACAGTTAAATACTTGGATACTGGTAAAGCCCCACAGGTGTTCGGTAGTGTCTATGAGGTTCTGCCCTAAGGACGGCGCGATGATGGAGCTCACTAGGAAGGGCGATAAGTACGTGCTTGTTTGCCCTGTCTGCGGGTACGAGGAGGAGATAAGTGAGGAGGAGGCCGCGGTAATCCTTGGCGTTACCGGGACCACGGTGAATAAGCACAAGAAAGTGAAGACGACGTCCCTCGTGAGCGAGGGCAGGGCACTCAAGAGATCTAAGGAGGAGCTCCAGCAGGAGAGGGAGGAGACCTACGAGATCTTCCTTGACCAGTTCAGCGGCGAGGAGTCATCATAATCACCCTCAAGAAAACTTTTTACGCCTTCCACCCCCCACAATAATCGGCGCGGGGGTGCCCGAGCCAGGTCAAAGGGGTCGGGCTCAGGACCGAGCCGGTGGGAACCCCGATGGCGTAGGCCTGCGTGGGTTCGAATCCCACCCCCCGCACCATTCATTGCTTCCCTTTACCTATCTTCTTCTGAGGCACCTGCCCGGTACTACTTACTGAGCGTATCCTCCTGCACCTCTCTATGACGTCCAGCCACTTCACCATGAGGCCCAGAACCGCTTCCTCACCCTCCCCGCTTAGGGCCTCCCTCATGAGGGCACTCAGCCGGGTCGCGGCCAGCTCCTCAAGTTCCTCTATTACTGCGTCAACCCTTACACGCCTCGCCTCCTCCTCAGAGGACACTACATGGACCTTTCCGTGAAGAGGGCAAACGATCTCGCCTGACTTGAGCCTGAAGAGGGGGAGCCCGCATATGGGGCAGGTGAGATCCAGCATTACGGCACCCGTCCTCAAGAGTTCGGTCATCCTCCTGAGTGCTTCACCCCTGTCGTGCACCATCCGCTGAGCACCGGGGAATTTATAGCTGAGGCCCTTAATGCGTATTGGGTGCGGAATGATGGCAATGTGGACCAGCGATAAGGGTAAGGAGAACGAGGCAAAGATCGGGCACGCCATCCAGCTCCTAAACAGAATAATTAGCGACCCAGGCGTTCCGAGGAATATCAGGAGGGCAGCCATAATGGCTCTTAGGAGGCTCCAGGATACGAGCTTGTCTCCAGGGGTTAGGGCGGCCAACGCCGTCAGCATATTGGACGAGATAGCGCAGGACCCGAACATGCCGATACATACGAGGATAACTATTTGGAACATAATAGCGGTGCTGTCGACAGTCAAGGACTGACGACCATCCGCCGATATTGCGAGGTGTGTAGCTAGTGGTGATAAGGGCACGCGTTAGGGGCATATACTCGACAGCATTGTCGAAGATCCTGTCCGAGAACGGCATCGAGCTAGTTGATGTGAGCGATGTCATAGCCGAGCGCCTCGGCATACCGCAGAGGCGGGGGTACCCAGCAGACGTAACAGTCAAGTCAGATGAGGGGGACCCCTCAGAGATCCTCGTGCTCGGCTTTCCCAGGGAGGTCGAGGAGATAGTCGAGATAATAAGGAATGAAGTGCCGGCGACCATGCTGTACACTTCCAGGCTAGGGCTCTACTCGGCCCTCAAAGTACGTGTCCTTGGGAGAAGGGGTAGGGAGTGCGTGGCAGAGACACCCATCGGTACAGCAGCCCTTGTCGACCTGCCGGAGTGCCGTGAGGGTGAGGAGGTACCTGCGACAGTCATTAAGCTTGCACTGAAGCCAGGTGAGAGACTGGTTCTCTCTGCCAGGATCAGAGTTGTGGGCAAATACGCCCTCCTGGGGAGGGGTTCCAGGGTCTCGTTCAGCTCCTTCATTAGGAACAAGGAGAGGATCGCCGAGCTGCTGGCACTGTTCTCAGAGTACCTCAATAGGGGCTACAGCGTCAAGTGGAGGAGCAACGCTGATGAGGCACCGATCGAGTCGATCAAGGAGGAGATACCCCAGCTAATAGAGCTACTCGAGGACGTCATGAAGAGGCTTGAGCGAGCCCAGCCGTTCGAGGTGGTCTATGAGGGAGAGAAGATAGCTCTCATAAGGCTTACTGGCGTCTCAAGGAGGTACCTCGACGAGATAAGGAGGGAGGTCGCCCCCACAGCCCCATACCACCACATGCTGAGGGCCGAGGCAAACAGCTCGTCTGGTATAGTAGAGCTCCTCGACATAATAGCATCCCACACAAAGCCAGAGGACCTGGAGCAGTGGGTTAGGGAGTGGTTAGTTGACAGGGTACTCAACAGCAAGGAGGTCAGGCTGGAGCACGTGAGGATAGGGCAGCGCCCAGTGGTTTTGGGCCCCGGAAAGGCTGAGGAAGCAACGATCGGAGATGATGGTATTACCGTGATTATCAAGAGAAAGATTAGGTCGCAGGGAACATACGATGGGTTAGGCGTGCCGAGGGAACCAGGGGACACAGTGATTACCAGGGTGTGGGAGAAGAGGTGGTACGTGATCCACGAATACTACGGTAGGGACGGCGTGCTCAAGGGCATCTACGTAAACATGAACAGTCCGCCCGAGATAATGCCCAGCGGCACAATATCCTACCTAGACCTCGGCATGGACATAGTCAAGAGACCGGGAGGGCCGTGCGAGATCATAGACGTGGAGGAATTTCGCGAAGCGTACGGGCCAGGGAGCCTCTCCCCAGATGTAGTGACGTGGCTCACGGAGTGGCTCTACAGGGCGATCGATGAAGTATGCAGCGAATCAGTCGACGAGAACAAGAAGGTCGTCGATGATGCAGGCCCTACGACCAGATAAACCCCTAAGATCAGGTAACTCAATTAGCTCCTTTATTTCGTACAGCGGTATACCACTCAGTACACAACCTATTAGTGTCACGGGATCGACCTTTCTCGCAACGAACGCAGCTGGTGCTTTCCTGTAGTAGCTGAGGCCATATATCTTGTAGGATGACACTGTCGACCCTATAGCGGTAGGGTACATAACGATCTTTCCGGCAACATCACCCAGACCCCTTATGAGGCCCTTCTCAGGCACAGCGTCCCCGAGGAACGATATCGGTTCCTCAGCAACAACAAGCTCCCCACACACCCTATCTCTGCCCCCAACGACGCGCTTTAGTCTGGCCACGGCTTTATCCATGGGCTCACTCACCCCTCGCCCACCTTAGTATGTGTTCCCTGCTAATCAGGTGGGCCCTCACACCCGCTAGCTTGGGCAGGTAGTGAAGCGCCTTACCCGAGTCCGTGATGACGCTCTCGATTCCCAGCAGCGATAGCCGCGTCACCACGGGGCACTGACCCACAAGGACTCTCACGCCTTTCCTGCGGAGTGCCTCAATAACATCCGCCCCTACATGGGTTCCGGTGAAGACCCACAGCTCCCTCCTCGCGCCATCGCCCAGCTCCTCCAGTATCTCTAGGGCCTCTTCCCTGGATAGGTGAGGGCATCCGATTAACCCGACGTCAGCGTCGGCCACGGTCTCCTCAACGTACTGCCTGATATCATCCTTCCCAATGACTAACTTGTCCCGAATATCCCCCCTAGCTAGCAGTTCCCTGTAATCGGGCGTGATCCCTTCGATGACCGCCATCGGGGACGAGCCGGAAGCGCCGAACGCTGCGAGGAATAACCTGACGTACTCTTCCTGCCTAGGTAAGCCCACCACGTAGGGCACGACGTCGGGTGAGTGAAGGTGCTTACCCATGATGTAGCCAGCTGCGGCGGCCGAGGCCCCGTCCCTCACGTTCTCTAGAGCGACGAGGGAGTCCGGAACCCTGTTCTCGGGCAGGTGAGGTCCGGCCATCGGGGCGCGCCCAACTATGGCCTCCATCAACGCCATCGGCCCTCCTTCCCTCAATGTCATGGCACCGGCGACGCTGTTCGCGTAGAGAACGGCGTTGCTCTCCGCCCATGCTAGGTGTTCACCCTTCTTGGGCATCCTTATATGATACGGTGCACACGTGAAGGCCCTGCCCCCCATACGGGTCAGCGCATTAACTACCCTCATCTGCTTGCGGATCATGTCCTCGCCGAGTCTCCTGCCTAGGAACTCAGCGTCGATGGCGGCGTAGGGGTTCACCGTAGTGAATACGGAGAACTTCGTCCCTGCGCTTGCCATCTCCTCTATTAGGTGCAGGCCCGGCTCACCTATGTTAAAAATCGAGACGCCCGAGACATGGGCGTGCACCACCTCAACAAGCCTCTCGGCTCCCAGCATTTCACCTACTTTGACGACGACCTCCATCGCCTTCCTCACGTACTCACTGTACTCGCCGCTGAGCATGCGCTCCTCTTCCCTAGTTAGGTACATGCCATCACCCACCCTCCGGCTCCGGGGCGACGTACTTCCCGCGATCCTTTATGGGTACTGTGGCGTCCACCCCCACCTTGTAGGTGAGGCCGTCCTCCGAGCTGGGGTCGAGAGTCGATCCCCTAGCAGCAGGAATTATTACGAGCCCGCGCCCTGCCTGGAACCTCGTAGCTATAGCCCACTCGACCTGGCCAGGGGCGTCGGGGTCTATGTCGTGATCGACTACGACGGCGTGCTTGAGGCTTGGGTGGGCAGCGAACGCCGCAGCTATCGCTGTCTTAGCGTCCCCGTCATGTACCTTCTCTATCGATATGACTGCATGAAGCCAGTTCCCTGAAGGATCTGTTAGCCGGACTTTGACTACCTTTGCCACAGCCCTCCTCACAGCATCCCATATAGCGGCCTCCCTCGGGAACCCCATCAACACTTTATGCTCTCTCCCTCCAGGCAGGATCACGTGGAAGAGGCCGCCGGCCCTGTTCATGTAGACCTTCTTTGGAACGAAGAGGGGTTGCTTCCGCACTCTGTCATAGAGCCAGAGGAGGTCTACGAAGGGGCCCTCCTCAACGAGTTCCCTTGTCAGTAGGCCCTCCATGACCACGTACGCCGTCACCGGGATGGGTAGGCCGTAGAGCGGTGTCCTCGCAACCCGGAGCGGCTCCCCCGTCATTGACTGTGTCATAGAGAGCTCGAAAACGCCGTAGGGTGGGGAGGAGTAGGCTGCGAGCAATAGCGAGACTGGGTCAGCACCTATTACGACAGCTACTGGGAGGTCCTCGTCCTTCTTAATGCTTTCCTTGTAGGAGCGGTAGAGGTGTCTCTGCACGACCCTTACCGCGAAACCTCTTCCTTCGATGAGCATCATCCTGTGTATGGAGGCGTTATACCCGTCGCCGGCCCTGGTAACGATTATTGACGATGTCAGGTATCTCCCCCCATCTCGTTTGAAGAATTTTATGGCCGGGAGTTCCTCAGGCCTTACATTGGTTTCCGAGAAATGTTCCTCGAACCTCTCCTCGATAACTTTCCCCGGGGAGGCGCTCAAGAGTTTCTGGTAGGCCTCCTCCTCACTCCGTACCCCCATGGCGAGGAAGAGCTTCTTTCTGGTGTTGAGTACGCCGCTGACAGACGGTATCTCCCTGTTGCTGTACCTGAAGACCAGGGTGGCACCCTCATTGTCAGCCCTAATAATTTCTTTCACGATAGTCCTCGGCTCGGCTCTCCCTATGTCCCGGACAGCGAAAGCGTCCGGGTACTCCTTAATTAGGGTGGCTAGATCACGCATTTCGTGACCCTCCCGTAGTCCTCGAATTTCTCATTAACCTTAATCCTCCCAGCTATAAAGTAGGGGCTCGGTCGTTGCTCCCTCGGGATCACTACTGAGAGCTTTCTCCCCTTAAAGTCAAGCTTCTTCAGTATAGCGATCCCCATGTCATCCAGGCCCTCATTGATGATCCCCAGAAGCAGCCCCTCCCACTCACCCTCGCGCACAGCGACGTATCTCCTTGGTAGGTCCATGGCCCTAGTGCCTCGGCGAAGGATCACGTACCGCGTCCCCAGGTACTCTGACGCGTAGATTATCTCGGAGCTATCGACACCGATCTCGTCGGCTACGGCCTCGGGATTCAGCTCTTGGCCTGCCAAAATGCAGGAGCCTATAATCTTTACCTCGTCTAGCTTGAAGGTGACCACCCTATTATCGGAGAAGTACTTCTTGTACGCCATTGTCCTCAAGTAGCGCCTATCGCTCCTGTCTCTGGTAACGGCGACCTTAGGCGGCGGGGCCGTCAGCACGTTGATGCTGGGTGGCAGGGATGATCTGAAGACTTTGGCGAGAACAGGGTCCAGGACGATCACATGAGTCGGTCGACTTAGGCGTATCAGCTCGAGCTTGTAGTTTATAGCTCGCTGCTCACTTACCCACCCGTCTGTATTCGCTATAACCACGTTGGACTGCTGCTCCGCCTCCTTCACGAGGGAAGCTATGGCCGAGACTATCCTGGAGATGCATCCGTGCGGTGAGATGCACCCAACGAACCTTATTCTGTCGGCCCTCAGTTGCCTTTGCCAGACAACCGGTTCCCTAAGATAGGCAAGGCTAACTGTCCCAGGAACGCCTATGTCCTCCTGCCCCACGTCCCCTTCTATAAGCGCGGGCGTCGCACCCCTTGCTAGGGCTCTATTCGCTATGAAGGCTGAGAGCGTGGTCTTCCCCGACTCCACAGGCCCTATTACCACGATCCTTACGGTTCCGTGATCTTTCAGGGTGTCTAGGATACCCTCAGAGATCTCTAGCCACTTATCCGCCACTTCCTCTCTAGGGTCAACGAGCTCTATCGACGCTTCGCTGCCGAGGCTAACCTCGAGCGTCGTGTCCTCGAGCGCCTTAATACCGTAGCTCCTTAACGCGTGAATAATGATCGATGAACCCTCGCCGTACTCGGCCCCAACAATCATTATTTTCCCTCGGATCACGCTGACCCTGGCGGGTCCCTTGACCCTTACCATAGCCCCTTTAGCGACTTCCATCATCATCTGCCTACTATTTAGTGTGGATTAATAGAATCATTAATGGTTCTCACATGATGGCTGATGACCCGTGCGGGGAGCTGAGGAGGCTGTTGCGGCTCAGCAGAGGCTTGAGGCTGAGGAGGCGGCTGGGTCAGCACATCATGAGGGAATGTAAGGTAGGAACTGATTTTATGAGGGTAATTAGGGGACTCGGCCCGAGGGCTGTGGTCGAGGTCGGGGCGGGTCCTGGGACGCTCACACTATTTCTTGTGAGGTCCTGTGAGAGGGTCTTGTCAATAGAGATAGATAGTTTATTCGTTCCTTACCTGGCACCGTTAGCTAAGAGGTACTTACTGGAGGTGGTGTTGGGAGACGCTATCGACCTGGTCCCGTCGATTCGGGGCGCGGACGTGCTCGTCTCCAATACCCCATACAACATCTCCTCGCAGCTCCTTGTAGCGTTCGTGAAGAACCCCTCCCTAACAGCTGCCGTGATGACTCTTCAGAAGGACTTAGTTGACAGGTTGCTTGCCCCGGCAGGCTCGAAGCGCTACGGGAGGATCGCGGCGTTTGTGAGGACTTTCGCCGTCATCGAGAGGGTGACTGACTACCCGCCCAGTTACTTCGTACCCGAGCCTGAGGTCTGGTCCAGCCTCGTGGTTCTGAAGAAGGTCGCTGATTGGGGTGAGGGATGGGCGCGCTATGAGGACATGCTCAGGTGTCTCTTCAATCAGAGGAGGAGGGTGTTGAGGACTGTGGCGAGGAGGTGTGGATTGGTTGTGCCAGCTGATTTGCTGAATAAAAGGGTTTATGAGCTCGGGCCGGAGGAGTTCGTGAGGATCTACAGGCTTAACTACTCAGGCGGCCCGTAACTCCTCTGCCTTCTTATCATTTCCTTAAGCTCCTCTATCCGCTTGTTCACGCTCTCTAGTTCCTCCTTAAGCTCCTCCAGCTCTGCCTCCAGCTCCTTCTTGTACTCCTCCAGCATCCTCAGCTCATCCTCTGGGCTATACCCCCACGGCGGAGGGTACTGAGGCGGCGGGTACCATCCCCAGTAATACGGTGGTGGGTAGGGGTAGAGAACGCCTCTCCTCCTCCACCTATACCCCCACCAGCTCATGGCCACCACCCGTACCACGGCGTGGGGTACCAGGTACCTGCGTAGTAGGGGGCGTAGTAGCTACTGTACCACCTACCCCAGTACGTCGGCCACCAGTACCTGCCCCACACTGCCCATCCGGGGGCACCGAAGATTCTCCAACACGCTCCACGCCCTCCGAAGTACCAGCCAGGCCTCTCCCAAGGCGGCAGGAACGACCAGGGCCCGTTCCCGGGCCACGGACCTTTCCACCCTTTCCTCCATCCCCAGCCGAATCCCCACCACGGCGGCATGGGTATCCCCAATTATGTGCAATAGCTCAAAAGCTAATAAACAGTTAGCTCAGCCCTCCGCCGAGCCCGTGACGTATATGGGCCTTCTGTTAACTATGGCCTCAACAAGCTTACGCCTCCCGCTCTCAAGAAGCCTCCAGAGCGTTCCCCTCGAAATACGCATGAGCTCGGCCGCCTCGCCTTGTCGCTTCCCCTCCAGATAAACTAGCCTGAGGGCCTCGACCTCGTCCGGGGTCAAAACTAAGGAGTCAGGCGGCGCCTCCCCAGCTTCATCCAGAGGAAACGGCACGAACACCGTCGGTGTGTGAGGCAATGATAGCCAGCGGGGCTTCGGTGGCCTGCCCTTACCCCTCCACCTCCGCCGCCAGGGCCTCCAATGCACCAGAGTCACCTAAGAGCTAAGTTGATAGCGGCCCTAATGTCACTATCCTTTATTTTCTCCGCGCCGATAAGGGGCGGCGGACGCTCGCTACTGCTCCTGAACTCCTCCGTAAGCCTTACCTCGCACCCAAGCTTAAGGAGAACCTCCGATACCTCATACGCGACCTCCCTTAGCTCAGGGGATGCCGGTACCCCCACCCTGGCATGGCATATTGTCTTCTTCGTGCCTGCTAGGGCCCTCTCTATGGCCTGCCGAAACTCATCAACCTCCATTACCTTGCCATACCCAACGACGACGTTCCCCCGTATGATAACATACGCTATCCTGGCCCCGACGTCAACACCTATCAGCGCGCTCTTCTCCTCGATGCCGAGGACCCCCCGTATAAGCGTCTCAGCGTCCCCGACATCCTCTATAACAATCATGTCCTCTGCCTTCGGTGCACCGAACACCTGAAGGAACTCCCTATCAACAACGGCGATATCTCTCAGCGCTTCCGGCGAGTCAGGCACCTCGAAGCTGACGCCGGAGCTCCTCAGCACCTCGATCACACGCCGGAATACTCGGGGGTTGAGCACGAATACCTGGACCCGCTTCCTCTCGCTGCCCACGTCGCAGACCAGAATAATCCGTGTGAGGGGTATATTATTAGGCAGGGAGCTTGAGCGCCGCACGCCGCCTCCTGGACTCCGTCGATAAGGCCTGGTCCAAGGCCCCGATACTATTGTTCGGGCCTCCGGCTGCGGGTAAGACGAATATGGCGCTGTGGCTGGCGACGCAGTACCTAAGGAGTGGTGGAGGGAGCGTTCATTATATCAGTACCGAGGGAAGGCTCCCTGTTGAGGTGGTGGAACGGTATGGTCTATTGAGCCCCGACTTCCTCGTGGCCATCGCCGTAGATAGTCATCACCTCCTTAGCCTGGTAGCCAGGGCAATAGCCCGTGGCCCTGGGTCCCTCGTGATTGTCGATTCCGTCAACTCGTTCTACAGAGCGGAGACTTATGAGACGGTGGCGGGGCGCAGACTAACGACACTCATGGCGCTCCTCGCTCATTCCGCCACCGAGGGAGTGAGATCCCTCGTTACGGCACAGATAATGGAGAGACCAGACCCCGCGGCGGCAAGGGAGTACGAGGTCAGTGGTTACTGGGGAGTAAGGCCCTTCATCTCCGCAGAGATCGAGATTCGGCGGCTGCCTTCGGACGAGAGAGTTCTTTTATTTTCGGCGCGCCTCTCACAAATCGATCAGTGCTATAAGGCGGTGATGAGTTATGGAGGCATCGCCATTGATTACTGCAGTAGTGGAGACGACGAGGGCCTACGCACTAGCGATGGTGGCGAACGCGGCGCCAGTGATGGTTAAGCCCCTCATCGATAGGGTCGGCAGGCACAGGGTCGACTTCGGGAGAAAGGCGTGGGACGGCCGCGACGTGTTAGGTAAGAATAAGTCGTGGGAGGGCATAGCTGCTGCCATAATTGTATCGGTGCTTGCG
>Ga0256833_1000630_pt1 | contig 27062 bp, 27 predicted proteins | sample 356284metaG_FD_190535 | JGI IMG/M metagenome (GOLD analysis project Ga0256833, IMG submission 190535) | Hydrothermal vent microbial communities from Mid Atlantic Ridge, Atlantic Ocean - 356-284 | ecosystem: Environmental > Aquatic > Marine > Hydrothermal vents | place: Atlantic Ocean: Mid... | reverse complement strand
CCAGTATGATGGCCTCATATGCCCTCAGCATCGGGTCTTTCTGGGATTCGGCAATCAGGATTCCGTCCGTCATGAATTTTATACGTGTTTTGGAGCAAAGTCTGTGGGAGAATCGGATTTTGAACCCAACAAGCATTTGTCCCAAAGGGCCAAGTTCCGTTCCAACTCTTTTTGCAATGCTGACTGCTGCAATTCGTCTTGGTTGACAGCAGCCTATGATTCCCTTATTTCCAAGGCCTGCTGCCAAACAGATCTTGGGAATTTGCGTGGATTTGCCACAGCCTGTATCACCTATGACAATTACTACCTGATGTGCACAAACTGCCCTTACCAGCTCATCCCATTTAGAACAGATGGGTAGGCCGTCAGGACAGTTAGGGTGTACTTGGATGTTAGAGCAACTGGTTGAGATATGGATTTGTTCTTTTTTGTCCACCAAGGGTATCTGTTGGTTTAGGACCGTAGTCGTGCCCGGGAAGCACAATGGTCTCATCTGGCAGGGGCAGAATCCTGCTTTTTAGAGATTTCATCAATACATCATAGTCACCACCTGGAAGATCCGTCCTTCCTATGGCATCTATAAAAAGGGTGTCACCAGTTACCAATACGCCATTTCCAAAAAGGCACACTGAGCCAGGAGAGTGACCAGGTGTGTGTAACACCTGAAAGGAAAGATTTCCAACCTTCAACAACTGGTTGTCCCTAAGATAATCATCTGCCGGTGGTGCAGGCTCAAAGCCCCACGCCCGAAACATGGCAACCACCCCGGGATCTCTAAAAAGCTCATCATCTGCCTTATGCATAAGAACAGGTGCCCCTGTAAGCCGCTTCATTTTTTCATTTCCGCAGGTATGGTCAGGATGTCCGTGGGTGTTTACAATGGCCACAAGATCAAGACCAAGATCTTCAATGTTTTTTGCCAGGAGCCCTTCACTTCCTGCCGGATCAATTATGATTGCCTGTTTAGTGTCTTCACAGCCAAGGATGTATGCCCTTACCTGTAGTGGACCAACCGTAAATTCACGTAATATCAATTCTTGGCAGCCTCCCTTTTTAGTTTCTGGCAATAGGAACCAGCTGAAATGCCTGCAATGCAGCCTTCTCCAACAGCCTTGGCCATCTGATAGGGTAGGCCACAAATATCTCCAGCGGCAAAGATTCCCGGAATGTTAGTGGCTTGGTTCTTGTCGGTCATAATGTGGGTGAATCGTTCTGGATCAAGCTCAACGCCCAAAAAGGCAGCAAGCTCCATTGCACCTTTTGCACCAAGTTCAATGAAAAGCCCATCAACTTCTAAAGTCGTACCATCATCAAGGGTTATCGCCTTAAGAGTCTTATCTGATACGAGCCCCTTGATCTTTCTGCCTGAAAACACCTCTACGCTGCTCTTTTCTAAACTATTTTTGAGCTCAGGACTTATATTAAGCCCGGTGGTAATGAGATATACCTTGGAGGCAATATCATTTAAGGTGAGGGCCCCGTGCACTGCAGCACTGCCATTTCCAAAGACTGCAACGGTTGCGCCCCTGTAAAAGTTGGCATCACAGTCCACGCAGTAACTTATCCCCTTTCCAACAAGATCCTTTTCCCCTTTAAGCCCAAGGCCCTTTCTGCTTACTCCCGTTGCAATTATCAAGGATAGGCAGGTAAGGTGCCTTGATTCCGTCTCGACTCCAAATCCGCCATTTTCAAGGCTTTCGGTCTTTACTGCATCTTCATGTAAAAAATCAACTCCAAAGCCTCTTGCCTGTTCCATGCCGATTTCCAAAAGCTCTTTGCCTGATCTTTTCCCTGAAACACAGCAGTAGTTCTCAATGTGTGCCTTATATAGGCTGCTCCTTTCAGGCCTTCCCAAAACCAGCACGGTACACTTTTTCCTTGCAGCGTGCATGGCTGCCTGAAGCCCTGCTGGGCCGCAACCAAGTATAATGATGTCGTAATCTTTATTCAGATTGTTATCCTTCATCGGTCTTTCTTTCTGTCTCTAAATGGTGGTAAAGTGAAGAGGGTATGTAGTATTCCTGACGCAACCAGGATCCTAAGTCTGCCATCTTGCATCTTTTGCTGCAAAAGGGCCTAAAAGGGTTTTCTGAAAAATCCACGTCCTTTCCGCAGTTTGGGCAAGATCTTATGATTTTGTTCTCTTTTTCGATATCCATAATGTTTCTAAAGGAGACTTGGTCTTCTCTTTTTCCTCTTGGTGGTGAAAATACCTATTATCCAGCCAATAAGAAGCACTCCAGCCCCTGCCACAAACCATTTTATATTGGTGTTGGCCTCAAGTGACTGGAGCCTCTGCTTTAGCTTGAGCCTTTCTGCATTGGCTGTCTGAAGTTTTTTCTGGGTTTCCACAAGGAGTTTTTTGGTTTGTATAACATTTGATGCAGACCTTTTAAGGTCATCAAAATCTCTCTGCAATCTCTGGCTATTTGATATACATGCTGCCAATTTCTGACTGCATTTAGATCCTGTCTGGGAAATATCATCCAATTCCTTCTTGAGTCGCTGATATTCATCTTTTAATTTCTGATTTCTTTTCTTAAGCCTCTCTACTATCATCTTAGGAGGAGGTTGCTCGGTGAGATACCTTTTAAGTATCCAGCCTTCGCGTCCGCCTGCAGTTCTAACATAAGCCCACGGCCCTTCTTCACTTAGAAGATCCACCCGGGTGCCATCTTTTAATACAGCAACTATCTTCTTGGTGTTGTTTGTGCCTGTACGAAGGGGGACCTCGCTGGATGGTGCAACATAGAAGGTGGCTCCATAACACAAGGTCCAAGAACACAGGAGCAGGGCCACAAAGGCTGGCTGAGTGACCAAAAATGATCTTTTCCTATTCATTATGGGTCGTCTCCATGCGAAATTTGGTAAGGGAAAATCTAAGGTAAATATCGTGCGGCTGCAACTTAAACTTTCATGCCACAAGCTTAAACTACACTTGATTCTATTGCCTAAATGGGCTTTTGGTCATATAACAGACAGTGCCTAAGTTGTCCAAATATGTAAAAGGAGGTGCAGTTTGAAATGGATCGTAGAAGTCTAATCAAAAAGGGAGCAGTGGCAGCAGGCGCTCTTTTGGCAGCACAGGCATCAACCGGAAATTCAGTGGCGCATGCAGCAGACAAGAAATATCGGTGGCGCATGGTCACGTCATGGCCGCCTTCCTTTCCAATATTGCAGACAGGGGTTGAGAGGTTTGCAAAAAGGGTAGGGGAGCTGACAGGAGGAAGACTTACAATTCAAGTCTATGCAGGAGGTGAGCTTGTGCCTGCCCTTGGTGTGTTCGATGCAGTCTCGTCAGGATCGGTTCAATGCGGTCACAGTGCTGCCTACTATTGGGCAGGTAAATGCAATGCTGCCCAGTGGTTTACATCCATCCCTTTTGGTCTTGATGCCCAGGGAATGAATGACTGGTTCTATTTTGGTAACGGCCTCAAACTATGGGAAGAAGTCTACTCCAAGTTCAATCTCATCCCAAGGCCAGCGGGAAATACCGGCGTACAGATGGGTGGCTGGTTCAACAAAAAGATTGAGAAGATGTCTGACTTCAAAGGGCTCAAGATGAGGATCCCTGGCCTTGGCGGCAAGGTTATTGGCAAGGCAGGGGCTGCTGTTACCCTTCTTCCAGCTGGAGAAATCTACACGTCTCTTGAAAGGGGAGTGATAGATGCAACCGAATGGATTGGGCCATTTCATGACATAAGAATGGGGTTTTACAAGGTAGCCAAATACTATTACGCACCAGGATGGCATGAACCTGGAAGTACGCTTGAGCTGATAATGAACAAGAAGGCCTATGAAGAACTTCCACAAGATATCAAGGCAGCAATAGATATTGCTGCTGCAGAGCTAAACGTACAGATGCTTTCTGAATTTGAGACAAAGAATGCACAGGCATTGAATGAACTTTTAAAGGATAAGAAAATCAAGATATTAAGATTCCCGGAAGAGGTATTAAAAGGACTTAGAAAACTTTCTGAGGAAACCATATCTGAGATTGCCAGTAAGGATCCACTTTCAAAGAAGGTGAACCATGACTTCCAAAGGTTCAAAAAAGAACTGAATCCGTGGAACAGACTTAGTGAAAAGGCCTATTACGATTTCATCCTTTAAAAGCAATACTTGAATATTTGATGAATTGAAGGCCCTTGCACAATTGCTACAAGGGCCTTTTTATCTTAGGGAGTTAACGAAATCTGGCAGCCACGTGGCTGTTTCTGGGAAACATATCACTATTGCAAGGGCCAGAAGCTGGATGAGCACAAAGGGGATAATACCCTTGTATATCTCGAGGGTAGAGACACCAGGAGGCGCCACTCCCTTCAAATAGAAAAGTGAGAAGCCAAAAGGTGGGGTCAGAAAGGATGTCTGGAGGTTCATGGCAAATAAAATGGCAAACCATACCGGATCAAAACCGGCTGCCTTCATTATTGGTGCAAGTACTGGTATATGGATGAAAGTTATTTCGATAAAGTCCAAAAAGAAACCTGCGATGAAAACCACTGCCATAACTATCAATAGCACACCCCATTTCCCAAAGGGCAGGTGTGAGACAAAGTTCCTTAGCACCATGTCCCCGCCAAGACCTCTAAAGACCAGGCCAAAGGCCGCTGCCCCAACAAGGATTATAAAGACCATGCTGGTCAGTTGAACCGTGGTTTCCATAACGGTTTTTAGCACATCCATGGTGAATTTTCTGTTCAGTATGCAAAGAAGCGTGGCACCAGTGGCGCCAACGCCTGCAGCCTCTGTTGGTGTTGCAATGCCGGCAAATATGGAGCCAAGAACTGCCACCATCAGAAAAAGCGGTGGCACCAAAGACTTTAGCACATAAAGCCAAAAGGAGGCGTCGTGGGTGGCAAAACGCTTATCTTTTACCGGGGGAGCCCATTCGGGCTTCAAAAATGAAACGGCCAATATGTAAATGATATAAAGCACTACCAGTATTAGCCCGGGAATCACTGCCCCAATAAAGAGATCTCCCACTGATACGCCAATGATATCTCCCAAAAGGACAAGGACGATGCTTGGTGGAATTATCTGCCCAAGGGTGCCAGAAGAGGCGATTGTGCCTGTTGATAGCTCGTTTTTGTAGCCATATTCCATCATGGTAGGTAGGGCCAAAAGACCCATTGTAACCACGGTGGCACCCACTATGCCGGTAGATGCACCAAGGAGTGCACCCACTACAACCACAGAAACGGCAAGCCCCCCTCTAATCTTTCCAAAAACCATCCCCATGGACTTTAACAGGTCTGAGGCAATGCCAGAGCGTTCAAGCATGACCCCCATAAAGATGAAAAGGGGTACGGCCACCAGGGTAAAGTTTGTTATGACTCCCCAGATCCTCATTGGAAGCAGGTTAAAAAAATCCCAACCAAATCCTACAAGGCCAAAAAAAAGAGCTGTGCCCAAAAGGGTAAAGGCAACAGGAAAGCCTGCGAGAAGCAAAATTGTAAGGGTAAGAAACATCCAGGCAGCTAGATAATCCATTTCTACTGTCCGTCCTTCTTAAGCTTACGACCAAACAGTACACATACGTTTTTTAGCAGCATGGAAACGCCTTGAAACCACAGAAGCAAAAAGGCCACAGGAATCATTGCCTTAAGAAGATATCTTGCTGGCAGGCCTCCTGGATCCGCTGAGCCTTCATGAACCAACCAGGATGAGTGGACAAATGGCAAAGATGTCTTGATGACGAGAAAACAGCCTGGAAAAAGAAACAGCAGTGTGCCAAGAACATTGATAAAGGCCCTGGCCTTTTTGGGAAGCCTCTGATAGATCACATCAACTCGCACATGCCCATTGTGTCTGAGTGTGTAGCCAGCACCAAGAAGGAATATCAGGGCATACAGGTGCCACTGAAGCTCACCAAGGGCCACAAAGCTTATGTTAAAGCCATAACGAAGAAACACATCTATTGTGACAACAATTACAAGCAAAAAGGTGAGCCAGGAAACCCATCTTCCCATAAACTCATTGACAGAATCGATCAACTCAATAATTGTAGTAAATGCCCTTGGACATATTCGTTGCTTGTTCATGGGCATCTAAAATATACCAATGTGGCTCTAAAATAAATATTTGCTTTTTTTGAATATTGGCCTATATATTTCCATGAAAATAGAGTGAAGGGAGGAACTTAAAAAATGCGTTTGATTCTACTTGGTGGACCAGGAGCAGGAAAGGGCACCCAGGCAAAGTTCATCACGGAAAAGTATGGGATTCCCCAGATTTCTACTGGAGATATGCTCAGACAGGCAGTCAAAGAGGGTACCCAGTTGGGACTTGAGGCAAAGAAATACATGGATGCAGGAGAGCTTGTTCCTGATGACGTTATCATCGGCCTTGTAAAGGAAAGGATAAAGCAGCCTGACTGTGAAAAGGGCTTTCTCTTTGACGGGTTTCCACGTACAATACCTCAGGCTGAGGCCATGAAGGATGCTGGAGTACAGATTGATTACGTGGTGGAAATAGCAGTACCGGATGAAGAAATCATTAAGAGAATGAGCGGAAGGCGCGTCCATCTTCCATCAGGCCGAACCTATCATATCATTTACAATCCCCCAAAGGTTGAGGGTAAGGATGATGTGACAGGCGAACCCCTTGTTCAGCGCGACGACGACAAGGAAGAGACGGTCAAAAAGCGTCTTGAGATCTATCATGCCCAGACCGAACCATTGGTAGACTTCTACAAGAAGTGGGAGGCATCAGGTGATGCAAATGCACCAAAATATGTGCGCATCGATGGTGTTGGCACAGTTGATGAGATAAGAGACAGGATTTTCCAGGCCCTTGGAAATGGTAAATAGGATTATCAATGGCTTTTTATTTTTGATATAAGTTGAGTAATAATTAGCAATTAAGGCGGGTGCATGGCCCGCCTTTTTTAGTTGCTATTCCACCAGGTAAGAAGACCAAGCTCAAAGGGATGGGCAAGTTCTTTTCTGTAGGGATAGCATCTTACTGTAAAACCAATCTGTCCGCTTGACAGACACAGGAGATTGCCTCTGAAAACATAGCCTTGCTCGGTTTTTTCTCCGGTATAAAGGAGGGGAAGGGGGTGACCATCTGCAAGCTCTCCCTTTTCATCAAGATGCCCTATGTATGCATCAACCCGTATCTCCTCTGGGGAAAGTTCCCCCAAATCTACAACAGCCGTTATGGGAATTCTGTCACCAACCTTAGGGCTGTTGCTTGCAGGAAGATTTACATCTGCTATTCTCACCCGATTCCATAGAGACTGTATACGTTTTTTCCAATGAGAAAGTTCCTTAGCCTCTTTCCACTGGGTGCTTATGAAGTTGCTCCACCTTATGGCATTTGGCAGATAGAACTTGGTGCTGTACTCCTCTACCATCCTGTTGGTATTAAAGAATGGGCAGATGGTCTGGATAGAATTTTTCATCATCTCCACCCAACCGGTGGGAATGCCGTGGGCAGAACGGTTATAAAAGAGGGGCACGACCGTGTTTTCAAGTAGCTCATACAACAGTCTGCTTTCCACCTCATCCTGATACTTGTAATCTGTGTATTCTTCTCCAGCCCCTATTGCCCAACCGTTGTTGCCATTGTAGGCCTCAACCCACCATCCATCAAGGATGCTAAGATTGATACCACCGTTGGCAGTTACCTTCATACCGCTTGTACCACTTGCCTCCATAGGCCTCCTTGGGGTGTTGAGCCATACATCCACTCCCTGGACGAGATATCTTGCAACCTCTATGTCGTAGTTTTCTATGAAAACAATATGGTTTCTCAGTTCAGGCCTGTTTGCCATCTGTATGACGGTATGGATAAGCTCCTTGCCCTCTTTGTCCTTGGGGTGTGCCTTACCACTGAATATTATCTGAACAGGCCTTGATGGGTTGGTAAGGATTTCTGTAAGCCTTTTTTCATCCTTAAAGAGCAATGTGGCCCTCTTATAAGAGGCAAACCTTCTTGCAAAACCAATGGTAAGTGCTTCTGGGTCAAGGACCTCATCGGCTGCCTTTAGCTGGTACCTTGGTGCACCCTTTGCTTCAAGTTGCTTTTTTAGTCTTCTTCGTGCAAAGGATATGAGTCGGTCCCTAAGCCGTTCCCTGCTTCTCCAAAGCTCAAAGTCTGCAATATGCTCAACCCGTTTCCAGATGTTGTGATTGGTGGGTTCATCTATCCACCTTGAACCAAGATACCTTTCGTATAGACGCGACATCTCCCTTGAGAGCCATCCCAAGGTGTGAACACCGTTTGTGACGTGGGTAATGGGCACCTCGTGCTTTGGAATCTGTGGCCAGATCTTTGCCCACATGTTTCTTGAAACCTCACCGTGGAGCTTACTCACACCATTTGTCTGAGAGGCCATCTTGATGGCAAGAACTGCCATGCAGAAATCCTCCGACTGGTTGCCAGGGGTGATCCTTCCAAGATCCAGAAATGCCTCTATTCCAATACCAAGTTCATCGGCAATTCTACCAAAATAGCGTCTTATCAGGTCAACAGGGAACCTGTCTATTCCTGCTGGCACCGGGGTATGGGTAGTAAATACGCTGGTTGCCCGGACTGCCTCAAGGGCCTCGTCGAAGCTTAGATTTTCGTTCTTAATGAGTTGAATCAGGCGTTCTATGGCCATGAATGCAGAATGGCCCTCATTCATGTGGCAAACCGAAGGCACCTCTCCAAGTGTCCTTAGAAGCCTAATGCCACCTCGTCCAAGGACTATCTCCTGCTGTAGCCTTGTCTCTATGCTGCCTCCATAGAGGTGGGAGGTAATCTGTCTATCACCTTTATTGTTTAAAGGCACATCGGTATCCAGCATGTAAATCTTGACCCTGCCTACCACTATCTCCCATGCCTTACAGTAGACGTTTCTTCCATCAAGTTCCACCTGGATCATCAACTGGTTGCCATCCTTGTCCATTACCGGAGATAGAGGCATGTTGTGAAAATCGTTTGTGGGGTAGGTCTCAAGTTGCCATCCATCAGGATTCAAGTATTGCTGAAAGTATCCGTGTTTGTAAAGAAGACCAATGCCTCGCATGGGAAGGCCAAGATCACTGGCAGATTTCATGTGATCACCGGCCAAGATCCCAAGACCTCCAGAATAAAGAGGAAGACACTCGTGAAGGCCAAACTCAGCAGAAAAATATGCTATGAATCCTTTGTGGTCAGGGGATGTGACCTTATTGAACCAGGTTTGCGCTCCAAGATAGCGATCTAATTCCTCGAGCACTGACTCCATCCTTGCAAGAAAGACCTCATCCCGCTCGAGTTCTTCAAGGCGTGGCTGTTCAATGGCACCAAGCATGGCAATTGGGTTGTGGCCGGTGCTTTCCCACAGGTCCGCATCCATGTCCTTGAATAGGTAGATTGCCTCTGGCGTCCAGGTCCACCAAAGGTTCTTTGCAAGCCTTATTAGCGGTCTGAGGTTTTGAGGAAGGTTGGGGCTTATGGTGATGGTTCGGATTATTGGCATAAAAAGGCCTCTCCTTCAGCTAAATGGCAAAGGATAATAGCATCAGCATCAAAATTTGCCACGTCAATATTCGATCATTACACCTTCTGAGTCATGGGCAGTAACTGTCACCTTGTCTCCTGGCTTAAGGCCTCCGAACAATAGGGCATCTGCAATAGGATCCTTCACCTTTTCCTGGATCAGCCTCCCAAGGGGCCTTGCTCCATGCTTTGGGTCAAATCCTTTCTTTGCAAGCCACTTCCGAGCTTCCCTTGTCAGTTCTATCTCGATCCTCTTTTGCGACACTTGTTCTCGAACCTCTTTCATGAGCTTGTCCACCACAAGTTCCATAACATCTGGAGTAAGGTTCCCAAACTGAACAATGGCATCCAGTCTGTTTCTGAACTCAGGGCTGAATAGTTTTTTAACTGCCTGGACCCCCTTGCGGTTCCTGTCATCACTTGAGCCAACATGAAAGCCAATGGCCCTTGCCTCCATTTCTCTTGCCCCGATGTTCGAGGTCATTATTAGAATCACATGCTTGAAATCAGCACTTCTACCAGTGTTATCGGTAAGTTTTGCATAATCCATTACCTGAAGAAGTATGTTGAAGATGTCTGGATGTGCCTTTTCAATCTCATCAAGAAGCAAGACACAGAATGGATGCTTTCTTATTGCCTCTGTCAAAAGTCCGCCCTGATCAAAGCCTACGTATCCTGGAGGAGCACCAATCAAGCGGGCAACTGCATGCTTTTCCATATACTCACTCATGTCAAAGCGTTGGAAATGAATGCCAAGGACCCGTGCAGTCTGCCTTGCAAGTTCTGTTTTGCCAACACCCGTTGGACCTGTAAACAGGAAGGACCCGATTGGTTTGTCTGGATGGGTCAGGCCTGCCCTTGAACGTTTTATTGCCTTTACCACCGTTCTAATTGCATCATCTTGACCAAAGACAACGGATCTAAGTCTGGGCTCAAGCTCCTCAAGCCTTGCAAGGTCAGATTTTGTAAGATTCTTTGCGGGTATGTTTGCCATCTTGGCAATCACATTTTCCACATGTCTAATGGTGATTGTGGCCGGGCCTTCGTCAACTGGCCTGTTCAACCTGACAAGGGCAGCCGCCTCGTCTATAATGTCTATGGCCTTGTCAGGAAGATGCCTGTCACCAATGTATCTCGCTGAAAGTTCTGCTGCGCCCCTTATGGCACTCTTTGTGTACTTTACGTTGTGGTGTGTCTGATAATGACGTTTAAGGCCATGGAGAATCTTGATGGTCTCTTCAATTGAAGGTTCCTTTACGTCTATCTTCTGAAAGCGCCTTGAAAGGGCCCTGTCCTTTTCAAAGAAGTTACGAAACTCTTCGTAGGTGGTGGAGCCAATGCAGCGAATTTCTCCGCTTGCAAGAACAGGCTTCAAGATATTTGATGCGTCGAGAGAACCTCCACTTGTGGCACCTGCTCCTACAATGGTGTGAATTTCGTCAATAAACAGTATGGCATTGTCCTTTTGGGTAAGCTCCTGAATAACATCCTTGAGCCTTTGTTCAAACTCGCCCCTGTATTTCGTCCCAGCAAGGAGGGCACCTAAGTCAAGGGCGTAGATCTCCACGTCTTTAAGGGCAGGAGGTACCTCCTTCTTCCATACCTTCCAGGCAAGTCCCTCAGCAAGGGCAGTCTTGCCAACCCCTGGATCACCAACGAATATGGGGTTGTTTTTTCTCCGCCTGCAAAGAATTTGCATTGTACGTTCAAGCTCCTGCTCCCTGCCAATTAGGGGATCTATCCTTCCGGATGCTGCCTTATCAAGAAGGTTTACTGTGAAACGGCAAAGGCTTGAATCGCTCTTTGGTGCCTGCACCACCTGGCCGGCTTGGTCACCGGCCTCTTCCTTTTCATCATGTTTTGAATCAAAGGAGTTTTCTCCCACCTTGGCAATGCCGTGCGAGATGTAGTTCAAGATATCAAGCCTGCTTATGCCTTCCTGCTTAAGGAAATAAACTGCATAAGAGTTTTCCTCAGTCATGAGCGCACTTAGAAGATCACCTATGTCCGCCTCTTCCTTGCCTGCAGACTGAACATGCATGATGGTCTTTTGAAGGACCCGTTGCAGGGATGTGGTAGGTTGCGGAGTTTCGTTTTTCCCGCTTGACAGCTGCTCAAGATGGGTATTGAAAAAATTTTCTATCCTCATCTTCAGCCTTTTTAGATCTCCCCCGCAGGCGGTTATGAGCTCTTCGCCCTTTTCATGATGAATTATGGCAAAGAGCAAGTGCTCTAAGGAAAGATATTCATGATTTCTCATATGGGCTTCCCGTGCAGCAGCCCCTAACATGAGTTCAACATCTTTGCTTATCATTGGTTACCTCATTGAATAATCAGAAGTTCCAGTCAAATTTTTCATTAACAAATTACACCTTCTCCATGGTGGCCAACAGAGGAAATCCTGCAGCCCTGGCCCTGGCGTGCACTGTATCGACTTTCGTCTCTGCAATCTCTGCAGGATACACGCCACATTCTCCCACTCCGCGATGATGAACATGAAGCATAATGGCAGTGGCCTCTGCTGGAGTCTTGTGAAAAACGTCTTCGAGTATCTTAACGACAAAATCCATAGTGGTGTAATCATCATTGTGAAGAAGGACCTTGAACCTTGGAGGCTCTTTTACCTCATCCTGAACCTTTTCCTTTTTCTTTATGTCAAAGCCTGTCTTCGACATATCTAAAAACCTTCTCCTTTACTCAAATGCACAAGATACTCCTTGTTCCCCTTAGCACCTTTAATGGGAGAATCCATTACACCATTTACTTTAAGCCCCATGGAATTTGAAAAAAAATTCGTAAGTTCCTTTACCACCTTGGTTCTAACCTCTTCATTTCTGACTATGCCGCCTTTTCCAACTGCCGATGGGCCTGCTTCAAACTGTGGCTTAATAAGAGCGATAATATCAAATAAATCATGTCGCATCAGTGGCACCACTGCCGGTAACACCAGCTTAAGTGATATAAAGGATACATCCACAACTGCAATATCTGGAGGCGGTTCAAAAAGCTGCCTGTCCACATGACGTATGTTCGTCTTCTCAAGATTGACAACGTCTTTTCTGTTCCTGAGCGACCAATCGAGTTGACCGTAACCTACATCTACAGCATAGACCAAAGTTGCACCACTTTGAAGAAGACAGTGTGTGAAACCTCCAGTAGAGGCCCCAACATCAATACATATCCTTGATTCAACGTTCACATTAAACCTTTTTAGGGCAGCCTGAAGCTTTAGCCCACCTCTGCTAACAAAAGGGCAGGCCTTGGATTTTAAGATAATATCGTCGTCTTCTGATACAAGGTGTCCTGCCTTTGAAACAATCTGATGGTTGACAGTTACGCTGCCTGCCATTATGAGGGCCCTGGCCTTGGACCTTGTTTCCACAAGGCCCCGTTCTTTCATTGCTATGTCAAGTCTAAGCCTTTTTTTTGCCATCTGTCCATTTTTCATGGTAAGGTTACCATAATTTTAAGATTCTTTGGAGTGCATGGAAATGTCTGTCAACAAGGATCAGGTTATAGAGGCCTTAAAACAGGTAAAAGATCCGGAACTTAACAAGTCCCTTGTTGAATTGGGCATGATTAAGGATGTAGAGATTGCCGGCTCAAATGTTAGGGTTACCGTTGCACTTACCATGGCTGGCTGCCCCTTAAAGGACAAAATAAAAAGTGACGTAAAGGCAGCGGTATCGAAGTTACCAGGTGTAGATCAGGTCAGCGTTGTCCTTACCACTATGACCTCTGCCGAAAGGGCAAAGCTCTTTGGACAAGAACCCTCTGAGATGGAAGGCATGAAGGGGGTAAAGAATGTCATTGCCATTGCAAGTGGCAAAGGAGGAGTGGGAAAAAGTACCGTTTCTGTAAACCTTGCTGCAGCGCTTTCGCATAAGGGATTTAAGGTAGGGATACTTGATGCTGACATGCACGGGCCTGATATTCCGATCATGCTTGGCATAAAGGAGCGTCCTGTGGGTTCAAAGGGCATGCTCTTTCCTTTGGAAAAATACGGTATCAAGATGATGTCAACAGGCGTACTGGCTGGAGAGGGAACTCCAATAGTGTGGCGAGGCCCCTTGGTAAACAAGGCCATAAAGGAGTTTCTTGGACATGTTGCCTGGGGCGATCTTGATTTTCTCATCGTCGATCTTCCCCCTGGGACTGGCGATGCGCCACTTACGGTTGCAACCACTATTCCCATTAAGGGAGTGATTATTGTAACAACCCCGCAAAAGGTGGCCCTTTCAGATGTAAGACGATCGGTGGGGCTGTTTTTGAAACATGACATTCCAATATTAGGCATTGTAGAGAATATGTCTTATCTGAAAGTACCAGGAAGTGAGGAGGTCATGGACATATTTGGAAGTGGAGGAGGAGAGAAGGTGGCAAAGGCCTTCAAGTTGCCACTTCTTGCCAAGATTCCCATAGAGCCCGAGATAAGAAAGGGAGGAGACGAGGGGAAACCGGTTGCTTTGGAAGAAAATGAAAAATCAAGTGCCTTTTATGAATTAGCCGAGAAGGTGATGGATATTTTAGAGAAAAAAAGTCAGGTACAGAAAGACAAGACAACAGGGTAGGGGATGTGAATCAGCATAAACTGGAAAAAGATGAACTTTTTGACCTTATAGTCTTAAATTTTCCCGTTGGCCTCATCATTATTGACAGGGAAGAGGTGATCCTGGAATTTAATCCTGCAGCAGAAAGGATAACAGGATACAAAAAAGAGGAGGTCATGGGCAGGAACTGTCATGAGGTTCTTCCCGGTATCCCATGTCACCTAAAAGACGCACAGAAAAAGTTAGCAACGGAAAAAGACAAGATATTTATTCACATCGAGGGCACCATAACCCACAAAAATGGTCACGAAATACCTGTTAGATACACTGCAGCACCACTTGTAAAGGACTCGGAGCTTAAAGGTGCCATAGCCATCTTCCGGGAGGTTACCAAGGAAAAACAACTTGAACAGCACCGAAGGGTGCTTATTTCCATGTTTGCCCATGACCTTAAGGGCCCCCTTGCAATAGCCGGTGGCCTGCTTCTGCGGCTTAGGCAAGGAAAGGCAGGCCCCTTGACCGATAAACAGGTGCAATATCTTGACACCATTGTCAAGGAGATAGGAAAGGTAGATCGCTACATAAAAAGTTTTCTTGATATAGTAAGAATGGAGGCGGGTCAGATCAGTCTTTCAAAAGAACTTTGTGATATGAACAGCCTCATAAGTGAATTACTAAAAGACGTGGAGATAAAGGCCAAACAGAAAAAAATGGTGATCCGCATGGACATTCCTGAGGATTTGCCCCTGGTATATGTGGACAAGGACAAGATCCAGCGGGTGATCTACAACCTGCTTGACAACTCCATTAAGTACTCTCCCGAAGGCTCAGAAATTACAATTACATGCAAGGACATTGGCGATTCCATTTTATGCAGGGTGGAGGATTCCGGACCTGGAATAGCTGACGAGGATCTGCCATATATTTTTGATCCTTTCTACAGGGCAAACTACTCAGATTCAGTTGAAGGTACAGGCATAGGACTGGCCATTGTAAAAACCATAATAGAGGCCCATGACGGCAAGGTTTGGGTAAAAAACAAGAGACCTCCGGAGCATGGAGCCATATTCTCATTTACCATTCCTAAGGCAGGTCAGGACAATTTCTTTAAAAAAGAGCTAATATCGGCCAAAAAACTTTAAGGCTATAAAAAAGGCACCGATAGAAATAAAAAAACGGTGCATCATGGATTCAAAAGGGCTTGTAAAATACAAAAAAGACGTTGATAAGGAATTTATCCTTTACTCAGAGGCCTTTTTTAAGGAGGCTAAAAGAGAGCTTGCAAGAATCGACAGGTATGGCGGTACAACCACGTTTGTCCTCATTGATCCGATTATTGATTCAAGCGAATCAATCGATGATTATATAGAATTTTTATATCATGCCATCAAAAACGAATTAAGATGCTCGGACAGTCTTTATCTCCTTTCTAATCACCGACTATGTGCCATACTTTCAAACACCCATGAGGCAGGGGGCGATCAAGCCGTCTATAGGATCAAGAGGCGCATTTCTGCCATTTCCAAAATAAACGATCAACCGGTTGCCATGTCAGTAGGGACAGTCAGCGTATGGCCTGGCCACTTTAACAGTGTAGAAGATCTTATAAATGAACTTGAAAATGATCTTAAACGGGATAGGAAATGTCAATTTCTCCCTGATAAGGCCTTACACGTTGAACGACCATTGGTATGCATACTTTCCGAAAACGAAAGTCCACTTGAGCTCATCTCAAGACTGTCGAGCAACTTTCAGATATCCCAATCTCAAGAAGATGTTGCAAATGCCCAAATGGTAATTGTTGGGAGAGATAGCAGCAGCCTTATCACTAATTTAATACGGAAAAATGGTAAATTAAATCACAAAATTACACTGACTACTGATGATCGTGAACTTGTTATATACTCTTCACGGAAGGTGGATGCTTCAAGGATAGTCTCTGTTCTTTATGGCCCTCAAGAAGGTGTTCGTGTAGATCATAAAAAGTATAAAGACGTACTTTCTTCAATTGGATCCTCGACCCATCAATTGAACCAACCGCTTCAAATAATGATGGGAAAGCTTGAGATATTGCAACTCGATATTTGCTCGGACAGGGAAATTTCCAAGGAACAACTAAAGGAAACCATAAGCGAGATAAAAGAACAGGTCCATTACGCTGCTGAAATTAACAACAAGATAAATCGTCTTTCAAAACTTTGACCCCGAAAGGGCCTTAGGCCCTTAAAATCTTTTTACAAAAAAATAAGGCTTAAGGTGAGGATCTGTGGCCTTAGGCTACTATTAGCTGATTTTATAAGATATTTTATTTTACATAATGTATCTTATGCGACAAAATTTAGATAGCTCAAAAACCACCCACCTTTTAAAGAACGGCCCTTCATACCCTTCCTGCTTCGCATTTATTTTAAACGTATGTGCTTGCCAAATGGTGCCTCACATGCCACCAGAACGTATTTATTTTGTTACTTAAACTAAGGGCACGATATAGCTATGCAAAAAATACGTTTTAAAGCCTTATTACATGGCAATATTGATCATATTTATAATGTTTTATGCGTAGAAAAAGGAAAAAGGGGTGAAAATTCACCCCTTTTCCGTGGGGAGGAGAGGAGGAGAAGAAAGATTACCCAAGGTCTTTTATAAGGTCTTTCATCATAGCATTTGCAACCTTTTCAGCATCGACCTTATAATTGCCGCTTTGTACCCGTTCCTTAATCATTTCCAGTTTTTCAGCCCTTTGTGGTTCCTGGGCTTTCATGGTATCAGATACCTTGTTTAAAAGCTTTGATTGAGAAGAGATCTGAACAGTGTCAGTCTCCACTGCGCCCTTCTTTTCTGTCTTGGTAACATCCTGTTGGGCCTGCTTTTCGGCAACTGCCTGGGTGTTCAAATATTTTTCAATCTGGAGTCCATTTCCCTGATCACCGATTTTCATTTTTTGTCTCCATTTTCATTATTATAAAGGCCTTCAATTATATTTCTAAGATCATCGAAGGACAACTCTTCTATTTTCTCTTTCGAATTCCCGTCCAAAATCTTAAATTTGAAACCAGATTTCTTGTTTTTCTGCGGGATGATGTCTATTTGTCCCTTAAATTTTTCTCCTATCTTTGCCACCAACTCTTCATCAAGGGTTAGCCCTCCCTTGTCATTTCCATTATGGTGACTACTTATCTTACTTGCAAGACCATTTCCGATTTCGTTCATGAGCTGCTTCCTTTTGGCCTCTGCTGAGATCTCTATGGTATCAGGAGATTGACGTTGGCCTTTGGGCAGCTTTATTTTGGCAAGACTCCTCCTTCCGAGCCTTTGGCCATAGGCCTTTATAACATGTTGTATATGAAAGGAGGAAACGTTCATTTTTGCCTCACACTGACAATTTTTGTCTGTTTTGTTCCTTGTTTTTCTGTTTAACTACTCGGTTTTTTTGGCAATAAACTTTAATTTCCTTAGTCTGTTTTCTATACTTTGGATAGAAAGAAAAAATTGGTGTTTTATTTTGGTGTTGATTATATAGAAATGCAAAAAATTTCAGGTAGCTTTAACGTCATGAAGTACATTTTTGGGCCAGTTCCGTCAAGGAGACTTGGATATTCATTGGGGGTCGATGTTCTTCCCTCCCAAAAGACATGCAACATGAACTGTATCTACTGTGAGCTTGGACGAGGTCACAAGACATTTTCCAGGCCTTCTTACTGTCCGCCTGCAGAGGATATCATTTTTGAAGTAGAAAATTACTGTGTCAAAAACCGTGATTTTGACTGCGTAACCGTTACTGCATCAGGGGAGCCCACCCTACATGAAGACCTCCCAACAATCCTTTCAAACATCAAAAAGTTGACATCCAAACCCTTGGTTGTACTCACAAATTCTTCTACCCTTAGTAAAAATAGCATAAGGAAGGCTCTTGAACAGGTGGATCTTGTTCTACCATCTCTTGATGCAGCCACCGTGAAAGGCTTTAGAAGCATAAACAGGCCTCATCCTGATTTGGATATAGAACGCATTATTGAGGGTCTTTCAAATCTGAGAAAGACAATGCGAGGCCAAATGTGGCTTGAAATATTATTGGTGTCAGGCATGAATGATACCACTAAGGAGCTTTACGCTTTAAAGGATGCACTATCCAGGATAGCTCCTCATAAGATACAGCTTAATACAGTAGCAAGGCCTCCTGCTGAGTCATGGGCAAGGCCTGTGCCATCAAGTAGATTAAAGGAGATATGTAAATTTTTTGGGAAAAGTGCAGAGATAGTGATAGACTTTCACACTCAAATGCAAAGGGCCAACAAGATTATCTTAGAATCAGAGATAATGGATACGCTTAAAAGACGCCCTCTTTCTCTGGAAGACTTGAGGGTACTTTTTGGTATGTATGATGGCACTGAAACCGTACTAAGACGGCTTCTTAACAATGGAATTGTCCAGGAAAGGCACGTAAAAGGGCGTACCTTTTTTGTGGCCATTAACGAACATGTATGAGATATGAGCTACATACCTGAAGGTAAACCTGTTTCTGCATCAAAGATTGTGCTGACCCAAGTGATGCTTCCTGAAGATACAAATTCTGCAGGAAACGTCCATGGCGGCACCATCATGAAGCTTGCTGACAATGCAGCCTTTGTGGTTGCAAGCAGGCACTGTAGAAGCAATGTAGTAACTGCATCTGTGGATCGCATTGATTTTCTTGCACCTGTCTATATTGGTGACTTGCTTATTCTTAGTGCGCGTCTAAACTGGACCGGGCGTGCTTCAATGGAGATAGGCATAAAAATAGAGGCAGAGGACCTATTTACCGGAAACGTCAGACATGTGGCAACTGCCCTTCTTACTTTTGTTGCCCTTGATGAAAAAGGTCGGCCCAAGCCTGTGCCTCCACTTATTTTGGAAACCGATGAAGATAAAAAGGAGTTTGAAAAGGCACGAAAAAGGGCTGAAATCAGAAAAAAAACAAGAAAGATTACGTAATCAAAAAATTTAAAGATATCCATGTCAACCAAAAAGAAAAAGGGGGCAAAAACCCCAAAAAATAGTAAAATCCTGATAAATGCCTTGGCACCAGAGGAGTGCCGTGTAGCCCTTGTAGAAAGCGGGCGCCTTGAGGCCTTTGAACTCGAGGGCTTGGGGTATGAAACGACCAAGGGTAACATTTATAAAGGCAAGATAGTCAACGTTGAGACAAGCCTCCAGGCAGTATTCGTGGATATAGGACTAAATCGAAACGGCTATTTACCTTTTGAGGAAGTGCATCCAGACTATTACGGATATGCTGAGGACAGGAACAGCATTGCCAAACTGCTGAAAAAGGGTCAGGACATACTGGTGCAGGTGGTAAAAGAGGAAACCCCTCTAAAGGGCGCATATGTAACCACCTATCTTTCTTTGCCTGGCAGATTCCTCGTTCTCATGCCAGGAAACCCGCATGTAGGTGTGTCTCGTAAGATAGAGGATGAAAAAGAAAGGCAAAGGCTAAAGAAGATTCTAAAACAGGTTAAGCTTCCTGAAGGTGTTGGAATAATAGCCCGCACAGCAGCCTACAAGGCTACAAAGGCAGAAATCTTAAAGGATCTCCGGTATCTTACCAGGCTTTGGAACAGTCTAAAGAAATCTGCAAAGACTGCCCCTACCCCTTCCCTTCTTTATCGTGACAGAGAGCTTACCACAAGGTTTTTGCGTGACTATCTGACAAAGGACGTTTCTGAAATCATAGTTGATCACAGGGAGACCTTTGAGCGAATCAAAAACTTTTTGAGAATCATAGCGCCAAGACAGGTTTCAACCCTTACGCTTTATCAGGAAGAAAGGCCGCTTTTTGAACGTTTTAACATTGAAAACCAGATTGAACAGGTTTTCCAGCCCAGGGTCAACTTACCATCTGGTGGCTACATAATCATTGAGCCTACAGAGGCAATGGTCTCTATAGATGTGAATTCAGGTAAAAACATCAAGGAAAAGGATCTTGAAGATACTGCCCTTGCCACAAATCTTGAGGCAGCAGAAGAGATTGCACGACAGCTTAGACTCAGAGACCTTGGAGGGATAATAGTAATCGACTTTATAGACATGAAAAACAAGGCCAACAGGGCCTTGGTGGAAAAGAGGTTGAGACAGAGTCTAAAAAAGGACAAGGCAAAGACCGAGATTGCCAGGATCTCAAGATTCGGTTTGCTTCAACTCGTTAGACAGAAGCTGAAAAGCCCTGTAAAGACCCTGAGTTATGTAAAATGTCCCTACTGTAAAGGTGCTGGCCTTATAAAATCCGTAGAGTCCTTGGCCGTGCTGTACATAAGACAAATAGGGAGCAAACTTTCAAGAAAACATGGAGCAAGGGATGGACTTCAGAGACTTGTTCTTGAAGTACCGCCGGCAGTGGCTTCATACCTTTTGAATAAAAAACGTGCCGAGCTATTAAGGCTTGAGGAATCTTATGGGATACAGATTCAGATTGAGCCAAAGGAGCGGCTGGGAGCCGAGGACTATTATCTCTATTTTGCAAAGGAATAGATAAAAAATGAAAGAGCTAATAAATGACGTACCAAGCTATATCAAGGAGCTTGTCCCCTACCCTCCTGGCAAACCCAAGGATGAACTTGAGCGGGAATATGGAGTTACCGATGCCATTAAGCTTGCTTCAAATGAAAACGATCTTGGGCCATCTCCCAAGGCAGTTGCGAGGATCGGACATATACTGAATGAGCTTCACCGCTATCCTGATGGAAGTTGCTACTATCTCAAGCAAAAACTTTCTGAAATCTATGGTGTCCATCCTGAAAATCTGGTGATTGGAAACGGTTCCAATGAGCTTATAGACTTTCTCTGCAGGGTCTTTATTAGAAAGGGAAGGAATGCAATCAGCAGCCGTCCAAGCTTTCTTGTTTATCATAAGATGGTCCAGATAGCAGGTGGAGAAAACAGGGTTGTCCCACTAAAGAACGCCGTTCACGATCTTGATGCCATTGCTTCAAGGGTGGATGAAAACACTCGTCTGATCTTTCTTGACAATCCCAACAATCCCATGGGTACTGTAATCAGAGAAAAAGACATGGAAAGATTCCTCCATAAACTTCCGCCAAATCTTCTTGTGGTTATGGACGAGGCCTATGGGGAGTTTGTAAGACCTGGAACGGATTGGGCTCAAGGAAGGAATTTTATTGAACAGGACGAACGGATTGTGGTTTTACGCACCTTTTCTAAGGCGTTTGGGCTTGCCGGTCTGAGGGTGGGCTATGGTATAATGCACAAAGAGGTGGCTAAGCTTTGTGACAGGGTCCGGCAACCATTTAATGTGAATCTTCCTGCTCAAGAAGGGGCGCTTGCCGCACTTTCAGACCAGAAGCACCTGGAGGCAACCCTTGAAAACACATGGCAGGAGATGATAAGACTTTATAAAGAAGTAGAAGGGCTTGGCTGCACCCCATTTGAGAGTAACACCAATTTCATGTTGATCGATACAAAAAGAAATGCAGGCCAGGTTTTTGAGGCCATGCTCCGAAAGGGTGTAATCATAAGATCCATGGAATCTTACGGATTCCCTACTTTTGTGAGATTGACGGTTGGCACAAAGGAAGAGAATGAACGTTTTGTAAAGGCATTTGCCCAGGTCCTCAAGGAAATTCCAAAAGTTCAGGGGGGAGGATAATGGCTCGACCACCAAAATGCAGGCTCGTAGGCAGGGAACCCTCAGTCACCTACTTTAAACCAAGGGGCATTCCTTTAAGAGACTTAGACGAGGTGACATTGACTGTTGAAGGCCTTGAGGCCCTTCGTCTTAGCGAAATCGAAGGTCTTGACCAGGATGCTGCAGCAGAAAGAATGGGAATTTCCAGGCAGACCTTTGGCCGCATACTTGCTGAAGCAAGACGAACAGTGGCACTTGCCGTTGTAGAGGGACTTGGCCTTAGAATAGAGGGAGGAAACTATAAACTTGTCTCTCATCATCTTAGATAATTTTCCATGGAAAGCACAATAATATTCAGTGGCACAAAGATATTACTAAAGAAAGGAGACATAACCAAAGAAGAGGTTGACGCAATAGTAAACGCTGCCAACTCGAGGCTCCTTGGGGGCGGAGGTGTGGATGGGGCCATACATAGGGCAGCAGGGCCATCGCTACTGGCCGAGTGTAAAAAGATAGGCTGGTGCGAGCCTGGAGATGCAGTGGTAACGGGCGGGGGCAATCTGAAAGCAAAATATGTTATACATACGGTTGGTCCTATCTGGAAAGGAGGCCATCTTAGGGAAACAACAGTCCTTGAAAACGCCTACTGGAATAGTCTTAAACGGGCCAAAGACAAGGGAGTAAAAACCATTTCATTTCCTGCTGTAAGCACAGGCGCTTATGGCTTCCCAATCGATCTTGCAGCGAAAACGAGCCTTTGTACTGTCAAAAGGTTTCTTGAAAAATATCCCAGCTCCTTTGAGGAAATAAGGTTCGTCCTTTTCAGCAACAAGGTCTTTGACGCCTTTGAAAAGGCCCTCAAAATGTGCTTTACTGCCAAATAAAAAGCCGGCACAAGGGCCGGCCCACTTTTTCAATGTTCATCTCAGGCGATTATTAGCTACATCCACCACAGGTTCCGCAACCGCCCTGCGGATCAGTATCACAACCGCAACCGCCAGCAAGATTTGCCATTTCAGCAAAGGACGGCTCCCTTACATCCACGATGTCAATGTCAAAATGAAGGGTCTGACCAGCAAGTGGATGATTGAAATCAGCCTTCACCATGTCATCGTTGACTTCCTTTACGGTAAAACGAACGGGCCCGTGGGGAGACTGGGCTTCAAAGGGCATACCTGGTTCAATATCCATCCCTTCTGGGAAATTGGACCTTGGTATTTCCCTTACAAGATCTTCTCGCGATTCACCATATGCATCTTCCGGGCTGATGGTAAGAGATACGCTGTCACCTGCCTTTTTCCCCTTGATGCCATCCTCGAGGCCTTTTATCACCTGACCAGAACCAAAAACGAAACCAAAGGGTTCTTCCGGTGTGGTCTGGTCTATAGTCTCTCCAGAATCCAGTTTTAGGGTGTAGTTGATCGTTACGTAACTTTTGTCCTTAATTTCCATTTCTTTCTCCTAACTGATTTTTGATCCAAGAAACTTACGAAGGAAGTTTTTGGAGATTGATTGAATTTGTGACATTTTCTGTTCGCTGTTTTCACATAGTAAGTATAAACAAGTTTGAGGTCAAGGAGAAATGGCACAAAATTTATATTTGAAGTTCCTAACGCCTTCTTTTTCTACGAAGAATGTATTTTTTGACTGCCCGGTTGTGCTCCTTTAGGGTTGTTGAAAAATAGTGGGTCCTGTTCCCCTTTGATACAAAGTAGAGATAGTTCGTGGTCTTGGGATAAAGGACTGCCCTAATGGAAATTAGGCCTGGGTTACATATGGGGCCCTTTGGAAGGCCGTATCTCGTATAGGTGTTATAAGGTGTGGCCTTTCTAAGATCCTTCCAGCTAAGCCTTCTTTTCTTTATCCTTGTTTCAACCAAAATGCCATACTTGACAGTAGGATCTGCCTGAAGGGGCATGCCTTTTTTTAACCTGTTCCAGAACACGCTTGCAATAATAGGCTTTTCCTCTTGTACTGCCGCCTCAAGCTCAACAATGGAGGCAAGGGTTACGATTTTTTGCACTGAGACACCAAGCTCCTTTGCCCGCTTGTCAAAGCCGTTTTCCTTCCAAACCTTCCAGAAATGGCTCACAAAGGTCTTTACCATGTCTGTCTCCCTGGAGCCCTTTGACAAAAAATAGGAATCTGGAAAAAGATATCCCTCAGCGCTTTCAGCCTGGATATCAAGGTGTTTTAAAAACTCTTTGTCAGTAACTACAGATAGAAACGTGCTTTTCTTTGCAAGAGATGCCCTTTGAAGCAGGTCTGCTATCTGGAACATGTTGTAACCTTCTGGTATTGTAACAAGATGTTGAACCACCTTACCGGAAACAAGGATCTGAAGAATCTTTTCCGGTGTCATGGAGGGGCTAAGCTTGTATTCTCCCGCCTTGATGAGGCCTGCTTGCTTCTTGTACCAGGCGAGGAGATAGAATATCTCTTTTGACCTAATAAGCCCTTTTTCCTCAAGGCGTTTTGCAACATCTTTAAAGGATGTGCCCTTTGGAATTTCAACCACAATGTAGGACGGAACTGTTGAAACGGGTTGGATCAGCTTTTTTACATAACCGTAGCCCAAGTAACAGGATAGAAACAAGAGGTATAAAAAAAAGACGAATTTCAGATTAAAGAGAAGTTTCATGATGAAAGATAACAAATTTTTCTGGTTATTCCTCGTACTTATATTGCTTTTTTATTTTTTCATCTCATTAACGTCCAAAAGCCGATATCCGTGAATCTTCAATCCATCGAGTTTCGGTGGTAAATCTTCCAAAGTGTCTGGCACCTGTGGTTCTAAAAAGGCCTTTATTCGCCCAGACAAAACACCCGAGGTAAAAAACCTGCGGTAGATACTAATAACAATGAAAGGTTTCATGCGAAAGTGGGCTATATAAAAAAAGAGGTGAATAGAAAGGTTGGAAAGGCTATTCACCAATTTGGTCTCCTAAACCAAGGCGACTCAATCATGGTAGCGGTTTCAGGAGGTACTGATAGTCTTGCCATGCTCCATTTCCTTGCCAAGTGGCAGAAAAAGGCCCCGATTGATTTTCATTTAATTCCTGTATATCTCGAGATGGGCTTTAACAAGGCAACATGTTGGCCCCTTCTAAAGGCAGTTTTTGAAAAATTGAACCTTCCTTATTACATGGAGGAGACATCCATCGGGCTTTATGCCCACAGTGATGAAAACAGAGGAAAAAGCCCATGCTTTATATGCGCTTGGCGAAGGAGAAAAAGGCTCTTCGAGTTAACACAGATCCTCGGATGCAACAAGATTGCCCTTGGGCACACCCTGGATGATGTTATTGAAACCTTTTTCTTAAATATGTGTTATAGCGGTGAGATGAGCACAATGCTTCCGAGACAGGTCATGTTCAATGGACTTGTGACCATAATCAGACCCCTAACCCTTGTGGAAAAAAGTGCTCTGCAAAGACTCTCGCCACTACTTGGTATTACATCATGCGCAAATCTTTGTCCGTCTGCCAAAGTGAGCAAGAGAAGCCATATACGCAAGACACTGGGCTTTATTTACAATCAGGACAAAAAGATAAAGGGGAATATAGCAAAGGCCATCTTCAACATACGGAAAGAATATCTTCCTTGACTACCGCCCCCTGGCGTATGATTACTGGAACATCCCCACAACAGTCCACAATTGTTGAAGAAGGTCCCTCTGGTATTGCACCGGCATCAAGAAAAAAGTCAGGCATGGGATCAACGAGTTGCGCCTTTACCTGAGAAATGGTCTTTGTTAGCCCTTTTCCGGAAATATTGGCGCTTGTTCCCGTTACGGCACCGCTAACCCTTTCAATCACTTTTTGGGCAACTGGATGACTGGATACCCTCACCCCAACCTTTTTGGTTCCGGCTGTAAGAAAAGGACTTGCTTTGCTTGAGGCTGGAAGAAGAAGGGTAAGGGGGCCTGGCCAAAATCGTTTCATGAGTTCAAACACATATGCATGAACCCCCTCAAGCTCGACAGGGGCCTGATCAATGGAATTTACCAAAAGAAGAAGGGGCTTGTTCCTTGGCCTTTTTTTGATCTCATAGATCCGTTCAAGGGCCTTTTGAAACCTTGGGCTTGCAGCAAGACCGTAAGCTGTTTCCGTAGGTATAACACAAACCCCTCCCCTTCTGATTACTCTCGCCGCTTCATCTATCAGCGCATCTAAATCGGTAATAACCGTTGCTTCCTTCATGTAAGACCATAAGACTATTTCAAACAATCCTCTCGGTTAAGCTTCCTTATCTTCTCTTCCTGGCTTTTTCTAAAGTCCTTGAGCCTGTCTCTAAGCGATTGATCGCTAAGAGCAAGAATCTCTATGGCAAGTAGAGCAGCATTTTTTGCCCCTGCCTTTCCAATACCCATTGTTGCAACTGGAATTCCAGGAGGCATTTGAACCGTTGCCAAAAGTGCATCAAGCCCTTTTAGGGAGCTGCTATCTATCGGAACACCTATAACTGGAAGTGTGGTATGGGATGCCAAAACCCCGGCAAGATGGGCTGCCATACCTGCTCCTGCGATAACGACCTTTATCCCCCTGTCCATTGCAGACTTTGCAAAACCTGATGTAAGATCAGGGCTTCTGTGGGCAGAAAGGACGTTTATTTCGTATGTTACACCAAATTCATCAAGTATTTCTGAGGCCTTTTTCATTACCTTGGAATCTGATTTACTTCCCATTACTATTGCTACCCTTGGTGATGCAAGATGTTTTAGGGCCTTTTGTCCAATGTCTCGCCTGTAATGCATTCCTTCCCAGCTAATCTTTTCGACTGCATCATACGCCCTGTCTATGGCCTCTTTTATGGTCTTGCCAAGGGCCGTGACTCCAAGAACCCTGCCACCGGCAGTGACATATTTGCCATCTTTTAATGCGGTTCCTGCATGAAACACCATAACATCTTGCATCTTCTCAACCAGATCCAACCCCTTTATTACCTTGCCTTTTTCATACTTGCCCGGATAGCCTTTTGAGGCCAGGACTACGCATACAGCTGCCCTGTCATCCCATTCAAGTTTAAGTTTACTGAGCCTGCCATCAATAGCAGCTTCGATAACATCTACGAGATCTGTCTTAAGACGCATCAAGATAGGCTGTGCCTCGGGATCGCCAAAGCGGCAATTAAACTCAAGGACCTTGGGTTCGCCACCCTTGATAATAAGCCCACCGTATAGAACGCCTTTGTAAGGATGGCCTTCTTGTGCCATGGCCTTGACAGTGGGAACCATTATTTCTTCCATAATCCTGTCAAAGAGGTTTGGTGTAACAACTGGGGCGGGAGAATAAGCGCCCATTCCTCCTGTGTTGGGCCCCTTGTCCCCGTCATAAACAGCCTTATGATCCTGGGAGGTTGCAAGGGGAAGCACATTCATACCATCTGTTATTGCCATGAATGATGCCTCTTCTCCC
>Ga0256833_1000629_pt1 | contig 27081 bp, 34 predicted proteins | sample 356284metaG_FD_190535 | JGI IMG/M metagenome (GOLD analysis project Ga0256833, IMG submission 190535) | Hydrothermal vent microbial communities from Mid Atlantic Ridge, Atlantic Ocean - 356-284 | ecosystem: Environmental > Aquatic > Marine > Hydrothermal vents | place: Atlantic Ocean: Mid... | reverse complement strand
GCAGGTGATCGCGGCGTGGCTGTACGAAGACTGAGTCCGCAGGAAGCTGGCAAGATACTCGCAGAGTACGTCATATCCGGCCGCCTCATTGTTGGCGTGGGCTCCGAGCTCAGATGCGACGACGGTTTCGGCCCATACCTCGCAAGAATAGTGAGGGCTGTTGCCGAGACCCTAGGTTTCAATGTGAATATAGTAGACGCTGGCAACGCCCCCGAGCTGTACACTGACGTGATGAGGAGGCACGGTGACGTGCTCATAGTGGACGCTGTTGAGGTACCGGGGCGTTACCCACCAGGCACAGTTATCCTGGCCGAGGTCAGTAGTGCTGAGAAACAGCCCCTGCTCATCTCTACCCACTCCATGAACCTCCCCGTGATAATGAGGGTGTGCTCCCTCGAAAAGGTGAGCATTCTCGGGATAGTTCCTCGGTGCCTCAGCTATGAGATAGGTCTCTCAAGGGAGGTCGCCGAGAATTTGATGAGGATCGTTAGGTCGTTCATTGAGTATCTGCGCAAACGAATGTATAAGTAAATAGGGTAATTCATTAATCACTCAATTGAATTACTTATGCATGTAATATCAACGTACATAATTACATATACTTTTTAACTGTGTGATTATACTCTCATGGGTATGGACGTGCGCAACAAGCTGATCAGGTACTCACCCTGGCTCGTCCACTTTAACACAGGAGCCTGTAACGGTTGCGATATCGAAGTGCTAGCCGCGATCACGCCCCTCTTTGACCCAGAGAGGATGGGTGTTAAGCTCGCCCCTAACCCGAGGCACGGCGACATACTGATCGTTACCGGTGCCGTGACGAAGAAGGCTGGGGAGAGGCTCAAGAGGCTATACGATCAGATGCCTTCCCCGAAAGCCGTGGTGGCTGTCGGTGCATGCGCGATAAGCGGGGGAGTATTCGCGGGCTCGTACCCGCTTGTTTCCGGTGCTGATAAGGTCATCCCCGTAGATGTGTACGTCCCCGGATGCCCCCCTAGGCCAGAAGCAATTATTGATGGGATACTCAAGGCAACCAAGAAGTTAGAGGGGGGTGGGGAGGGTGACTGAGCTTCCCTCTTTCCTCAGCAGGTGGGGGGCAGAGGAGGTAGGACCCCATAGATTAGTTATTAGAGTTGAAAAAGACAAGCTAAGGGACGCTGTTAAGGATCTCGTCTCTGCTGACGAGATGATCTACCTATCGACCATGTCGGCTGTGGACTACCCGGAGCGGGGCGTGATAGAACTTAATTACTTCTTTTGGAGCGTTACCGAGAAGAAAGGAATAATAATAAAGGTGGAGGTTCCTAGAGACAAGCCGGAGATCGATACAATAACTGACATACTGCCCGGTGCGAATAACGCTGAACTAGAGGCACACGACCTTTTCGGCGTTGTATTTAAGGGCAACAAGTCGCTGAGGAGGGGGTTCCTGCTACCGCCAGAAATCGTTGAGGCAGGGATCTACCCACTAAGAAAGGACGCCAAGGGGGTGTAAGCGATGGCCAAGTATGTTGAGGTACCGGTCGGTCCCCAGCACCCAGCCCTCCACGAACCCATAATGCTGAGGGTTAAGCTCGACGGTGAAGTAGTTGAGGGTGTGGACATCGTCACCGGCTATAATCATAGAGGCGTTGAGAAGCTGGGTGAAAAGAACTCCTGGGTGAGGGACATATACATATTCAGCAGGATATGCGGTATATGCAACGCTGTCCACGCGCAGACATACACCCAGGGTGTTGAGAAGCTCATGGGCGTCGAGCCCCCGCCGAGGGCCAAGTACATACGCACCATAGTTATGGAGCTAGAAAGGATACACTCACACATGCTCATAAACGCCGTGATGGCTGAGGCCATAGGTTTCGACACACTCTTCATGCTCATAATGAGGGACAGAGAGAGGGTAATGCATCTAAAGGAGATCATCACCGGGCAGAGAGTGCACGCAGACATCCACATAATCGGGGGCGTCAAGAGAGACCTTAAGCCCGAGACAGCCGAGAAAGTTCTGAGGGTACTTGACTACATAGAGGCCAGGCTAAAGCATTACAAGAAGGTGTTCGAGGAGGACTACACAATAAGAAAGAGGCTTGAAGACGTGGGCAAGATCTCCAAGCAGGAAGCACTAAAGCACTCGCTGGTCGGCCCAGTACTCAGGGCCTCGGGCGTGCCGTCAGATGTGAGAGTTGATGACCCATACTCCGCCTACGACGAACTCAAACCAAACATCGTCGTAAGACACGAAGGAGACTCGCTTGCCAGGATGCTGCTTAGATGGGATGAAGCACTGGAGTCGGTGAGGTTGATACGTGCTGCGATAAAGAACATGCCTAAGGGTAACCCCGTGCCCAAAGCAATCAAGAGGGCGGCCGGTAAGGGGGAGGTATTCTCTAGGGTGGAGGCGCCGAGGGGGGAGCTGATATACCACATAGTGAGCACGGGCGGGCCGAAGCCGTATAGGATAAAGGTGAGGACCCCGTCATTCAACAATATCGTCAACTCAGGCTTCGCCTACATAGGTGAGAGGCTGGCCGACGTACCCGTAATACTCACATCATTCGACCCATGCATTTCCTGTACCGAGCGTGTGCTCGTGGTGGACGAGAAGAAGGGTCTGAGGAAGTGGGTGCCCTTCATGGCCCTGTCCAGGGGTGAGATACGTGTCGCCTAAGCTCAAGCTATTGAGGGAGGTCATATCAAACATTTTCTCCAGGCCAGCAACCATACAGTACCCAAGAGAGCCCGCGGCAGTAAGCAGTGAGTACAGGGGCCTCCACTACCCCGACCTAAACAAGTGCATAGGGTGCTCCCTTTGCATGGTTGACTGCCCGGCCAACGCCATAAAGATGGTGAAGCTCCCACCTGACTACACGAACCCGAAGAATCCGAGGGGTATATACCCGGTGGTCGACTACGGAAAGTGTGTATTCTGCTATCAGTGCGTGTTCGTGTGCCCGGTAAAAGCTTACATCACAAGCAACAAGTTCGACATGGCGGATTACGTCACCCATAACTCACAGGCCCTAAGCCTCAAAACCATAAGGAAGGGTGATAAAGGATGATCGAGCCCCCATCCGTGGACCTGGTCACCCAGGTCATACTCTTCGCGTTCCCCATATTCATAGTTGCTTACAGTCTCTACCTAGTCCGGGTGGTTAAGGGCCCAACAATACTTGACAGAGTTCTTGCAGTGGACGCGTTCTTCTTCGACGTCACGGTCTTCGTCATGGCGCTCGCCGCGTACTTCAGGCTCCACATACTGGCACCCACCGCCATTATCTTTGCCCTGTGGGGCTACGCCCTCGACGTATACGTATCCAAGTACATCGAGAGGGGTGAGATGGGTGATTGAGGACATCACGGCCATAGCGGCGTGGGCAGGCCTCGCATTATTCGTGGGCGGGGCCGTGTGGGACCTCATAGCCGCGATAGGCATGAACAGGCTCCCGGACTTCCTCAGCAGGCTCCACGCAGCGACCATAGGGGTGATAGGTGGGGCGTTCTACCCCTTGATAGGCATATCCTTGATACTCCTCGGCACGGACATCATGGGTGAGTATAGGTACATAGCGGCCGGTTCGGCAGCGCTCACAGCGTTTCTGGTACTCCTGCTCGCCCCCGCAGGGTCTCACGCACTCGCGAGAGCTGCCCGCAAGAAGGGACTCTACAGGAAGGACATACTCGTGATCGATCAACAGGAGGGGGGTGAGACAGAATGATAACTCCCGAGCTAGCACTAATGCTGATCTTCGTGTCCATAGCGTTCGTCTTCGCCTATCTAGCCGTGGAGGAACGGAAGCTCATAAGGGCAGTCGTCTACTCAGCGGTTCAGTCGGCTGCCTTCGCCTTCTTGTTCTACCTGCTCGGCGCGCCCGACATAGTCCTGGTGTACGTCCCCGTCACCGTCGGGATATACCCAGCTGCACTCCTCTTCCTAATAAGAAAGACAGAGGAGGTGGAGAACCCGTGAGCGGTGTGAGGAAAGTGGCCTCGGCGGTCGCGCTCCTAGCCATAGTTGCCGTACTCTCTCTAGGGGCGGCCGCCGGCGGCATGGGCCCGTTTTTCGACGGGATAAGGGCGCTCGGCACATTCTACCTCTCGACGGCGCCGCCGCAGATCGCTGAGCTAGTGCTCGGCCCCAGCTATAGGGGTCTCTCCTCATACTCACCTGAGGTAGTGACCTCGATAGTGTGGGATTACAGAGGCCTCGACACTTACTTCGAGACCGCGGTGTTCTTCCTCGCCATAATAGGTGCGGTAGCGATCTATAGGGGCATAGAGGAGCCCGTGCTGAGGAGACCAGCATCGGGTCTCTCACCAATAGTTAGGGCAGTCACGAAGTTCCTCATACCAATAAACATAGCAGTGGCGGCGTCCATAGCCCTCCACGGCCACCTAACCCCCGGAGGCGGTTTCCAGGCAGGTGCCGCCCTGGCAGTGGCGCCCGTGATAGTCATCGTCGTGTTCTCTAGGAGGTACCTGTTGGAGAGGGGCGTGACGAAGCTGAAGGCCCTATTCCTTAGGTCCGTTGGCCTCATAGGAATAGCGCTAGTCGTGCTCATCCCGGTCATCTGGAGCGTCCTGAGCGGTGAGTGGGCCTGGGTAATGCAGAACCAGTGGAAGCCTGGTGCGGAGGTGTTCAGCTACCCAGCCTACCTGGGAGGTGCCCTGATCTCCGGCTCCATATGGTTCCTTAATCTCTTCGAGTTCCTGGCCGTGTCCTTCGGCTTCACGATACTGTTCCTGCTTATCTCAATAGATGAGGACACAGTCAGGTCATGCATGATCAGGGGAGGTGAGGAATGTGATAGATATTGAGGTATTCATCAAAACGTTCATAGTCCTGGCACTATTCGGCACAGCCGGAGTGGGGCTGTACGGAGTGATAGCAAAGCCCCACGCCACAAAGAAGATAATATCACTGACCATACTCGGCGACACCGTGAACGCACTGGCAATACTCCTAGGGTACAGGTACCCTGGCGGGATCCCTCCGGTCTACACTGGGCAGCCTCCCAACGAGTTTGTTGGGAGCGCCGTCGACCCCCTCCCCCAAGCGCTGGTGCTCACAGCCATAGTGATAGGTATGGCTGTTAACCTGCTCATAATATACATCGCCCTCCAGACCTACCGCCTCTACGGCACCCTTGACACCAGGCTGATAAAGAAGCTGAGGGGGTGATGGGGGGTGAACCCGGCTAAGGCACTCGGCCCGGCGATCTTGACGTTCATAGCGTACATAGTCTTCAGTGGCTCAGTGTCGGGATACGACCTAATAACGGGTGCGGCCATAGCAGCCGTCACGGGCGTCCTCGTCTCCGACTTCCTAGTGACCGATACCAGGAAATCCCTTGACATACGTAGGCTAGGGTGGCTGATAGCGTACGCCTTCTACTACCTGACGGTTGCCGAGCTGAAGTCACACCTATCCTTTGCCCCTAAGGTGCTCTCGGGCAGAATAAGGCCCGGAGTTGTGGCTGTGAGGACCCCGCTCAAGACAGAGTACGGTATGGTCACACTCGCCAACTCAATCACCAACACACCGGGGACGGCGACCGTCGACATAGACCCGGAGAAGCAGGTACTCTACGTTCACTGGCTGTGGGTGGGGGCCGAGGACGAGGAGGAGATTCGGGAGAAAATAGCGAAGCCATTCGAGAGATTCATCAAACACATCTTTGAGGGGGGTGAGCAGGCGTGATTGTGTGGTATGAGCAGTTACTTGGTGCCACGGTCCCGGCACTGATGGCGGCGGCGTTCCTCATACCCATAATGACGCTGGCGACTAAGTGTGCCAAGCTATATCACTACTACGCCTCCACGATAGCGGCATTCGCTGCGCTCTCGACTGTGCTGACGTACAAGTACGTGGTCGATAACGGCACGCTAGTCTACTTCTTCGGCGGCTGGTTCCCGCCAGTCGGCATAATATACGAGGTCGACCAGTTCTCGGCACTCCTCGGCGCCGTGACGGGTACGGTGATGCTGGCCGTAACGGTGTACAGTAGGTGGTACCTTGGAGACCACGAGGGGGTTGCGTGGTACTACACAATGCTCCTGGGCCTGGAGGCGGGCATGCTCGGCAGCCTCTACACGGGCGACGTGTTCAACCTCTTCGTGATGCTTGAGGTGATGTCTGTCTCAGCCTACGGTCTCGTCGCCTACCACAGGAGGACGAAGGAGGCGGTGGAGGCGGCGCTCAAGTACTCGCTAATAGGTGCTACAGCTACAACGATCTACTTCCTTGCCCTACTCTTTATCTACGGTTCCTTTGGCACACTTAACATGGCCGACATAGCACTCCGAGTCTCGACCAGCGCTGGCCTACCGATAGGTAGGTTTGTGCCGCAGAACCCTGGACTGATTAGCCTGGGGGCCTCGATAGCGCTTGCGCTATCCCTCTGGGTATTCATGGTGAAGTCGGCGGTGTTTCCGACACACTTCTGGCTACCCGACGCTCACCCAGCTGCCCCTTCACCTGTCTCCGCTGCTCTGTCGGGTCTGTTCGTGAACGTGGGCCTTTATGCCATAGCTAGGTTCATCCACACGATCTTTGGAGGATATTCGGGTATAGACACAACCGTTCAGGCGCTCTCATATTCACTCCTCATTCTGGGCGGGGTCTCAGCGATCATAGCCTCGACCGCCATGATAACTCAGTACGACATCAAGAGGCTGATAGCGTACTCGACAGTAATGCATACAGGGCTAATAGCCTCGGCGATAGCCCTCGGAACACCTGAGGGGATGTACGCGGCGACATATCACATAACAACACACGCGGTTGGTAAGGCACTGCTCTTCCTCTCAGCAGGCGCCCTCGTGAAGGTGATGGGCTCAAGATACTTGAGCGACTTATCTGGTGCTCAGAAATACGCACCTGTAGCCTCGGCGGGGGCGCTGATGGCGGCGATGTCCCTAATTGGTCTGCCACCCTTCGGCGGCTTCTTCAGCAAGCTAGCCCTCTACAAAGCGTTTGTCGACGCTGGCCAAGTATGGATGGTCGCGGTTATACTGGTGTCGTCAGCGCTCGCTCTAATGGCTTACATGAAACTGGTTCACACAATGTTCTTCCGCCTCCCCAAGACCGAGGCCCCGGAGAGGGTTACGGCGCCAGCCAACGCAGCGATGATCGCACTGATCATCGGGATTATTGTTCTTGGCGTGCTCTATCCGCTGATTAATCAGTACTTCATCACCTCGGGCGCGTCCGTGCTCGACAGGCTAGGGTACATCAGTGCTGCTGTTCGGGCCCTAACATCTTACTTCGGAGGTGGTGCGTGATGGTGGATCCCGGGACACTCGGGCTGATATTCTCGGTCACGGCCCTCGTGGGCGGGCTGATTCTCGCAGTGATCGTTGCTGTGACGAAGAGAGGTGTCAGGGAGACGGAGCCCTATCTCTGTGGTGAGTCTGAGGCCGATTTCTCAGACTCGATCTCCCCGTCCGCGACCGAGGTGCAGTGGGGTCTTGAGAAGACACTCAGTTCTTGGGTAAGCTTCGTGCGCACAAAGATCCACACCGGTGTAATCGATGATTGGTGGTCGCTAATGATCGCGTGGGCAGCGATCCTCCTGATAGTATCTGTCGTGAGGGGGTGGGTATGGCCATGAACTGGGTAGAGCTGCTCCTCTACCTATTCGCTGTGGCGGTGTTCCCCGGATTCGTTTTCCTGTCACTCCTCGGCACATTCACTGAGTGGATCGAGAGAAAGGTTGCTGCCAGGGCTCAGAACAGGATGGGGCCAACCTATGTTGGGCCAATGGGTCTACTGCAGCCAATCGCCGACATACTCAAGCTTCTGTGGGCGAAGGAGTTGGTAATATCTAGGGGGTTCTCCTGGCGTGTGACGCTGTTTCTGGTATCGACCGGTGTGATGGCGCTCTCAGCATCGACCCTCCTGATGCCCATATCGCCGATCCGCCTGAGCACGCCTCTGGACTCCCTTGTCCTGGTGTACGTGCTGTTCTACTCCACTCTAGGTTTCCTCGCCATAGGTTTCTCGTCCCCGAGCCCGTTCGGTGTCGTTGGGTCATCGAGGATGTTGTCTATAGTGTGCGTGGTTGAGCCTGCGGCGGCGATATCGATATACGCTATATCGGCAGCCCTCACGGGTATGGGGACAGCATCGGTATCTGAGGCGATGACGGCTCAGGTAGGGCTGCAGCAGTCCCCGGCCCTGGTCCTCGGCGGTGTCTCGCTATTCCTGGTGATGATGGCTAAGTCACTCCTGAAACCCTTCGATATACCGGAGGCGGAGACGGAGGTCGCCGGCGGCGTCGTCGCTGACGTGGGCGGCCCGCTGCTGGGTATGTTCCGCATCCTCCACGACATGGAGGCAGCGTTCCTAGCGCTGTTGCTGACCCTGCTGGTGCTGAGGGGGCCGTACCCATTCAGTTACGCCGACCCCCTCGGGTGGGTGCTGATAGGCGTTAAGTTCGTTCTCGTTGTGCTGGCGGCGACCACTCTATCGGCATCGCTCGGCAGGCTCAGAATCGAGCAGGGCGTTGCGCTGCTCGGCAAGCACTCTCTCCTAGCATCGATAGCGGCCTTAGGTGCTGCCGCTCTCAACTATTATGTTGTTGCTTAGGCTGTCCTCGGCTATCTTCCGGAAAACATCCCCGTATTTTCTGCAGAGGATGCAGATAACGTCCCCAGCCTCTACGTTGCCCTTTATTATCTCGCTCGCCCACTTCCTCATCTCCTTCCCAAGGGTGTCGTCCTTTAACGCCCTCATTACTGCGTCAACCCTTGAGCGCTTGTTAGAGAGGTAGTTTGAGACAGCTGCCGGCGTCACGCCCAGCATCTTTGAGGCATGGTATATCGATATCCCGCACTCCTTGATGAGTATGTGCGCAAGGCAAGCCCTAATTAAGGGGATTGTTGTCTTGATCATTACTTCACAGTGGGGCCTCTTCATGATGCGCTTCACTACCTAATGAATGCTTTAACTCCCTAAAAACATTAACAGCGTTAACTATTCGACCTCAGCTCCTTAATGCACGCCTTCACACACTCCTCGAACCCTTCCCCCCAGTACCCAGCCTCAGCACACCTCTCCCTACACACCTTGACGGCGTGGGTTCTCTCGTAGTCATTCAAGGCTTGAACCTCTTCACGAGCACGCCCTCCCCCCTAACCTCCTCGAGCACGTTCCTTGGGACCCTGTAGGAGCCGTAGATAACGAGTACGGGCCTGTAACCCGGGCCCAGCTTGCTGGCTATGTCCTTGGCCTTCCTTGCACCATCACGTATCTCCTTCCTGCTCTTGGCCAGCGTGATAACGGCGTTAAAGCCCTTTCCCTTCACAACGATGTGGTCTCCCTTCAGCTGCACCGAGTGCCCGGCGAGGACGTACTTCGAGGCCACCCTCCCGAGCTCCCCATACTTCTGGGAGAGTCTATTAGCTAGGTACCTAGTCCTCCAGCTCATCCCCAACCCCCAACCTCTCTCCCGGTAAGGCCTAAATCCCTTAACTGAGCCAACACCTTATTAGTGCTCACTTAAGTTTGCTCTGCAGTAACTAAACTGGATGATGCTCATGCTCATCATCATGTCACGAGGTGATACTCATGAAGTACCTCATAAGGGCAAGGATAGAGGTGGACGGAAGGGTAGATAAGCCGGACATAGTCGGCGCAATATTCGGCCAGACAGAGGGTCTCTTCGCACCCGACTTCGAGCTAAGGGACCTGCAGGAAAAGGGCAGGATAGGGAGAATAATAGTCGACATAAGGCACCAAGGAAACAAGACCGTGGGAGAGATACTTCTCCCGTCAAACCTCGACAGGGCAGAGACCGCCCTAATAGCGGCGATGCTTGAGTCCGTCGACAAGGTAGGCCCATACAATGCCAGGATAACCCTGATCGACATCGTCGACGTGAGGAGAGAGAAGATCAAGAAGATCATAGAGAGGGCCAGGGAGATACTGAAGAAGTGGGGCGAGGAGAAGGGCATAGACATCAAGGAGGTAATCAGGCAAATAGAGGAGGCAGTAAAGAAGGAGGAGATAATAACCTACGGCCCAGAGAGACTCCCAGCCGGGCCGGAGGTGGAGCACTCAGACACCCTAATAATCGTGGAGGGTAGGGCCGACGTCCTCAACCTCCTCCGCTACGGCTACAAGAACGCCATAGCGATCGGCGGGGCTAAGGGCGAGATACCGAGGACCGTGGTGGAGCTGAGTAAGAGGAAGAAGAAAGTGATAGCGTTCGTTGACGGCGACCACGCTGGCGACCTAATACTCAGGCACTTACTATCGTCAGCAAAGGTCGACCTCGTGGCCAGGGCACCGCCCGGCAGAGAGGTCGAGGAATTAACAGGTAAAGAGATAATGAAGGCGCTGAAGAACGCAGTCCCTGTTGATGTCTATCTCCAGGCGATAGAGAAGAAGCCTGAGGTAAGACCGCCGAAGCCAAGGCCGGCGCCAGCGCCCGAGGAGCTAGCCGAGGAAACAATTCAGGTACCCCAGCACGTCATAGACACCATCAAGGCGCTAAGGGGCACGCTTGAGGCCGTTCTCTACGACGAAGAATGGAGGGAAATCAAGAAGTTACCGGTCAGGGATCTCGTCAACGTGCTCGCATCAGGGCAGGTGAGGCCCTACGCCGTGGTGATGGACGGGATAATAACGCAGAGAGTCGTCGACGCCGCGTCAGTGAACGGCGTCAAGCTGATAATAGGTGCGAGGGTCGGTGTGATAAGCAAGAGGCCCCCGGACGTCATCATAGTTACGTTCGACGACATCCTACACTAGGTACCTACCTCTTCCCGAAGAAGTCCAGCAGAGTTTTTCTTGCCTTACCCACGCCCTCAAGCGCCTTTTCGCTAACCCCGAAGTACCTCAGTATCCTTAGGGCAGCGGGGATTATCTGGTGCTTTACGTAGTACTCAACGTCAACGTCCTTCGGGTCGGCCATGATGTAGGGGACCGCCCTGTCAGATATCCTCCCGGCACCCTTGACCACTACGTAACCTATCTTGTCGCCAACCTCTACCTTATACCCAGCCTTTATGAGCCTCTTAGCAGCCGCCACGTGGGGAGGCTCAGCGGTGTACTGGCTTATTGGCCTCGTCAAGGTCTTCCAGATCACTAACTTCGTTATGTCGATCTTGCCCGCCCGTAGGTCAGCTATGACCTTCCTCACGTAATTTATTGCCTCACTGACCTCTCCCTTACTGAGCACTATCTTAGCGACCTCCTCCTGCACCTCCTTAGCGATCTCCGTCCAGTCACCCCTGACCGCCTCAAAGCCCACGATATCTACCCGGCCGTCCTCGAGTAAGCCCACGTACCTTTTCTTCGCCTCCGTAAAGAACACCCTCCTGTAGACCTTATCGATCTTGATCTCCAGCTCGAGCTCCTCCCCGACCCGCCTAATGAACTCCTCCACCCTATCCTTATCATACTTCACGAAGAGGGAGTCCGTGTCACCGTATATGACCTCAAGCCCCAGTGACTTCGCTATCTCTATCGCCATCCTTATGGTTGCCCTACCGAGGGCGGTGACCGCCTCAGCGCCCTGCCTGAAGTACCACCTAGCGCCGGACCACCCCATGTACCCATAGGTAGCGTTCGCCAGCACCTTCAGGGCTTTCTGCCTCTCGTTCAGTAGCCTATACATAGGGGAGTCAGGCGGGTACTTCTTCATCTCCGACTTAACCTGCTTCCTCAGCCTCAGTAGCGTGGTGAGGACGTTTTTGAAGAAGCCCGGAGGCTCCTTCCTGAACTTGTATCCCACCTCTGGGATCACGTAGCACTCGTCCTCCTCGCACTCTCCCTCAACGAAGGTGTCCGGGCCTATGTTGTACTTTATCATCAGGTTTGGGTACATGGAGCTGAAGTCAAGAACAGCTATGTTCTCGTGGACACCCTTCTTGGGCTCGAGCACTATGGCTCCCTTATAGCTCTCTGCTCTCCTCTCTGCTCTGTTCGGAACTAGTTCGCCGAACCTGAATGCCTCCCTCATCAGGTACCACTCGAGCCTGTACCCAACCGATGCAGCGCCTACCTGATCTAGTGGCAGACCTGTTAGAGCAGAGAGCTGTATGGCGAAGGGGAGGAACTTCTCTGAGAGGCCGTAAGTGGCGATCACGTCGTCCCTGGAGTACCTGAGTAAGGTCCTTCTCTTCTCCTCGTTATCCCAGTACTCGTATAGTCTGTACCACGGTATCAGCACCCTTTCGTCCTTCTTCATGACACCCAGGTAGTCCGCCACCTCCTCCAGTGACTTGATCTTCACCTCACCGATTTCCTGGGCGAAGTCGTAGAGGTCGACGTTCAGCCTGCCCGGTACAGATATGTGGCCGTATGCTGACGACCTGGGCTCGGCTCCCTTGACCCTGCCAACATCGAGGCGCACGTTATTGATCTTCGCCCTCTCGAGTAGGTATGGCCAGTCAAATCCGTTGCTGTTGTACCCTACGATAATGTCGGGATCAAGCTCTTTCACATAAGAAACGAAGGACCTGATAGCCCCGGCATCCCTTATGCCTTTCCCTGATTCCTCTGCGAGGAACTGCTTCACCTCCCTGCCGTCATAGGCAGCGATTATTATGACGGGGTCGTGCTTCGGTCTCGGAGAACCGGCGGGGTTATAGACCTCGATATCAAAGGCCACCACCTTCAGATCGGGCGGTAGGTCACGCTTAGCCTGCTTCAGGCCCGAGAGGAGCCTGTAGACGCGTGCCCTATACCTCCTCTCTTCCTCCACCTCCTCGACCTCTGCTTCGTACCATGTGCACGGTATGGCAGACCTGTCTATTATGTACCTCATCGCGAACCTGATGTCCGCTTCGAGAACGTCTCGGACACCCTCGATCTTCCTAATCTTCTCTCGGTACTCCCTAACGAACTCAGGTATCACTGTCTCAACCCTCAGAACCTTCACAGGTTTTCCGTAGTACCTTCTCTCAACCATCTCCACCTTCGTTATCGGTGATGGTGGCCTGCTTAGGGTCTTCACCCTCGTAGCCAGCGTCGTTAGGTCGACCTTGTCCTCAGGCAACACGTAGAAGTATGGGCGGAAGGTGTCGTCGAGTATGAGCACAGGGTCGCCGCTGTCTGTGAGGCCCCATATAAGGATGACTGGCCTATTATCACGTACCTCATAGCTCGTGTCCAGTAAGTAAAACAAGAGCTTCAAGCCCAGCCCTAATAACTCATTCTTTTATGACTGTAAAAACTGATTACCTCCCCTTCCTCAGCACGTAGGCAAGCGCGCCCAGCAGAATTATCAGGAGGGCGGCAAGGGCATATGTCGACGGTCCGAAGTACTCGACAGCCTGCACCTTCGAAGTGGTTATGGTCTTGGTGGTGGTCGATATGTAGGTCGCGGTCGTCGTTACGGTTACCGTCTCAGGTGGCTTCGGATAATTCATCCCCGTGGCCGCGGGGTACGCAGCGAGCACTGCTGGCTCCCCAGTGTTTGGGAAATAGCTCCCCAGCATCTGCTCCTGCGTACCGTTCTCGGGGTTAAGGAGGTCCATAATCTTCGGTGCTACGAAAGCGTTGAGTGCATCTGCCGGTGCACCGCCGATGACTGTCTCACCGGTTGAGGCCCTTACTGGCATGATTCCCCCGGGGCTGTTGGGGTCGAACCCTGAAACAGTGACTATGAATCGCCATGCCGCCACGTAGCTGAGGTAGTTCTTGAGATACTTGGCAGGTATCCTAACCTCTATGTAGTTGGCGGTGGCGTTAACTACTGTCGTGATATTGACTGTCACTATGGTGCCGTTCTCGAATATCAGTGACGGTGGGACCGGGCCTCTCAAGGGGTTTAAAGAGGTGGTGTTCGTGGCGTTGTATGGCTCAACTATCACGGCGAACTGCCAGGCGTCAACTGGCCTGATCACAGCGTTCAGGCCGAAGGTATCCATTCTCCCCACGCCGCCGGAGACTGCTGTGACGTAGACCTGGATTGCCTGCACTGACCAGCCGTAGGTGGTGTTGAGGTAGTTCTCGCCAAGAGACGAGAACGTAAACCTGAAGCCGATGTACTTAGTGACGTTGCCCTCCTCGTACCTCAGTAGTTCGAACTTCGTCAGGTCGAGCGATCCGTTAGTGAAGGCCTCGTTGGTGGGGTACTTATAAGTCCCTGGGCCATAGTCGTCACCCACGGGATCGGTTATCGCTCTGAGCGTTACAGTCTTGAGTTCCTCCTGAGCTAATCCGATGCTCGGGCTATAGATCGCTGCTACTAACACAATGACGGCTACGGCCGCCGCAATACCTCGCAGGTTCATCAACGACCCCTCCAAGGAAGTATGGTTAATCTATTAAGGGTTGTGAGGTACTAAATCCTTTAACTACCTCATCATATGATCGGGTGTTGGGGCCCGTTCTTGCTCGCAATCACCGGTGTAGAGATCTGTTGCATCGAAGGCGATACAATCATAATAGACCCGCCAAAGATAGCGAGGATAGGCTATGAGTCAAGTCTATGGCACGACCTCGGTGGGGTTAGGCGAGTGTCTGTCGACGGGGGATATCTCATTCCTGGACTCCACGACTCTCATACACATCTGGCGTTCTCCTCGGCCGTGAGCGCTGATCTGAGGTTCGTGAGGGATGTGGGGGAATTGGTTGCCGTTATGAGGAGGCATATGGAGAGAGTGAGGAGGCTTGGGTACCCGTACGTTGTTGGGAGGGGCTGGGATCACGAGATCTTCCCCTCACGGGCTATGCCCACGATAGAGGACATGGACAGGGTGAGCACCGAGCACCCCGTCATAGCCGTCAGAGTTTGCGGTCACCTCGCCGTGGTTAACACGGTGATGCTCGAGAGAATAAGGGAGTGGGGTCTGGAGAGGAAGTACCCGCAATACATCATAAGGGAGGACGGTCGCCCGACTGGCGTGATCGTGGAGGAGCTCCTGTGGGAGGTCATTGGTAGGTTACCCCCGCCGCCTATGAACTTTCTGATAAACTACACGATCAGATACCTAAGGGAGTACGCGTCCTACGGAGTCACCCACCTCAACATAGTGTCTGTGGAGGAGCGTCACGTGCCCGTACTCGAAGAAGCTCTCACCAAGGTTCCGCTTGTTATCGGGCTATACCCCCACCAGCGGGCGTATGAAACCGTAAAGTCCAGGGCCAGGAAAGCGGTTGTGTGCGGGATCAAAATGTACGCTGACGGCTCCCTAGGCGCAGAGACCGCTTACCTGAGAGAGCCCTTCCTCTCCGGCAAGAACGGCGAGATGCTGATAAGTCGTTCCAACATAGTCAACGCCCTCGAGCTAATGGGTGGCGAGGGCCAGCTGGCGATACACGCGATAGGTGATGCCGCCATACATAATGTGATTAAGCTAGTTAAATCGCTCGGCGTGAGCCCGCAGAGGGTCAGGATAGAGCACGCCTCCCTAACACCGCCTGAGGTCCTTAAGGAGATAACCTCGTACAGACCCCATGTCGTTGTCCAGCCTCACTTCATAATAAGCGACTGGTGGGCCGACAGGAAGCTCGGGAAGGAGAGGGCGAGGCACCTCTACGCCCTCAGATCCCTTTACTCGGCAACAAAAGTGTACGGCAGCAGCGACTACCCCGTCGAGCCAAAGAACCCGTTGCTTGGCATCTACTCAGCCGTCCTGAGGCCGGGCATAGGGTCATTAAGCCCAGGGGAGGCGCTCAGCGTTGATGAAGCCTTCGCAATCTACTCGAGGGACCCATGCATGGGTGAAACAGTGCTGATGGAGGGGGCGAGGGCAGACATAACCGTACTGAGCGGTAACCCCAGGAAGATGAGTCCTCACGACATACCCTCAATAAGGAGCCTAGCGACCTTCGTCGGCGGTTCGCCTGTCTACGTGGACGAGAGCTTCGTCAGCGGCCTCAGTACCTCTTGAGTACACGGCATCCATGTTCAAGTACTCCCAGGCACCGAACCTCCCCGCCGGCACTATCCCCAGCCCCTTCAGTTCGGGAATGACACGCTTAAGCGCCTCTGAGCGAGCGACGTCGTAGACAGGGTACGCATGCTCCCACCTCCAAACTGACGCTACCTCAACATCGGAAGCCTTGATAAGGCCGACGTACTCCATACCCTCAACGACTTTCCTAACGATCGCGTCGTCGCTGACCCCCCTAAGCTCATCAACAGAGCGGAAGCTGACCTCAGCAATGAATGAGGCCCCGCCCCTAGGCGCGTTATAAGCGCTATACCTGCTCAGCACGGCGAGCCTATGGAACACCGTCTCTTCCCCAGGGAAGTAAACCCAGTGAATGAAGGGCGGTCTAACCCGTGCACCGATCCCCACCACCGCGAGGGGCACACTCTTCAGCCTAGAGAGGAGGGCCCTCGACTCGCTAGATAAGTCATCGATGATCTTCGGGGCGGCCGTGAGGGGCGCCGTGTAAACAACCCTATCGCACTCTATCTCGCCCCCTCCGTACTCGACCCTTAAGCGGTTGCCCAAGTGCTCCACTCTCTCAACAGGTGCCGAGGTAAGTATCTCAGCACCAGACTCCTCAGCATCAGCCGCAACGCCCCTAGCCAGTGCTTCTATGCCCCCTTTCTTGGGATACATGAACACGAGTTGATGAGTGTAAGCCTCCACAGTCTCTCCGACAGCGGCCTTGATGATGTCGTCCAGGGGAGGATTAGGTACCCTGCCCCCAACCCACTCGAGCGTTATCTCCTCGAGCGGGGTCTTCCACAGCTTCCTGTTGTAGGGGATCAGGTATTCCTCAGCCATTCCTTCACCGAAGACCGCGTAGATCCACTCTAGGAAGTTGCTTGGCTTGGCCCTCTCCCTTGCCGCTGCGATCATCCCCTTCAGCACCCTCGCCCTAGTCTCCGGGGGGAGGTCAGCCAGCCCTACCTCGAAGGGGTACTTAACGAAGCCCCCTCTCAGGTATATCCTCGTCACACGCCTATGGACAAACCAACCCACCCTCCTCAAGTGACGCAGAAGGCTCCTCAGCCGTTTCTCACTTTTAGAGAAAAGGATGTGGGAGCCCCCCACGTCGAAGAGGTACTCCTCAACAAACTCGCTCAGGAGCAGGCCCCCAACCCGTTCACCAGCCTCAAGAAGCAGTGTCGAGACCCCGTACTTGCTCGCAGCCCTATATGCGGCGGCGAGGCCTGTGAGGCCGCCGCCAATTATGCATAGGGCAACTCTCCTCACTTCTGACCAGCCCTGTGATCGAACACCTTCGTCAGGTCGCCGTACTCGAGGAGGAACACCTCTAGGAATGGCCTTACCCTAGCCCTAACCAGGTGCCCTGCGTACGTTTCTCCGTGGCTCCTAGCCAGTACCACGTGTATATGTGTGCTCACCCCGTCCTTAGTCACCACGTAGTTACCGGTTAGGGAGGCTACCTCGAGGACGTGGCCGGGGAAGGCTTCAATATCCATGGTGTCGTATGAGTCTCCGCGGAACACTCCAATGGTCGCCTTCTCGAACCCCCCTATGCCGACTATCAGCCCGCCGACAAGGCCCTCCCTGCTTATGAAGTCCCTCAGGAACTCATGGGGATCCGCTCCCTCAGGCACCTTAGCGGGTATGACGCGCATCGCTGGCACCAAGTAAAGACGGGCTCCTACCGCATATAACGGTTGAGGACTAACTTAATCGGGCAGGCGTGATGCCGTCTGGGCTTGTGAGACCGTCCATAGTGCCCCTACAGGTCGCCCTTCCCTGGGGTATACCCAGGCGCTCCTTGATAGTTCTCGCGGGCCCTGCAGGCACGGGGAAGACCGTGCTGGCCGCTCACCTCAGTAAGTTCTTCATGGAGTCCGGGGAGAAGGTCATATATGTGACATTCGATGACGACCCCAAATCACTCGTGGAGCACTTCCGCTCCTTCCGTTGGGACATCGACACCCTATTCGGTAAGGGGCTCTTCTCAATAGTCGACGGCTTCAGCTTCAGGCTAGGCGACCTCTCAGCTGACATAGGTGACGAGTACGTGGTCAGGAGGGTGACCCCATCCGATAAGGACGGGATAATATACGGTCTATACGACATAGCCGCTAAGAGGTACTCCATGCAGGGTGAGGGCCTGATAGTCGTTGACTCCCTCAACGAGCTCATGTTCTCTATGGACATATCCCAGGTTCTCGAGTTCGTTAAGACTATCAGAGCGGTCTTCGCTAAGGGCCTTGGCATAATGGTAGTCACGGTTCTCCACACAGCGACCGAGCTACTTGAGGAACTCGCCGCCCACCTCGAGTATCTCGTGGATGGGTTCATTGAGACGAGGCTCAACCCAACCCTCCTGGAGATAGGGATACCCCTGAAGGAGCTAATGGTGAGGAAGATGAGGGGCACGATGACGAACCCGCAGTGGGTCCCCTATGTGATAGTTGATGAGGGCATCATGGGCGTTGACCAGAGCAAGCTAATGGCGCTAATCCAGGAAAGGATGAAGGAGGCAGCGTATGTGACATCCCTGAGAGGTGTCGGCGGGGTTGGGCAGGATAAGGGTAAGGGTTAGGGTGACGGATGACTGCACCCTCTGTGGCGACTGCGTGAGGTACTGCCCAGGGGACGTATTCGAGATAGTCTCCGGAAAGCTCGTGATCCGTGAGGAGGGATGCATTTACTGCAGGGGGTGCGAGCCCCTCTGTCCGGCGAGGGCCATAAGGCTTGAGGCACTGGACGAGAGCCTCAAAATAATCAGGCACTCTCTCCTAGGCTAATGAATCCTTAAATCCTCCCACTCACTACCAGAAAACGGAGCCGGGGTCGCCTAGCCTGGTAGGGCGCCGGCCTGCTAAGCCAGGTACCCCACCCGGCGCGGTGAGCCGGTGGGGGAACCCCCGCGCGGGTTCAAATCCCGCCCCCGGCGCCACTCCCCTCTAAAAATCCACGGTCATCGCTAGTGATGAGTAATCCGGTTCCTGAGGAAAGTGATGACGGAGGTTTCAACTGAGGGCGCCTTACTTAAGAATGGAGCTTATGTCCTCTACGTCCTCCACTCCCTCGGCGCTAATCACGAGCACGTAGGGCCTTCCCTTGAAGGGTGTGTCTGAGCACATTATCTTGCCATTATCATCCATGCTGACGAATCTGCACACCTTCTCCGGCTTGGGTGAGGAGTAGACGTACTCCCTTTCTCCCGTCGTGGCTATCACAAAGCACCTGCTCTCAGCGCATATGATTGAGGCGGACGCCTTGTAGGCTGTGAGGCCTGTGAAGACGAGGTAGGCTAGGTCATCGAACGAAGACAGCTTCACGTGAACCCGGCCCAATTCACGCACCTGTGTTATAGGGGGTCGAGAGCCTAATTACGTCTTCGCGGCGTCCACGAATAATAAGGTCGAACACCACGTAGGTGGGGTGCTAGGCGACGAGGTTCGCTAGCTGGTCACTGGTGAGGGAGTTGTTGGGTGTGAGCGACGTAGCGCTTGAGCTAGTTGACTCCAGGAACCCGATAGCGACCAGAAGCAGGAAGCTCGAGCGGGCGGCGGAGAAGCTCGGGGTACCGATTCTTGTGGTGATCAATAAGGCAGACCTCATACCGAGGAGGGTTGCTGAGGCATGGAGGGAGTGGTTCGAGGAGCAGGGGCTGAGGGCGGTGTACATAGCGGCGCAGCGAAGGATGGGGACTAGGGTGCTGAGGAGGGTGATAAAGGACGTTGCTGGCAGGGGCCAGATAACGGTATCTGTCTTCGGGGTACCGAAGGTAGGTAAGTCAACACTCATTAATATACTGAAGGGAAGGCACTCAGCGAGGACTTCCCCATACCCCGGATCACCGGGGTACACAACCCACGCTCAGGTCTACAAGATAGGGGGCGGTATATACCTCATAGACTCCCCAGGCATCCTCCCACCCGAGTCAGGCGGGGTTGAGGCCATCATTAGGTCAGCGCCCGTGGACAGTATCAAGAACATTATCCAGGTGGCGCTAGAGCTTATGAAGACCATCCTCCAACACAACCCCTACGCATTCCTCGAGGCCTACGGCATAGAGTCGAGGGATCCCGACGAGATACTCAGGGAGCTAGCCCGGATGAGGGGCTGGCTATACAAGAGGGATAAGGAACCGATAATCGAGGAGGCGGCGAAGGCGATCATAAGGGACTACCTGGCGGGGAAGATCAGCTACTTCTTCATGCCTCCACGACCTGAAGGATCTCCCGGTTAGAGAGCCTGATAACGCGCATGTACTTATCACTGACCTCTCTCAGGTCCCTGTTATCCCCTGCTATCATGACCGAGACGAGCCTCGTGTTGACCTGCCTCAGCCTCCTCCTGATCGTTGATATACCTATGCGGTCCTCACCATCGGTTATGACGATCAGGTCAGACGGCTTCCTGCCCCCTGCTCTCGAGATATCGTCGCATGCAGTCAGCACAGCCCCAGTTATGTCCGTGCCCCCGCCTCCCTTGACCCTTGCGAGGTAGTCGACAAGGTTGATGACCTCCCTCGCAGACGTCTTCCTGGACACCTTTATGAGAGGATGGGCGGAGCCGTCGAAGAACCTTATGTAGAAGTCCCTCGCCTCCCTCCTCGACCTAAGGAACAGCGCTATCGCCGTCGCCTTCGCCCACCTGATCTTCTCACCTTCCATTGACCCTGACTTATCTATGAGAACGTAGAGCGGGCCAGGCGTCTTCGGGAGAACCTTGTCATAGACAAGTAGCCTGCCCTCGAGGAGCTTCGTCCTAAAGTATATCATCGGAAGGGCCAACTCTGTCGGTACAACCCTCTCTATGTCAGAGCCGATGAGGTAACCTATGACCTCGCCCTTAGCGCTTGAGTAAACCTTCCTCTTCAGCTTGAAGTCCAGTGACGGTATCGTCGACATTATCTCGAGGAGTTTTCTCACATCAGCTGACCTCGCCATCCTTATGATGTCCTCACCCGTGTCCTCGAGGTCGAGGGCAGTGCCCGAGCCAGCCCTCTTCCCATAGCCCATCATCTTCTCTAGGTTCCTCATTGCCTTAGCCTCCTCAGCAACGTCCTTCAGCGCCCTATTGAGGGCCCTCGAGGCCGACCCCTCATCTATGTCCCTCCCATCACCCTCACCTTCTCCCCCGAGGCTGCCCTCCTTCTCTAGTTCATCAGCCACCCTGCTCATTAGGGAAGCTGAGAGGAGGGTCGAGATCGAGGAATTGACGGTTGTGTATCGCTTAAGTTCGTCGAGCACGGGGTTGTTGAGGAGGGCCCTCACTATGTGGTAGTTCCTCTCCTTCCCCTCCTCGACAGCGCTGAATGGCTTGATTATGGGGACGGGCAGGTAGAGGCTGTAGAAGAAGTCGATGGCTAGGTCGAGGTCCCGGAGTGCCTCGTTAAGGCCTAGCCTCTTAGCTATATTCAGTACCTTCTCACCCCTGAACACCGTGACAGGGTCCCTGTACTTGACCCCCCTCAAGACCCCGGGCACTCACTCACCCCTGAGCCTCCTCCTTATTCTCTCGGCGGTCTCCTCAATCAGCTCTATGACCTCGTTCGCTGCCCTCTCCACGTTCGGGTCGCCGGACTCCAGCATCATCGCTATAACCCTGTCCTTAGTTATCTCGAGGTCCCTCAGCATCTGCTTGAACCTCAGGTCGATGTACCTCGACTCTATGTGCTCAAGGGATATGACGTAGTTCTTCGTCTCCCTAACGTTTATCTTGATCTCTTCCAACTCCCTCAGGTACTTGTACGGGGTCTTCAGCTCGTCAGCCAGCACAGCGTTCACCTTCTCGAGTTCGTCCCAGTCCTTAGCGGCGACGTACTTCAGCACGAGCAAGTCCTTCTCAACCACCTCGTCCCTCCCCTCGAGCACAGCATTTGCTGCTATGAGCTTGAGGGCCTTTCCCTTCCTCCTGTCGCTTAGGTGTATCCCCCTGCTCTCAAGCACAGCGAAAACCTTAACGAGCTTTTGCTTCACCGCATCGAACCTCACGTTCAGCACCCTCTCATGGTACGCCCTAAGGTCATCGATGCTCATCACAGGTTTCCCGTCGAAGTCACCGAAGTACATCGCCCTCTCGAGCTCCCAGGCCCTGTTGAGGAGGTCTCCCCACATGTCCTCGGGGAGGGGCCTAACGAAGTGCCTTACGAGGAACCTGTCGTAGAAGGCCTCCACCTCCGGCTCGTCAGGGACCTCGTTACTAGCGCCGAAGAGAGACCATAGCGGAGTCCTTATCTCGCCGTAGCCGTCGTAGACGATCCTCTCCTGCAGTATCGAGTTCAACGCGTTCAGTATCGCCGAGTTAGCCTTGAAGACCTCATCAAGAAAGGCGATGTCGGCCTCCGGCAGCTTCCCCCTAGTCAGCCTCACATACCTGCCGTCCTCAAGGGCCTTGATATCGAGAGGCCCGAAAAGCTCGGCTGGCTCAGTGAAGCGAGTAAGGAGGTACTTAAAGAACCTCGCATTAAGGAGGTCAGCGGCCCTCCTAACAATGGCGGACTTAGCCACACCGGGCTCACCGATCAGCACAGCGTGCTCCCTCGCGAGCAGGGTCAGCACCACCAGCCTAGCCTCCTCCTCCCTACCCACAAACGGCCTCTGCAACTCCCTAAGGAACACCTGGATCTTCTCCACACCCAACCCCAGCCAGATCCTGGCAACGACACTAAAAACGAACGCAAAACGAAAATAAGGCACAGACACAGAAACACCAACGGTGGGGCCGTCGTCTAGCTTGGTCAGGATGCGGGGCTTGGGTCCGCACGAAAGCGGCGGGAACCCCCGTGGCCCGGGGTTCAAATCCCCGCGGCCCCACCACGGCTTCAAACAAGCGGGATTTTTAATAGAATAGATAGGACGCTGACACTGCGTGGGGCAATAGTATAGCGCCTAGCTTAGTTCTAATACCGTGCGTGAACAACAATTGACGGGGATATCTTGGTTGTCATATCTTTCTATGTGGTTCCGATTGTTCCAGGCGCGCCTGCAGCCAGCGCGTCTTCCTACGTAGCTGAGGCTGTGAGAGTGATTAAGGAAAGGGGCTACAAGTTCGTCGTCACCCCAGCATCGACAGTGTTTGAGGCGCCGAGCGTGAGGGAGGGGCTGGTGGCGGTCGCTGAGGCTGTTGAGGCTGTGCTCAAGGCTGGGGCGGCGAGAGTTATTGCTGAGATAAAGGTTGATGTTAGGGTTGACAAGCCCCTCGTTATGGAGGAAATGCCGAGGAAGGTGCTTGAGAAGCTGGGTGGGGGGTTATGAGGTACGTTGGTGTTGCGGCATATTCTGGGACGCCTCCAGATCATCTGAGGGTTGCTGCTGAGGAGTTCATTCGCCTCATTAGTGCGTGTGCTAGGGGCAGGTGGGATATTGTCGTTGTCGTGGGCGGTTACTGGGGCCTTATGCGGCACGTTGTTGATGCTGCTCTCTTGGAGGGGCTTAAGGTGGTTATTTTGCCTCCCCTCGAGATGGAGGACGTGAGGTTCCCTGAAGGCGCTGTCGTGGTGAGGACGGGGACATCCTTCCGCGTTAGGTCAGTTTTTCTTGTAAGGACGTCGGAGGTTCTAGTTGCTATGGGTGGGGCCGCCGGCACAATGCAAGAGGTCGTGACTGCGTATACCGAGGGCGTGCCTGTCGTTGTTCTCCGCTCTGGCCTGGCCAGCGACAGGCTGGAGGGACTCACGCCATACCTCGATGATAGGAAGACTTCGTCAATAACCTACGTCGACACACCTGAGGAACTGGCTAATCAGGTGTGCAGACTCCTTGGAGAGGTGGGACACGGTGGGTGACGGCGTAATAGGTGTCGACGTGGGCGCGACGAGGCTGAGGGTCGGGTTCTTCTCCAGGGACGGGCACCTCCTGGCCAGGGCTGAGGCAAGGACGCCTTCGCAGGGCGGGAGGGGCTCCGTCGCTAAGGCCGTGGCTGAGCTGATTGAGTCACTGGCTGTTGAGGGGGGCTTTGCAGCCGTCGGCGTCGGGACTATAGGCCCGCTTGACGTCTACACAGGCAGGGTCGTCGGCACTCCCAACGCCGGGGTAAGGAGCTTCGACTTGAAGGAACCTCTTGAGGAGAGGTTTGGGGTTCCTGTGTACGTGGTGAACGACGCAACCGCTGCGGCGTGGGGTGAGTTCAAGGGAGGTGCAGGCGTGGGTAAGCTCAACGTGGTCTATGTCACTCTCAGCACAGGCGTCGGTGTTGGGGCAGTGGTCGACGGTAACCTACTCATCGGGAAGTCCGGAAACGCTGTTGAGGCTGGTCACATAGTGATCAATTACAGGGGCGTAGTATGCGGCTGTGGCGGGGTAGGTCATTGGGAGGCATATGCAGGTGGGTCAGCTATCCCTAGGCTGGCGAGGGCCATAGCCCTGGAGGAGAGCTGGGACAGCGAAACAGCTGAGAGAGCTGTCAGGGGCGAGATCGGCACGCCAGAGATCTTCAGGCTGTGGAGGCTAGGCGACCCCTTCGCCGTCAGGGTTATTAATGAGGTAATTGAGGCAACAGCCGCCGGCTTAGCCAACGTAATAAACGTCTTCGACCCCGAGGTCGTCGCAGTAGGCGGGTCTGTCGCACTCAAGAACAGAGACTTCCTAAGAAAAGTGATAGAGGTAGTGCCGAAGTACGCCCTCCTAGATGTCCCGCCAATAGTTGAGGCAAGCTTCGGCGACGACGCAGTCCTCTACGGGGCTGCGTGGGTGGCGATCGATCCCCCGCCGACTCTCCTCAAGTACTACCTGAGGGCGGCGTAACCTTTTTCATGCCTGTTTTACACCATAAAATCAGGTGACCACATGCGGGCAGCAGCCGCGCTGATAGCGCTGACGATAATCTCGCTGGCGTCAGCGATTAGCCCAAGCGCGCAGGAGCAGGAGCCCGTGGTCGTGGCGGTGACAGCGCCCTCCCTAACCGAGGTAGTAGAGTGTGTCGGCGGCCAGTACGTGGAGGTGCTCGAGCTAGTGCCCCCGGGGGCTGACCCGCACACCTACGACCCGCCCCTCAACGAGTTACTGAGTAAGCTCTCGCGGGCCGACCTCGTCGTGATGACTGGGCCTTCCCACTTAGTGATTGAGGAGAAGATACGGGAGCTAGAGGAGCAGGGCATGATTAGCGTCAAGATAATAGACTATACGGATTACGTGGCAGAGGGCATGACGTTGCTCAACAACCCAATAACAGGCAAGCCAAACCCGCACGGCTACATCTTCAGCTACACAGGCCTCGAGGCAATAGCTAAGGCCCTTGCAAAGGCCCTGGCGGCCGAGAGACCTGAGCTGAGGAATTACTTCCAGGAGAAGGCGGGGTCGTTCATCAACATGCTTGCAAGGGAGGAGTCCGTCGTACAGGAGATGAGTTCCTCAGCACCCCGCATAGGGCTGTTAACACCCATCCTCCAGTACGCAGCAGCGGACGCAGGCATAGGTGTGGGTGCCGTGATGCTTCCCGAACTAGGTGTTGAGGCATCACAGCAGCAGATCGACGACTTCATCAGTAAGTGGCGTGAGGGCCTCTTCGACGTTGTAGTAACGACGGACATGGAGGCATCGAGGCTTGGGAAGGTCGTTGACGCGCTGAAGGCCTCGGGTATACCTGTAGCGGTCATACCCCTCTCCACCCTTAAGTCGTCCCCCCATCTCATCCCCGTCGCCCTAGTAACCGCGGCTGAGTCCGTGGGCAGGCCCGGGACCTCCTCTCCCACATACATGATGGTCTTAGCAACGGCTATCGGTGAGGCATTAGTGATAGCGATCCTAGCGTACTTCCTCTACCTCTGCAGGAGAAGCCTCGCAAGGGCGGTGATAGGACATGAATGATGCCGTGCAAGCGGAGTCAGTCACGCTAGCCTACGGGAGCCGGGTAGTCCTAGAGGACGTCACATTCGAGCTGAGGTCCCCGTTTATAGCCCTCCTCATGGGCCCCAACGGGGCCGGGAAGACTACCCTCATAAGGGCGATCGTCGGGATCCTCCGCCCAGTTAAGGGTAGACTCAGCGTCTACGGCATGAACCCCTACGAGGACAGGGCAAAGGTAAGGGGCCTAGTCGGTTACGTCCCGCAGATACTGAACGTCTCCAGGAGTGTTCCGATAACCGTAGAGGAGGTCGTCGCGATGGGCCTCCTCTCGAAGTTGCCCCCGCCGAGGCTAATAACGAGGGAGATTGAGGAGGCTGTTAGGAAAGCTCTCTCGCTCGTCGGCCTAGAGGGACTCGAGGACAGGCTATTCTCTGAGCTCAGTGGCGGGCAGCAGCAGAGAGTGCTGATAGCTAGGGCATTGCTAAGAAGGCCGAAGCTTCTCGTACTCGATGAGCCCTACTCGATGCTCGATTTCAAGTCGAAGTGCGAGATAGTGAACACGCTCAAGAGGATTCACGAGGAGCTCGGGACAGACATAATCATGTCCGCCCACGACGTCTCGCCTTGCGCATCGATAGACCCCGTTGTAATACTCATAAACAGGAGGGTGTTCGCCGTCGGCAAGATAAGGGACGTGCTCAAGCCCGAGATATTGAGGAGGGCCTACCCAGGCGTAACCGAGGTCGAGGGAATGATTATACTGGGTGAGGACCATGCTCCTCACTGATCAGGTAACCCTAATGCTCTATGGGGTCGCTGCCCTGGCCGGCCTCCTTGTAGGGGGTGTGAGCCCCTCCCTAGTTATCTCTAGATCAGTCACCTTCGCACTCACTCTCCTCCACTCACTCCTCGCTGGCGCCCTCATAGGGGTATACCTCGAAGACGTTGCAGGGATATCAGTGCCCCCAGTGTTCACGGCCGTGGCATTCGCTATAGCGGCATCAATACTCACCGCAGAGGCAGTGACAAGGGGATTCCCAGAGGATGTGGCGGTAGCCCTCAGCGTAGCGTTCTCTACAACGGTCACAATAATCCTAACATACGTAGTCAGTGTTTCCACACCGACCGGGATGGCTAAGGCGATGAGCTACGTCTTCGGCACCTCAGCGATAGCTACAGTGGGTGATGCCATTCGGTTAGGCGGGGCCTTCGCAATAATAGCGCCGCTGACGCACCTCCTCTGGTACGAGCACAAGTATGTCTCATTTGACCCAGAGGGGGCCGAGGTCATGGGTGTTAGGGTAAGGGCGTACCGCTACCTCTTCTACAGCCTGATAGCCATAGCATCCGGAGCACTCTCGATGAGCCTCGGCGTACTCATAGCGCATGTGGCGATATCGACCCCGGGCCTAGTAGCCTCGATGAAGGCGAGGAGGATGTTCCT
>Ga0256833_1000628_pt1 | contig 27088 bp, 15 predicted proteins | sample 356284metaG_FD_190535 | JGI IMG/M metagenome (GOLD analysis project Ga0256833, IMG submission 190535) | Hydrothermal vent microbial communities from Mid Atlantic Ridge, Atlantic Ocean - 356-284 | ecosystem: Environmental > Aquatic > Marine > Hydrothermal vents | place: Atlantic Ocean: Mid... | reverse complement strand
GCCCTCCGTCCCTACGAGGGTGTACAGAGAGGAGGGTGATAGCGCCCTACGGGGAGACGCGTTGCCTTTCATTGTCCCACCGGCTTTTGAACGCGCACTACCCTGAGGCATGGGGCGCCACCACGCGCCGACGGCCTTGACAAAAGGCCCCGCGCCCGCTACACTGGGCGCGCCGTGGCCCAGGCGCCTGCGGCTTCATCCCCAACGCAGCCTCGCGCCCCACGCCTCGGCTTTTCCCACCCGGGACGAACCACGCCCCCCGAGGTGCCCATGCCCAAACGAGACGACATCCACACCATCCTCATCCCCGGCTCGGGGCCCATCACCATCGGCCAGGCCGCGGAGTTCGACTACTCCGGCACCCAGGCCATCAAGGCCCTCAAAGCCGTGGGCTACCGCATCGTGTTGGTCAACAGCAACCCGGCCACCATCATGACCGACCCGGACCTGGCCGACGCCACCTACATCGAACCCCTGACCCCCGAGGTGCTGGAAGCCATCATCGCCCAGGAGCGGCCCGACGCGCTGCTGCCCACCGTGGGCGGGCAAACCGGCCTCAACCTGGCCCTGGCCCTCAGCGAGCGCGGCGTGCTGGAACGCTACGGCGTGCGGCTCATCGGCGCCAACTTAGCAGCCATCCGCGCGGCCGAGGACCGGCAGCGCTTCCGCGAAACCCTGGTGCAGGCCGGGCTGCCCGTGCCCAAGGGCGGCTCGGTGGCCTCGGTGGAAGAGGCCCGCGCGTTGGCCGCCGACATCGGCTTCCCCCTGCTGGTGCGGGCGTCCTTTGCCCTGGGCGGCACCGGCGCCTCGTGGGTCCACCGGCCCGAAGCCCTGGACGAGGCCGTGCGCCACGCCTTGGGCGCTTCGCCCATTGGCCGCGCCTGGCTCGAAGAATCGGTGCTGGGCTGGAAAGAGTACGAGTTGGAAGTCATGCGCGACGGGGCCGACAACTTCGTGGTGGTGTGCAGCATCGAAAACCTGGACCCCATGGGCGTGCACACCGGCGACAGCATCACCGTGGCTCCGGCCATGACCCTCACGGACCCCGAGTACCAGCGCCTGCGCGACCTGGCCCGGGCCGTCATGTCGGCCGTGGGCGTGGAAACCGGCGGCGCCAATGTGCAATTCGCGGTGGACCCGCGCACCGGCCGCACGGTGGTCATCGAGATGAACCCCCGGGTCTCCCGCTCCTCGGCTTTAGCGTCCAAGGCCACCGGTTTCCCCATTGCCAAAATCGCCGCTTTGGTGGCCATCGGCTTCACCTTGGACGAAATCGTCAACGACATCACCGGCGAAACCCGGGCCGCGTTCGAGCCTTCGCTGGACTATGTGGTGGTCAAGATTCCCCGCTGGGCCTTCGAGAAGTTCCCGGGCGCGGACCCCACCCTGGGCCCGCAGATGAAATCCGTGGGCGAGGTGATGGCCCTGGGCGTGACCTTCCCGCAGGCGCTGCTCAAGGCCGTGCAATCCCTGGAAATCGGCGTGGATGCCCTGGACGGCTCGGGGCCGAACCGCGCCCCGGTGCCGGTTCCCACCTCAGAGGAACTGGCCGTGCCCCACCCGGAGCGGCTCTTCCGGGCCTACCGCGCCCTGCAGGTCGGCCACACCCCGGAGGCAGTGGCCGCGGCCACCGGCTATGCCCCCTGGTTCGTGGCCCAAATGCATCAGGTGGCCGCGCTGGAAGCCCGCTTGCGGGCCGTCGGTTCCACCACCCCCGAAGACGAGCTGACCACGCTGCTGCGCCAGGCCAAGCGCACGGGCTTTGCCGACACCCACCTGGCCCGCCTGTGGCCCTGGCTGGCCCCCGAAGCCCCGGTGCACATCCGGGCCGAGCGGGTGCGGGCCCTACGCCACCGCCTGGGCATACGCCCCACCTACCGCCGGGTGGATACCTGCGCGGCCGAATTCGAGGCCCAAACGCCTTACCTGTACAGCGCCTATGAGCACGCGGACGAGGCCCGACCCACGGACCGGCCCAAGGTACTCATTTTGGGCAGCGGCCCCAACCGCATCGGGCAGGGCATCGAGTTCGACTACTGCTGCTGCCAGGCGGCCTTCGCCCTCTCGGACCTGGGCTACGAATCCATCATGCTCAACTGCAACCCCGAGACCGTCTCCACCGACTACGACACCGCGGACCGGCTGTATTTCGAGCCGCTGACTTTGGAGCATGTGCTGGAGGTGGTGGAAAAGGAACGGCCCCAGGGGGTCATCGTCCAGTTCGGCGGGCAAACGCCCCTCAATTTGGCCGCGGGCCTGGAGCAGGCCGGCGTGCCCATTCTCGGCACACCGCCCGAGGCCATCCGCCTGGCCGAGGACCGGGAACGCTTTGCCGCGCTGCTGGAACGCTTAGGCATCCCGCAGCCCGAGCATGGCATCGCCCACACCCTGGACGAAGCGCGGCAGATTGCAGCGCGGCTGGGCTATCCGGTGCTGGTGCGGCCTTCCTTCGTGCTGGGCGGCCGGGCCATGGCCATTGTGGGGGAACCGGCAGCCTTAGACGCGGTGGTGCGCGAGGCCCTGGAAGCCGCGCCCGGCCAACCGGTGCTGCTGGACCAGTTTCTCGACGACGCCTATGAGGTGGAAGTGGACGCCCTGGCCGACGGGCAGCGGGTGGTCATCGGCGCCATCATGCAGCACATCGAAGAGGCCGGGGTGCACTCGGGCGACTCCGCGTGCGTGTTACCGCCGTACAAAATCAGCGCCTATCACCTGGAAATCATTCGCGAATACACCACCCGGCTGGGCTTGGCCCTGGGCGTGCGGGGCTTGCTGAACATCCAGTTCGCCATCAAAGACGACATCGTATATGTGCTGGAAGTCAACCCCCGTGCCTCGCGCACCGTGCCCTATGTGAGCAAGGCCACGGGGTTGAACCTGGCCCGCATTGCCACGCAGCTCATGGCCGGTCGCACCTTGGACGAGTTGGGTGTGACCGAGGAGCCTCGGGTGCAGGGCTTCTTCGTCAAAGAGGCGGTGTTGCCCTTTGCCAAGCTGGTGGGCAGCCCCGCGGTGCTGGGCCCCGAGATGCGCAGCACCGGCGAGGTGATGGGCTGGGACGAACACTTCGGCCACGCCTTCGCCAAGGCGCAAATCGCGGCCGGCATGCCCCTGCCCACCGAAGGCGCGGTGTTGCTCAGCGTGAACGACTTCGACAAGGGCGCGGCGGCCAAAATCGCCCGCGACCTGGCCCGCCTGGGCTTTCGGCTTTACGCCACGCCGGGCACCGCGGCTTACCTGCGCCGGGCCGGGCTGGAAGTAACGCCAGTGAACAAGGTCTCGCAGGGTTCGCCCCATGTGGTGGATGCCATCCGGGAGGGCCGGGTGCAGCTGGTCATCAACACACCCTTAGGCGCGCAGGCCCACAGTGACGGCGCGCGCATCCGGGCCGCGGCCTGGGAGCACCGGGTGCCCCTCATCACCACCCTGTCGGCCGCCGCGGCCGCGGTGGCGGCTATTCGCGCCTTGCGGGAAAAGTCCTTCCGCTACCGCAGCTTGCAGCAGCACCATCGCTAACTTCCAAGCTCTCCGAAAACCAAAATGGCACACGCGTACCGCAACCAACAAGCGCGGCGCCCTACTTTTTAGGCCGGGGAAGATACACTTCCTCGAATTTCAGGTCAGGGTCACTCGGGCCGTCATAGGCGCATACCCCGGTGCGGGGTGAGTTGACGATGGGGAGCGCCCACTCGGTTTTCTCTGCGGGAAGATACGCCGCGCACCAGGGCGTGCCATCTTCCGGGTCCCAATACTCGGCCGGGGCGTCGCATTGGGCACAACGGATATCGGGCTTGTAGTTGCGGCTGAGGATGCGGATGGGCTCTTCGGGGTCCGGCGCCGGCCCCTGGTAGCGGGCCATCACCTGGATGCGCAGGTAAGTGGTCGAGCCGTAGTCGTATTCGTGGTCCCACTGGTCGGCCATCTCGGCCAGGTCGCCCACGGTGACGCCATACATGCTCACCTCAATGGGGAAATCGTTTTGACGCTGCTCTAAGATCTGCCGGGCAATTTCTTCAGGAAAGCCCGTGAGATTCGCCCAGGCACGCGCGAGTTGGGCGCTCTCTTTTTCGGGGTCTTGCAACCATTCCAGCGCTTCGGCCATCGTGGGAAGGTCTTCTTCTTCAAGGCCTCCCAAGGGATGCGCGCGGAAGTCGAGCCTTCTTCCCTGATAGCGAATGCTAAAATGGCTCAGGTGGTCGCAACACTCCAGCCAGATGTCTCGCAGAAAGGCATCCAGGAGGTCCAGCTCCAAAGCGGCGGGGACCTCCAAATCCAGCCAGTAGGCGCTGGGCGCGGAAGCCCAAGCTCTGTCCATCACCCGCAGCCACACGAGAGGCGTATCGCCCTGGCGCTCGGCGATGTGTTTTTTGAGGTGGCGGGTGAGGCCGCCTTTGGTGGTGGAATAGCCACAGAGGAAGCAACGGCCATAGAAGGTGGTGCGTTTTTTGCTCATGGTATACCTCCGACGCTAAGGGGGGCTGAAATTTGCGCCATTTTCATTATACAATATATTGGCTATACGCATACACACCCAGGCACCTCATCTCCGCGCCCCTTATTCCCCGCGCCGTGCGGCATTGGCTCGGCGCAAGAAGGCCAGCAACCGCTCGGCCGGCCAGGTGTTGAGCACCTGCGCAGCCCGCGCACCGGCCCGCCGCGCGGTGGCCACGCCGTAAGGCCAGTAATCCAGCTCCGCGGCCCGGTGCGCGTCGGTGTCGATGCTCAACCGCGCGCCCAAAGCCAGCGCCCGCCGCGCGGCCTCCCCGTCCAGGTCCAGCCGGTGGGGGTTGGCGTTGATTTCCAGCGCCACCCCGTGGGCCGCGGCCGCGCGCGCCACCGCATCCAAATCCACCGGCAACCCGGCCCGCCGGGGAATCATACGCCCCGTGGGATGGCCCAAAATGTGCACCCGGGGGTGCGACGCGGCCCGCACCAGTCGTCGGGTGGCCTCCGCGGGCCCCTGGTCCAAAGCCTGATGGGGCGAGGCTACCACCACATCCAGCTCGGCCAGCACCTCGTCGGGGTAGTCCAGGGAACCGTCGGGTAAAATGTCCACCTCCGCGCCCTGCAGCAAGCGCAACCCCGAGCCCACATCGGCCTGCGCGGCCCGAATTTCCTCCCGCTGGCGGCGCAAATCGTCGATGCTGAGCCCCCTGGCCACCTTCAGGCTTTGGGAGTGGTCGGTGATGGCCAGTACCCGCAGCCCGCGCGCCAGCGCAGCCTGGGCTAAGGCCCGCACCGAAAGCTTGCCGTCGCTCCAGGTGGTGTGCGCGTGCAACTCCGCGGTGTGGGGCGCATCCCAGGGCAGCAGGTCGGCCAGGGCCGCTTCCCACAGGTCCGGCCGGTCCAGGGGGATGGGCCAGTGCCGCGCGCACGGCGGCAGCCACGGCAAGCCCAGCGCGGCATACACCTGCTCCTCGGTGGCCGCGGGCAACGGTCGGCCCTGCGCGTCGGTCAGGCCCGTGGGCTGCAGGCGCAGGCCCAAAGCCGCGGCGCGGGTCTGCAGCCCTTCCCAATGCGCCTGGGGGCCGGTGGCGGCCAGCCAGGCCGCGCCCCATGCCTCGGGCGGGGTCCACAACACCCGGGCCGGCCAATCCAACGCGGTGTGCACCTGCCAGGTCCCCGGGCCTGCGGGTTCCACCCGGGCGACGAAGGGCTGCCCGGCCAGGGCCTGGGGCTCGGGGGGAACCGACGCCGCGGCCAGCACCGTGACCCGGTCGATGGCGGCTTCCCAGCGGCGCACCGCGCCGGCCGCCGCGGCGCGGTCAGCGGCCAAGGGCTCCAGCAGCACCTCCGCCAGGGCCTGGGCCAGCGTGCGGGCCGCGTCCAAACGCAGGGGCGCGGCTGTCGCCGGTTCCACCAACGCGGCCTGCAGCCGGGCCAACCCTTTGGCCCCCAGGCCCTTGATTTTGGGCAGGGTACCTTGCGCCAGGGCCTGGGCCAACGCATCCCGGTTCGTGATGCCCTGCTGCCACAAGGCCCGCACCCGGCCGGGCCCCAAACCGGGCAGGGGGAGCAAATCCAACAAGCCCGGCGGGACCTCGGCTTCCAGGCGCTCCAGATAAGACAGCCGCCCCGTGCGCAGCAATTCGTCGATTTTCTTGGCCAGCGCGGGGCCGATGTGGGGCAGCTCGGTCAGGCGGTTCTCCCGCCAGGCCTGCCGCACATCTTCGGGCCAGTGGCGCAGGGTGTCGGCCGCGCGCTGATAGGCGCGAATTTTGAAGCCGTCGTCCCCGCGAATTTGCAGCAATTGGGCGATGCGCTGAAACGCGCGGGCCACCAGTTTGTTGTACACCGACATGGCACTTCCTCACGCAGCCAGGGAGGGCGGTTCCAACCAGCGCAGCCACCCCCCACGGCCAGGTTTAGGCGGTCCCGTGCTGCGGTCCCAACGGCCCAGCAGCATGACCACCAGCAGCAGTGCGGCCCCCAGCCACTGGCGCGGGGTGAGGCTTTCGCCCAACCACCAGTGGGCAAAGGCCACGGTCACCAGCAGCTCGCCCAGGCCCAGCAACGCGGTTTGCATACCACCCAGGCGCTTGACGCCCATGAACAGGGTGAGACGGGAGAGGAAGGTGACCAAGGTGAGGGCCAGCACCGGGCCGCCTATGCGGGGTTCCACCGGAACCAGCCACGGCCCCTGCCAGGCGTAAGCCACCACCACGACCGCGCTCATGGCCGCGAGGGTGTAGAGGGTGACCGTGGGCGCGGGGGCTTCGTAGAGCACCCGCTGGTTGACGGGCAAATGCAGCGCGTACAGGGCCGAGGCCACCAGCATCATGCCCACGCCCACCCAATCCACCGGGCCGCGGCCGCCCCCCGCGGTGAGCAGGTAAACCGCCGGCAGGGCCAGGGCCAGGCGCAGCCAGGTGACCGGGCCGGGGGTTTGGTTGTCGAGCCACAGCCACAGGCCCACGAACACGGGGTAGAGGGAATAGAGCAGCTGGCCCAGAGAAGCGTCGATGCGACCCAGGGCGCTGTAATAGAAGAGGGAGCCGGTGCCGTTGATGAAGCCGGCCAGCAGGCAGCCGGCCAGTCCCAAAGGGTGAATGTAAAGCCAACGGGGCCGCCGCCAGCGCAGCACCGCGTAAAGCAGCAGCGTGGCCAACACCGTGCGCCACGCGGCCACGCCTAACGGCGGCATGCCCCGCACGATGGCCATTTTGCCGAAAATGGGCGTCAGGCCCAAAAAGAAGGCCGAAAGCAGCGCGGCCGCAGTGCCAACCTGACGCCAATTCCCCGGATGACGCTGCGCACCCATGGAACTCTCCCCTCGTCAGCGCCGCGCGTGGTACCCCCGCCACGGGTTAGCGAGCCTGGTCCAGCAAACGGCGGATTTCCTCGAAGAACTCATCGCTCAAGAACTCGCCTTTGTACATCAGCCGGGCCATGCGACGCAGGCGACGCTGCTCCTCCTGGGTGAGGGTTTTGGCCGTGACCACGATGACGGGAATGTGCGCGGTGGCCGGGTGCGATTTCAGCGAATCGAGCACCGAAAAGCCGTCCAGGCCCGGCATCATCAGGTCCAAAATGATGAGGTCCGGCGGGTCCTGCTGCGCGATTTCCAGCGCCTGATAGCCGTCGGAAGCCTCGAGGATGGTGTAATCGCCCAGGGACTGGAGAATGCGCCGCAGCAAAATGCGCGCCGGCTCGTGGTCGTCCACGATGAGGATGCGTGGGTAGCGCTCGGTGGCGATGGAGCTGAGGGCCGCGAGCAAGCCCTCTTGGGGTGCACCCAGGGGCGCGGTTTCCTGCGCCTCGTCTTGTTCCTGACGGCGGGCCACCACCACATGCCGGGCCCAACGCTCGCCCAAGATGTGGGATTCGATGGGCATGGTGTGGCCGCTGCAGTTGACCACCACCGTCTCGTGGGGCTGGATGACGCCCTGGCGCACCAGTTTGATGAGCCCGGCAAAGGCCACCGCAGCCGCGGGCTCCATGGAAAGGCCTTCCATTTTGGCCAGCATGTGCATGGCCCGAAAGGCCTCCGCGTCGGAAACGGCCACGAAAGTGCCGCCGTGTTCCCGCACATAGTCGTAGAGCAGGGTGTACGAACGGCCCGGATTGCCCGTGGCCAGGGTGGTGATGTGCGTGCGGGGCCGGGGGATGGGGTCGGCCTGGGCCTTGCCTTGCTCCCAGGCCCGCACCATGGGGGAACACCCTTCGGCCTGGACAATGCCCAGCTTGGGCATGCGGTCGATGAAGCCCATGCGGTAAAGCTCCCGAAAGCCCTTGGCCACGCCGATGGGCCCCAGGCCGCCGCTCACGGCTTGCAGATACCAGTCGGGCGCGCGCCACGGCAGGCCGCCATAGCGGGCCTCGGGGTGCTGGCGGGTGAGCTGCTCGCTGATTTCGAAGGCCAGGGTCTTCATCGATTCCACCGTGGGGATGGAACGCGCGCCCCGGTCGATATACAGCCCGCGCTGGCGGGCGAATTCCACCGCGATTTGCTTGGCCTCGTCGTATGACGCGGTCACCTTGACCACCTGGGTGCCGTAAATGGCCACCTCACGCATCTTCTCCTGGGGCACCAGCGAGGTGAGGAAGGCCCACAGCTTGATGCCGGCCCGGGCTGCGAACGCGGAATAGGCAATGGCCACATTCCCCGTCGAAGCCACCACCAGCTCGGTGAGGCCGCTTTCTTGCAGCGCGGCGATGGTCACCGCGGCCTGGCGGTCTTTGAACGACGAAGTGGGGCTTTGGCGTTCGTCCTTGATGAACAGGTGGGGCAATTTGAGCATCTGGGTCAAGTGCACGCCCCGCAAAAGCGGCGTGCCCCCGGCGCCCAAATCGATGGGCGGGGGTGTGTGCTGCACGGGCAGCAGCTCGTGATAGCGCCACAAATTGAAAGGCCGGTCGGCCAGCTGGCGCAGCCAGCGGTCCCGCACCAGGTCGTAGTCATACTGCGCCTCCAACCACTCACTGCCGCACTTGGGGCAGCGGGTGGTGAGGGGGTGAAAATCAAAAGTGTGGCCGCAATCCATGCAGCGACTTTGAACCGGCGAAATGCTCATGCTTCGTTTCCCTCGGTGGGTGCAAAAGTGTGGGGAGCGGAACCCACCTCCGCTCCCCGCGCGTTTGGGGTATGGGCGGCCGCGGCCTGGCGCTGGCATCCCATCCGCGCCGGGCACCAGGGTGCGGCCACGGGCGGCTTTCAGGCGGAACCGCCTTCGGCTTCGGCCGCAGCGCGGCGGGCCGCCAAATGATACAACATACCCTCCAGATAGTGCAAGGCATCGCCCAGGGGGTAAGTGCACACCCGTTGCAACATCCGCAACCGCTCTTCCAGTCGGGCCCAGGTTTCGGCATCCACCTGCGCGTCAAGCAGGCCGACCACCACCCGCGCCGGCGATTCCGCGATTTCCTGCTGCAGGGTGCGCACAAAGCTTTCGTCGGGCATGGGGGCCAGCATATCCCACAGGAACACATCGGGCAGCGCGCGCTGCGCCTCCGGGGGAATGCGGCCCTCGTCCAGCGTGACCACCTCGCGCACCCCGGCTTCGCGCAGGAGTTCGGTAATGTGCTGCAAATGCTGCGGATGGCGGTCCAACACCCACCAGCGCTCGGCGGGCCCGGGATGCCAGGCCTGCAAGAAGGCCACATCTTCGGCCTGGAGCGGCTTGGTGAGCAGCATGTGCAGGCGGGGGTTGAAGGTCTGTTCCCGGGCCGTATCCAGGGCCAGGAAGTACGCCGGCAGGTAGCGGGTCTCTTCCCGTTTCTTGAGCTCCAGCAGGGCCTCCACGCCCATCTGGCGCTCCAGGAAGGGGTTGAGGAACACGGCCAGGGGGCGCAGGGATTGGGCGCGCGAAATCAATTCGCTCAGATGTTGCACCTGGACCACCCGGTAACCCTTGGCCGCAAAATGCCGCCGCAGCAGCCGCAGCGCGGCTTCGTCGGGGTCGAAGACCAGCAAGAAATCCTCGGCCTGCCCGGGCTCCGTGGCCACGGTCACGGGCAGGGCGACGAAGAAAGTGCTGCCGCGACCGACCTCGCTTTCCACCCAAATGCGACCGCCGTGGAGTTCCACCAGGTTACGGGTAATGGCCAGGCCCAGGCCCGTGCCGCCCACCTCCCGGGTGAGGGTGTTGTCCACCTGGTAGAAGGGCTGGAACAGGCGCTCCAGGTGCTCGGGGGCGATGCCGGGCCCCGTATCTTCCACCGCGATGATGACTTCGGTATATGCAGTGAGCGGGTCGACTTCGCGATAGGCCCGCACCCGAATGTAGCCCTCTTTGGTGAATTTGGCCGCGTTGGAAAGCAAATTGAGCAAAATTTGCCGCAGGCGTTTGGGGTCGACCCGCAGGGTGGGCAAATCGGGCTCGATGTCCACTTCCAGGCGCACGGGTTTGTCCTTGACCAGGGCCTGCGCGGTGGTGAGCACATCGCGCACCATTTGGCCCACATCCACCTCGGCGAAGTTGAGTTCCATTTTGCCGGCCTCGATTTTCGACAGGTCCAGAATGTCGTTGATGAGGCCCAGCAGGTGTTGGCCGGCGTTGTAAATGGCCTCCAGGTCCTGGCGCTGCAGGTCGTTGATGGGGCCGTCGATGCCTTTGAGGATGACCCGGGAAAAACCAATGATGGAGTTGAGGGGCGTGCGCAGCTCGTGGCTCATGCTGGCCAGGAACTGGCTCTTGAGCTCGTCGGCGCGGCGCATGTCTTGCAGCGCGCGGCGGGCCAGCTCGTAGGCCCGGGCGTTTTCCACGGCCACGGCCAGCTGGTCGGCCAGCAGTTGCAGCACCTGCACATCTTCGGGCGAGAAGGCGAAAGCCTGCCTGGATTGCACATCCAGCACGCCGATGACCCGCTCACCCACCCGCAAGGGGAAGCCGGCCTCGGCTAAGGTTTCGGGCAGCAGGGGGTTGGGGCGATGCACGGGGTTGCCGCGCACATCGTTGACCACCACAGGTTCGCCGCGGGCCGCGGTTTGCCCCACCACCGAGCGGGAACCCACCCGCAGCTTGTGGCCGCTGCGCAGCATCACCCGCCCGGCTTCGCCGGTGGCGGCCCGGGCTTCGGCATATTCGCCCCGCTCGTCCAACAAGAACACCGTCGCGTGGTAAAAGCCGAAACGCTCGCGAATCAGGTCCACCGCCCGGTTGAGTACGGTCTCCAGCGACAGGGTGCGGCCGATGTCCCGGGCGATTTCCGAGGCCGTTTCCAGCTGCCGGGCGCGGCGCTCGCTCACCTGCAGCAAGTGCAAACTGCGCACCCGCACCGCAGCCTGGGCCGCGGCGACCATGAGAATTTGCAGCTCATCGGGCCGCCACTCGCGGACCTCGGGGTAAGTGGCGGTGAGCATCCCGATGACCACATCCGCGACCCGCAAAGGCACCAAAATGGCGCTGCGAGCCGGCATCACCCGGCGATAAAGACGCATGAAACTTTGCGACAAAAGTGGTTCGGCTTCCAAATCGTTGATGAAATGGGGTTTGCCGCTCACGAACAAGGAGCGCAGGGTGGCTTCACTTTCGGGGTCGTCGACCAGAAAAGGTCCTTCCATGGTCAGCGCGGTTTCAAAGGATGGTGCGAAGGGCAAACGAGGCCACTCGGCGGGTTTGACCTTGCCAAACGCCACCACCGACATGCTCACCACCCATTGCGGCGACTGCTCCGCGGTCATGGGCGGGTCGAAGAGCACGCAGGAAGTCGAAAGCGCGCCCTGGCCCAAGGGGGTGTGCTTCCACAGGGCCAGCAAAATGTCGTCGAAGGTTTCGGCCTGGTTCAGGCTCAGCGCGATGCCGTAGAGGCGATTGGTGAGCTCTAAGGTGTAGCGCAGGTTCTCTTGCAGAGCCAGGCTGCGCACATACCCCGCCACCTGCCGCAGCAGGGTCGAGAGCACCCGCTGCTCTCGAGGCGGTATGGTTGCCGGGGGGCGTTCTTCACGGTAGATGGCGGCCAAAGCACCGACCAGCTCCTGCCCCACAAACAGGGGTACGACCGTAATCGCGGCCAGGTTCTTCGCGCGCAATGCCTGGCGCACCACCTCGGGCAGGCGTTCATCGTCGGGCGTCAGGTTCCACAACATGCGCTGCGGCATCGAGTGCGGGGCCAAGACGACCTCGGTGGGCAGCCATGAAGGCCCGGCCTCGGGCCAGGCAGCCCGCTGCGAGAGGGCCACCGTGCCGGCTTCGGCTGTTTCGGGGGGCGGCGATGCCTCGGTGGGGGTGCGCAATGCGGGCATGTAGAGATACAGCGCCGCGGCCTGGCCCAGAATGGTGTGCTCGGCCAGCACCTGCAAACCCTGGGCCAGGGTGGTGCCTTCCAGCAGCTGGCTGGTGGCCTTGTACAGGCGTTCGACTTCGGCCAGGGCCTGCTGGGTGCTGGTGAACAAATAGGCATCCTGCAGGGCTAAGGTCAATTGCTCCAAAGTCTGGCGGATAATCTCCCGGTCCTCTTCCAGCCAGGGCCGCACCTCGGGCGTCACGCCCTCGAAAAGCACTTCGTAATTCTGATAGGTCAGAGGAAAGGCCACCTGGGTTTGTTCGTCGGTTTGCACGATTTTGGGCTGCGTTTGCTGCAGGCTCTCGCGACCGACGGAGGTAAGCGGCTGGGGGTGGGTTTGGGTTTCCCCGCGCGCGTCGATGCGCAGGCCAAAAGTATCGGCCTCGAGCAGCGTGGTCCACACATCGGTATCCGCGTGCAACTCGTCGGTACCCAAAGGTGCAGTGGCCCAGGGCGCGGTCAACAGGCCCGAGGGCGGCGGCACCGGGCCGGGCTCCGCCGAGGGCGGGGGTGCGGGGAGTGCGTCCCCAGCATCCGCGGCCGCGGTGGGCTCCAGGTCCTCATTCAGCGCCAGCAGTCGCTCTTCCAGCCGCTTCTTGCTGGGGGAAGAGGACTTGCGTCGGCGTTTGCTGGTCATAGGCCAGTACCTCCTGCGTCAACGCCCGATATTGCTCCGCGGCCCGGGAGCGGGCGGCAAAGTATTGGATAGGCAAGCCGGCGATGGCCGCTTCCCGCACTTTGGTGTCGACGCCGATGATGGTTTGACAAAGCCCCAGGCCAAAAGTGGCTTCCAAGCGAGCCCGCACCAGGGCATGGGCCCGGTTGCGCTTTTGGAACATGGTGATGAAGATGCGGTATTTCAGGCCCGGGTTGTAGGCCTCACGGGCCCATTGCACCAGCCGCAGCATGTGGCGCAGCGCGTAGGCCGAAAAATACTCGGCCTGAGTGGGGATGAGGGCCAAATGCGCGGCCACCAGCGCGTTGACGGTAAAAATGCCTAAGGATGGCGGCGCGTCCAGGATGAGAAAATCGTACCCCCGGATGCCGGCCAACACCCGGCGCAACCCATCGTAAACCCCCGCGGCCAGCCATTGACTGCCAATTTGGCTGAGGCGCCCCGTCGCGGGTAGCAGGTCCAGGTTTTCCACCTCGGTTTTGAGCAAAGCCGCGTGCCAGGGCACCTGCTCGCTCAGCACCTGGGCCAGGGACGGATTGACTTCCGCGGGGCGATGGCCCAGGGCCAGGGTCAGGCTGGCCTGGGGGTCCAAATCCACGGCCAGCACCCGGTGGCCCATTTCGGTCAGTGCGCCGGCCACGCCCAAGGCGCTGGTGGTTTTGGCCACCCCGCCCTTTTGGTGGGCAAAGGCCCATATACGCGGGGAAGAAGAGAATTGCCTCACGCTCATGTCACCTCCTCAGGGCCCTCGCCATTGTCGGATGGCCGCGGGCCATGGCCGTTCCCTCCCTCCGAGGGCACATCGGTTTCCAGGTTGGTGGGTCCGGTGCGGGTGAGCAAAATTTGGGCCTCTTGCAAATGCAGCTGCTCTTTGAGCCCCTCCAGCGCGATGCGCAAAATGGCCATGGGGTCGTTGCTGGAACGCATCCGCACGGTAATCTCGCGCACCCAGCGTTCCCGCGCGGCCCGGCGCTCCAGGCGTTCCAACAGGCGGGTCAATTCCACGGCCAGGGAGAGCTGGCGGGCCAACTGCTCCAGCACGGCCAGGTCCGAAGTGCCCAAGGGCGGTTCCTCAGTCTCGAAGCCCAACGCCACCACGCCCATTACTTCACCGGCAACGACCAGGGGGGCGAAGACCTGGCTGCGCACCCCGCGACGCTGCACGGCCTGGCGAAAATGTTCGGGCGCATGGCGCAACTGTTCCCAGGTAACCACCAACACCCGGGGCTGCTGGCGCAAACGGGCCAAGGGGGTACCGGGTTCCAAAGGCAGGACCATGCGATGCCAATCCGCGCCCGGCGCATCCGGGCTGCGCGACGTGCTGGCCACCAAGTGGGCCTGCGGGCGTACCTCATCGTACACCAAAATGCCGGCATGTAGCCCGTCAAAGATTTGCCGCAAGCGGCGCACCGCATCGGTGACCAGGGATTGAAAATCGGTGTAGCCCGAAATGGCAGCCGTGAAGTCGTAGAGCAATTGCAACTGGGTGGAGCGGCGTTGCACCTGCTCCAGCAAGCGCAGGTTGGAAAGCAGGCTGGCGATGGCCGCGGCTGCGGCATGGGCCAGGCCCCAGAAGTCTTCGCTGTAAGCATTGGCCACGCCATGACGAAAGGCCACCACGCCTAAGGGTTCGTCGCCGTATACAATGGGCGTCACGATGACCGACGCGCCGCCCAACATGCGCCCTTCGTGCCACATGACCTCGTTGAACCAGCGCGCGGCCTGGTGGGCAAAGGCCCAGGCCACCGGGTGCGTTTCGTCCGCGGTCAGGTCCACCCATTCTTCCCACTCGGTGCCAGCTTCGGGGTGGTGCCGATGGATCACGCGATGCAGCTTGCTCGGCTCGGTCTCCAGAGGCAAATAAATGGCCACCGATTGGGGCGCTTCCAGCTCATACAGGGCCTGGATGACCACTTCCAGGGCCTCAGGCACCGAGACCGCGGCCGTGGCCTGCGCCAGGGCCTCTTGCAGGCGTTGCTGCTCGCCCAACAGCAGACGCAAACGGGCCACCAGCTGAGCATTGAGCAAGGCCACGGCCAGGGCGTCGATGAGCAGGCGTAGCACCGTCAGGTCGGCCTCCAGAAAGGCCCGCGGGCGTTCGGCGTGCAAATCGACCACGCCGAAGAGGGTATCGCCCAGCAACACGGGCAGCAGCACCCGGGCCCTTCCGGGGGGAACCGGCGCCTGGTCCGTGTAGGCCTGCATGGCTTCGGGGGCGTTGAGCAGCAAGGGTTCACGGCGACGGGCCACCACGGCAATGATGTCGTCGCCGCGCGTGGGCACGGCATGGGGCCGCGGGCGTTGCAATCGCGCCGCATCGTGGCCGGCCGCCGCGGCCACTTCCAACAGCCGCTCGGCAGGCTTGTGCCGATACACCACCGCCCGCCACAAGGGGAAGCGTTCCACCAGGGCCCGGGCGAATTCCCGCAGCAGTGTTTCCTCATCCCAGGCCCGCATGGCGCGGCTCAATTCCACCGCGGCCTGCAGCCAGGCGGTGCGCCGCTGAGCGATGTAATAGAGGCGGGCGCTCTCCAGGGCCACGCCCAGGCGCGCGGCCAGGTCGTGTAGCATCTGCCGCTCGGTCGCGGTCCACGGCTTGTGGCGGCGCAAATGCAGCACCGCGATGGGCTGCTCGCGCACCGCGATGGGCACATCGAGGGCGTAACCAGCAGGGGCCGAAGCCTCAACATGAGGGTCGGGTTCGGAACGGGCGTCGAAGTCGCCGCGGGCCGTGCGCCGATAGAAGCGGGCCGGTACCACGCGCAGGAATTCTTCCCACCCCCGGCGGGAGAGCTGGCGTTGCACCCAGTGGAGTTCGTCCAGGGCCCGCTCCATGCGTTGGAGCAAGAAGGCGTTGTCGAGGGCCACGGCCATCTGGTCGGCCACGATGCGCAGGGTGGTCACATCTTCGGGGGAAAACGCGTTGGGCCGGGTGCTCTGGATATCCAACACGCCCAACACCCGGCCGCCGACCCGCAAGGGCAGCGCCATTTCGGAGCGGGTCAGGGGGAGCTCTTCGGGGCGCACATAGTGGGGGTCCTCGTCCACATCCAGCACGATGCGCGGGTTGCCCGTGCGGGCCACGAAGCCCACCACGCCCTCTTCGCCCACCCGCAGCCGATGGCCGCGTTCCACCATGCGCTGGCCGCCTTCGCTGCTGGCCGCGCGCAGTTCCATCCATTCCCCGGTTTCGTCAATGAGAAAGATGCCCACATGGTAAAAGCCAAAGCGCTCGGCAATGAGGCGCACGGTGTTGTCGAGCAGAGATTCGGGGGTGCGCACCGAAGCCAGCAGGCGGGCGATGTCGGCCGCGGCCTGAATTTGGGCCACCCGGCGTTGCAGCGCGTAAGTACGTTCCGCGACCCGCTGCTCCAGGGTCAGCTGCGCGGCCTGGACCTGGTCGGCCATGAGGTTGAAGACGCGACGCAAGTGGCTGACCTCGTCGCGCGCGTGCTCGTCGACTTCCAAACGGTGGTGATAGTCGCCTTCCGCGAAGCGCAAAACGCCCTCGGCCGTATCTTCCACCGGCGTGATGATGCGCACCACAATGAAACGGGCGAACATCCAAACCAGAATCAGCGAGACGAAGACCGTAATGGCCGGCTGGAAGAGAATGCGGCGCAGGGCCCGCAACATTTCCACCAGGGTGGCATCGCGCCGTTGCTCAAATTCCCGCACCACGAACCGTTGGGCCAGGTGATATTCTTCATAGACATTGAAAAAACGCCGAATCAAGACCTCGACATCGCCCCAACGGCCGTGGTTGACGGCCTGGATGATTTCCTGGACCAGGCGGGTCGTCTCGCGCAACAAGGCCCACGAACGAGCCAGGGGCGCCTGTAGGGGGTCGTCGGCCGGCAGGCGGTCGATGAAGCGCTCCAAATCCCGGCGGTTGGAATCCAGCGCGGCGTGCAAGCCGACCAGCTGGCCGGCCCATTCCATCTGGTGCTCCTGCACCGTGTCGGGTTCGTCCAGCACGGCCTGCATGCTGCGTAAGACATGGGCGGTGCGTTCCACCAAAGCGATGGTTTCGTTGCTCAGCAGCAAGGGCTCCATGTCGGCATAGGTGCGCAACACCACATTGCGTAGGTTCCACACCTGATAACCCACGAACAGGCCCAAGAGCAAGAGCACCAAAGTGATGGCAATGCTGAATTGATGCACCGTGCGGCGCAGCAGATGATGCACCGGCCCGGGTGCGGCCAAGGGTTCCCGCGTGCTCATCCTGGGTTGCCTCCCGACCGTTTCGGCTCATCCGCAGCCACAGCCTGCGGCGCATCCTCGCCGAAGATTTCCAGCTGCAACCAGGCTTCCTGGACCTGGAAGGCCTCGCTCAGGCCCTCTAAGGCCGAGCGCACCAGCAGCTCGAAATCCAGCGCCGAGGCGAAGCGGGATGATAGTTCGTTTTGCACCTCTTCCCGGCGGGCGTATTGTTGCACTTCGTCCAACAGCCGGGCGACCATCAAGTGGTTGGTGAGCAAAGCCACAATGCCCTCGACCAGCTCGGCTTCGCCTTCGGCCCAGGGGCGTTCGGCCACGATGCGCACTTCGCCGATTTGCTGCTGATACAGGCGAATGGGCAGGGTCAAAGTGCGGGCTTCTTCGTCATCGTCCGCCCCCGCGCCCGCCTCCAACGACGACAGCCGCGGAGCCTCGCGGCGGATGACCAGACCTTCTTGTAATTCGCCCCAGGTTTGGCCCAGCAAGCGCTGTTGCAAAGCCTCGATTTCACGCAACTGGCCTTGTAGACGCTGCACCATGAGCACATTGGACAGGGCCAGGGCGATGCTGTTGGCCAGGGTTTGCAGGGTGCGAATGTCTTCTTCGTCAAAAGCGTTGGGTTTATCGGATTGAATGGTCATGGCGCCCAACACTTCGCCCCGGGCCACCAGGGGCAAAGCCAGTTCCGAGCGGGTGTAAGGCAAGTAAGGATTTTCGTAGTGGGTGGGGTCCTGTTGCACATTGAGGGCCACCCGGGGCTCCTGATGGGTCACGGCCCAGGCGACCATGGAAGTGCCGCCTAAAGGAAGGCGATACCCCTCGGCCACCATGCGCTCGCCGGCCTTGCCGCTGCCGGCCCGCAATACAGCGAATTCAAAATTTTCGTCGACCAAGAAAATGCCCACATAGTACAAACCAAAGTGCCGCTGGATTTGCTCCACCACTTGATTCATCAATTCCTGCGGGTCGGAAATGGCACCCAAGGCGTTGACGATTTCACTGGCGGCCCGAATTTGCCGCACCCGCCGGCGCAGCAACTGTTCCCGGTCGCTCAGACGCTGCCGTTCTTGTTCCAAAATGCGCGTCAGTTGAATGGTGTCTTCCAGGGTGGTTTCAAAACGCTTTTGAATGAAGTGCAACAATGAACTCACGCCCAACACCGCGATGACGAAGGCCGCGGTAGCATACAGCCACTGGGTGGGGGCTCGCAGCACATATTCCGGCACCTGGGCCAGTTCAGCCAGGCTGAGCCCTTGCTCGATGACCACATAGCTGGTGGCCAGATGCAGCAGCAACAAAAACAGCATGTGAGCCACCAGCCAGCCCCCCGACAGGAACAGCGCGCCGGCCAGGGCCGAAAACAGGAACGACAGGTTAGCTTCGCCCAGGTTGCCGTAGAACAGCGCGGCGTAGACGGCCATCATGTCAATCAGCAACAACAGCGCCATCACCCGCGTGGTGTACGACATGGGCACCAGAATGCGACCCCAGGCCAGCGTGAAGCTCAAGGTCAACAGGGCCAGATAAATGCCCCGCAAGAAGGGGTAATCCCAAAAACGCCACAAATACGCGGCAAACAGCACCAGCAACACGGTGCCCATAATCACGAACAGCAGCGACAGCAGCCGTTCGCGATAGAGCAGCATTTGCTGGGCAAACGAGGCCGATTGCAAAGCCGATTCGTTTTGTTGCGGGGCAGACCGGTTCGGTGGCGTCACGCCCATGGTTTACTCCTCACGCTCAGGCGCGGTCGAGGCCGCCTCGCCATCGCCGCCGGTTGAGGTGGCGAAGAGCTCGATTTCCACCCGCCGCGCCTCGAACAGGCGCTGCATTTCCGCGGCACTGAATTCCAGCAAATTGCGCACATCGGTCAAGCCGGTCAGGTGCTGGGCAAAAGCCCGCAGCGATTGCTCGCGCTCCAGGCGGCGGCGCAGGCGCCCTTCCTGCTGGATGTAATACAGCACCCCGGCCAGGCCCTGGGCCAGGGTTTCCAGATACCGCCGATGCTCGTCGGTGAAGGCCTGGGCTTCATCGCGCTGCACCAGGCCCAGCACGCCCAAACGCTGGCGGCCTAAGGTCACAGGCACACCTAACCACGACTGGGGCACGATGGTGGCGATGCGCAACGACCGGCCGGCCTGGGTGATGATTTTAGCCTTGTCGCTCAACAGCAGCGGCTGGCCGCGTTCCAGCACCTGTTGTATCAACGCCTGCTCCACCGGGGTCACCGTGGTGTGGTAATACCGCTGGCCGTAAGGATAGACAAAGGTATACAGGGCACCACCCCGGCGAGAAGCGACGAAGAAGTCGGCCTTGGGCAAATGCTTTTGCAACAGGTCCCAGGCCCGCAGGTAGAGATGACCTTCGGACGGGGCCTCGGGGGTGTATTCCAGAATCTTCTGCACCACCTCCCACACCGAAAGGCGCTGCTGCATGTCCACATACACCATTACCCAGGCCAACAGTTCGGCAAAGCGCTCCTCTCGGGTGCGGTCGGCCGGTGATTCGCCCTCGCCGATGCGGGTGCCCCGGGCCCAAATGGCCCGCACCTGGCCCTGCGGGTCCCGCACGGGGTACAACCCCACCGTCTGCCAGCCATACAGGCGGGCCAGCACCGTGCCGCCCAACGCGTCGCCTTCGTCCACGGTCACATGGGCCGGACCTTCGCTCACCAGGGGCAGCAAATTGCGCAGCGGCTCCCGGGGGCGTTGGTTTTCGTCCGCGGGATATGCCACGGTCCACGCGTCGGTGAGCTCGGGCAGGGGGACCAGCAGCACCCCGCGCGCCTGGGCCGTGCGCAGCCCTTCCACCACGGTAGGAACCACCTGGCTCAGGTGCCGCACCTGGGGCAAGTGCTCCAGAATGTAGCCCAAGGCGCGCTGTTTTTCCACTTCCAGCCGCTGGCCCCGCAGCAAGTGCAGATATTCCAACACCAGGGAGAATTGGCGGGCCAGCAAACGCAGGGCAAAGCGTTCGTATTCGCCGGGCGTAGGCGCATCCACGCCGCCCACGAACAGCACGCCCAGCAAATGTTGCGGCGTGGCCAGGGGCACCCCCACCATCCAGGTCAAGGGCGGCGGCAAACGCAGGCTCTCCCCCTCGTCGTCTTGCGGCCACAGGCGCATTTCCAGCGTGCGGCCCACCTGCGCGGCCAGATGCGGCTCGAAGGCCCGCAGCGCCAGATTGACGGCCTGCGGCAGCCGCGAGGCTCGGGCCGCGGGTTGCCAGCCCTGGTCGGGCGCGTGCCACAACCGCAACGAAAGATAGGCGAATTGGGGGAAGCGCTCGGCCATGCGCTGCAGGATGGTGTTGAGGGCTTGCTCGGCGTTGCCGGTCGTTTCCAGCGCGGCCGTGGCCATGGTGACCACCAATTGCACCTGTTGGGTGCGCAGGTTGAGCTCCCGCTCCATGGTGGCGTAGGTCTCTTGCAGGCGGTCGGCCAAATCGTTGAAAGTGTACGCCAGCAGGGCCAGTTCGTCGTTCCCGGTCACCTCGGCGCGCGCGTTCCAATGCCCCTGGGCGAAGGATTCGGCCACCACAGCCAGGTTGCGCACCCGCCGGAGCAAATCCCGACCAAACAGGGTGGCCACGCCAAAGGTCAGGACCAACAACAGGCCCCAAATCAGCAGCCGAACCTCCAGCAATTCCCGCACCCCGGCCAGGGCTTCCTCCTCGGGTCCAATGAGGAACAGGCCGGCCTTCAGAGGGTCAATCCACGCTGCCAGACCGATGATATTGGGCGCGTCGACCCACCACAGGGCGTAGGGAATTTGCTGCTCCGCGTGGGTATAAGGAACCAGGCGTTGGACCGGCCCCAGGCCCCAACGGGCCAGAAAAGCGCGCCAGCCCGTGTAAGGTTCCAAAAAGACCATATCGGTGGGGCGCCGGGCAATAATCTGGACGCTGGGGCGCACCACATCGTCCTGGAATGGCTGCAAGGTCTGCATGGCCGGGTCCCACACATAGGCCTGACCGTCGGCCAAGGCGAACACGGCCCGGCTCTGGGGCATCCAGCGCTGGATGCGAATGAGGTTGCGTTGCACCACCAAGTCGGTGGCGATGCCCACCAACACCCCCTGCACCTCGCCCTGGGCGTTGCGCAGCACAAAGGCCGCGGCCAGGCCCAGGGCGTCTTCGGTGGGCGACTGCCGCGGCATGGGAAAGGCCCAATGATACGGTGCGGTGCGCAGCATCTCCTCCCAGGCCACATTCAGCGACGCGCCAAAAGGCGTCGCAGTCAGGGGTTGGCCTTCCCAGGCGCGCTCGGTGGCGACCAACACCCGGCGTTGGGGGGAAAGCAGGGCAAAGTCGGTATACAGGGGCGTATCGGAATCGGTGCGCGTGCGCAGCGCTAAACGGTGGAACAACAGGGCACGGGCATTGGCAAAGCGCCGACTGCTGGGCGAAGCTGTTTCCAGGGTCTGCAGGGCTTCCTGCACATCCTGCGAATTCAGGGCGATGGCCACCCGGGCTTCCCGCTGCACAATCCACTGGTTGATGTTGCTGAGGGCGAAGTCGAGCACCACCTCTTCGCGGCGCAAATACAGGCGGGTGGTTTCACTATAAGTGCGGTAATAGAACCACACGCCTTCCACCGTGAGCGGTAATACCACGCTCAACAACAACAGCAGCATTAGGCGCCACATCAAACGCCGGCGAAAACGCCGACGGGGGCGCGTGCGGCCTTCGTCGGTCGACGGTTCAGCCGGCGGCAAGGGTTCACCGCCTTCGGGTTCCTCATCGAAAGCCAAATCGGCGAAAGGCTCGTGCTCGCCGGCGGGCATTTCCGAAGGCAGATATTCCTCATCCAAAGGCTCAGAGCCCGGGGCAGGGGGCGTCTCAGGCATACCCATTCACCTCTCGACGGGCGCGGTTACAACTCCCACACTTCCTCACCGGCCAAAATGCGCCGAATTTGCTCGGGGAAGCGGTCCGGGTCCAGGGGTTTGCCGATGAACCCATTGAAACCGGCTTCCCGGGCTTTGCGCATTTGTTCCTGGCTGGCCTCCGCGGTGACGGCAATGACGGGCACATCCTTGAGGCGTTCCGAGGCCCGAATTTTGGCCAGGGCGTCGTAGCCACTCTCATAAGGCAGGCGCAAATCCATCAAAATCAAATCCACGCGGGGCATCTGCTCCGCGAATTCCACCACTTCATAGCCCGAAGTCTTCCATTTCGTTTCGATGCCGATGAAGCCCAACATGCGGGCAATCAAGACGAAATTGGCCACATTATCTTCCACCACCAGGACCAAGGGCTTGTCGTCTTGGGCGCCGGTGGTGGGCGCAGCGGCCTGCGAATTGGCGGCCATAGCATCCCTCCCCTGGCTTTACAGAAAACGGCGCAGCTGGTCGACGAAAGTGTCGACATCGATGGGCTTGGTGATGTAGCCCACGCAACCCGCGTCGCGGCATTTTTGCGGCGTATCGCGCAGCACATCCGCGGTCAGGGCCACCACGGGAATGTCGGCGTAGCGCGGGTCCGAAGTGACCTGCCGGGTGAGGGTGAAGCCGTCGACGCCGGGCAAATGCAGGTCCATCAGAATGACATCCGGATGATGCTGCTGCAACAGGGCCCACATTTGCTCCGCGTTTTCGGCTTCCACCAAAGCAAAGCCCTCGGCCATCAACAGCCGGCGAATGAGCATCCGATTGTCCGCGTTGTCTTCCACATACAGAATGAGCTTTTGGTCCGTCACACCTGTCCCTCTCATAGGTGAAAAGTTGAAGTATACAGCCACAAAGGCCGGGCCTCTACTCGAAGCCCGGTACAGCGGGCATTTCAATCATAGCACAAAAGCGAGGTGACGCCAAACCAAAAAGCTCAGGTGGCGAAACTTTCATGCGCATTTAAGGAAAGCACATCGCGCCACGGCCACGCGGGCCGCCAAAATTTACAAACTTGGAAGAAAAGGCCATCCGCGGCTTGACTTTTGCGCCAAAATGGGTATAGTGATTTACAGCGCGAACGCGCTGCCCACGGACGAACCGAGCACCGAACCGCAAAAGACCGCCCAAAACGCGGGGTCTTTTATTTTTGCCTCTGGAGAGCGGCAAAATGATTCGAGCGCGCGACCTTACCAAATACTACGGCCCTCGTCTGGCCATCGACCATCTCACTTTCGAAACCCGCAAGGGCGAAATCGTGGGCTTCTTGGGGCCCAACGGCGCCGGCAAAACCACCACCATGCGCATCCTCACCGGCTACATGCCCCCCTCCGAAGGCGACGCGTGGATTGCCGACTATCATGTGGTGGACGATTCCCTGGAGGTGCGCCGGCGGGTGGGCTACCTGCCCGAAAACATCGCCCTCTACGATGATATGACCGTGTGGGACTACCTGGCCTTCATGGGCCAGCTGCGCGGCGTGCCCAACCTGGAGCAGCGCATCGCCGAAGTGCTCGAGCGGGTCAACCTGGTGGACCGGGCCGAGAGCTTCATCGGCAGCCTCTCCCGGGGTATGCGCCAGCGGGTCGGCCTGGCCCAGGCCATTTTGCATCAGCCCCAGGTGCTCATCCTCGACGAGCCCACCATCGGCCTGGACCCCGCGCAGCGGGTCGAAGTGCGCGAGCTCATCCGCGAAATCGGCCAGGAGCACACGGTCATGCTCTCGACCCACATTCTCTCCGAGGCTCAAGACCTGTGTGACCGGGTGCTCATCATCAACCAGGGCCGCATTCTGGCCGAAGACACCCCCGAAGAGCTGGAGCTGCGCCTGCGCGGCGCGCAGCGGGTGCGTCTGCAAGTGGGCGGCGAAGCCGGCGCGGCCGGGCTGCAGCCCATCCTGAGCCGCCTGCCCGGCGTGCTGCGGGTGGAAGCCGTGGACGACCAGCACCTGGAGGTGGAACTGGCCCCCGACGCCGCGCCCAGCACCCGCCCGGCCCTGGCCCAGGCCGTGCTCGACGCCGGCTACACCCTGCACGAAATGTGCACCGCCTCCCTGTCGCTGGAAGACATCTTCCTGCAACTCATCCGCGAGGAAGCTGCCTCGGGGCCGGCCCCCGACGCAGCGGCCACGCCCACCGCGAACGAGGAGGCCTGACCCATGCGCGCGATATGGATCATCGCCCGCCGGGAATTCCGGCGCTACTTCACCAGCCCCGTGGGCTATCTGGTGCTCTTCCTGTATTTGTTCATCTTAGGCCTTATCGTCAACAACAGCCTGCAGCAGGCCTACGCGTTCAGCCTCTTCCAGGGCGCGCCCCCGCCCAACAGCGACATCATCATCGGCCCCATGCTCACCCTGCTGGTCTTCTCCATCCCCGCGCTCACCATGCGCCTGCTGGCCGGGGAACAAGCCGCGGGCACCTTAGAGCTGCTGCTCACCGCGCCCGTGCGCGACTGGGAGCTCATCGTGGGCAAATGGCTGGGCGCGTTCCTCTTCGTGCTGGTGCTGCTGGCCTTGACCCTCATCTACCCTCTGGCCCTGCACCTGCTCATCGAGCCCGGCCTGGATTGGGGCCCCGTCATCAGCGGCTATCTGGGGCTGCTGCTGGTGAGCGCCGCGCTGCTGGCCCTGGGCGTGGCCATCTCGGCCATGTTCCGCAACCAGGTGGCCGCCTTCGCCGTCACCCTGGCCGTCTTCCTCTTCCTGTGGATGGTCAGCAGCCTGGCCGGCGCGGGCAACCCCTCCGAGGGCGTGCTGCGTTATCTGGACTTCGGCAACCACTTCTACAACGCCTTCTTCCGCGGGGTCATTGACCTGCAGGGCATTGTCTACTACCTGAGCGTGACCGCGTTCGGCCTGCTCGTCGGCACGGTCATCATCGAAAGCCGGAGGTGGCGCGGATGAACCGGAAAGCATGGCGCACTTGGCTGCCCTGGGTGAGCTTAGGCGTGGCCGTGGTGGCCGCGCTGGTGGCCGCCGGGGCCTATGTGGTGCTGCGGGCCTTCGAGCCCCCGGTGCGCATCGCCCTGGCCGTGGCCTTAGTGGGCCTGGCCACCTTCCTCTATTTGGAACCCCACCGGGTGCGACGCTGGCTCACGGGTCGCGAAGCCCGCTACGGCAGCAACGCGCTGGTCATGTCGTTGGCCTTCGTGGGCATTTTGGCCGCGCTCAACTACCTGGTCACCCTTTACCCCCAACGCTGGGACCTCACCGAGGACCAGCGCAACACCCTGGCCCCCGAAATCCAGGAGCTGCTGGGCCAGCTGGAAACGCCCGTCAAGGCCTATGCCTTCTATTCGGCCAACATCAACCGCGACTTCGCCCGGGAAACTTTGGACAAATTCGTCCAGGCCAGCGACGGCAAATTCACCTATGAATTCGTCGACCCCATCGTCAACCCCACCCTGGCGCAGGAATACGGCGTGACCCGGGACGGCACAGTGGTGCTGGTCATGGGCGAGCGCCGCGAGCAGGTGCCCTTCCTGTCGGATGAAGAAATCGCCAACGCGCTGGCCCGCCTCATGCGCCCCGAGGAGCGGGTGGTCTACTTCATTACCGGCCACGGCGAAGGCGACATCGAAACCTTGGGCGACGCGGGCTATTCCATGCTCAAGGAAGAGCTCACCAACCGCAACTTCACCGTGCGCACCTGGAGCCTGCCCGCGGAAGGCCGCCTGCCCGACGACGCGGATGTGGTGGTGCTGGCCGGGCCCCAGCAGGCCCTCACCCCCGCGGAGCAAAAGGCCCTGGAAGACTACCTGGCCAACGGCGGCAGCGCCATCTTCCTCTTCAACACCTCGGTGGAAGGCGCGGCCGAACCCTCCGCGGACCTGGCCGCGTATCTGGCCCAAAACTGGTTCATCCAGGTCGACGACGATGTGGTGGTCGACACCTCCTCGCCCCAACAGCCCCTCATCGCGGTGGGCATCCCCACCCAGCGCCACCCGGTAACGCAAAACCTGGCCGGGCTGGTGGTGCTCTTCCCTGTGGCGCGCAGCGTGCGCCCCCTGGACGGCGCGCCCGGCACCCTCACGGTGCAGGCCCTGGTGCAAACCAGCGACCGCGCCTGGGGCGAAATGGACCTGACGGCCTTCAACACCTCCACGCCCCAGGGCGCGCAGGTGGCCTTCGACCCCGACACCGACCTGGCCGGGCCCGTGCCCCTGGTGGTGGTGGCCCACGATACCCTCACCAACGCCCGGGTGGTGGTCATTGGCGATGCGGACTTCGTGCGCAACGGCTTCTATCAGGCCTATGGCAACGGCTTGCTGCTGCTGGACGCGGTGGACTGGGCCGCGGGGCAGGAAAACCTGATTTCCATCACGCCCAAGCCGCAAACCCAGCGCTTCCTCAAGCCCATGGCCGGGCAAGGGCTGGCGCTGCTGGCCCTCTCGTCCATCTGCCTGCTGCCTGGCGCGGTGCTCATCGTGGGCGGCGTGGTGTGGTTCCGCCGCCGCATGCGGAGGTGAGCCATGATTCGCCGCAGCACCTGGATGGTGGTCGCTGCCTTCGTGATTCTGGCCGGCGTGGTGTGGTGGGCGCGGGGTCAAAAAACCGGCGCCGAAGCCGCGGCTACGCCCGAAGCGACAGCCACGCCGCTGCCCCGCTTGCTACCCGACCTGGAGCCCGAGCAAGTGGTGCAGGTGATTTTGGAGGAACCGGCCACGGGCCGCCGCCTGGTGCTGGAACGGGTGGCCGCCACCCCGACCCCCGAAGCCACCCCCACCGCGGCGGCCACGCCGTCGGGTTCCCCCACCCCGCCCGAGCCCCAATGGGCCGTGGTGGAGCCCCAGGGCCTCGACGCGCCCGAAGCCTGGCGGGTCAACACCGCAGTGGAGGGGCTGGTCTACGCCCGGGTGCAGGCCGTGCTGCCCCCCGACACCGACCCCGCGGCGTTGGGCCTGGCCGGGCCCGCGCAGCGCATCGAGCTCGTCACCCAGGACGGGCGCAGCCTGGCCGTGTGGATTGGCGTAACCACGCCGCTACAAAACGGTTATTATGTAAAAGTGGAGGGACGCCCCGACATCATGGCCACGGGCCAATATGCCATCCAGTCGCTGTGGGACTTGCTGAACGAGC
>Ga0256833_1000627_pt1 | contig 27124 bp, 24 predicted proteins | sample 356284metaG_FD_190535 | JGI IMG/M metagenome (GOLD analysis project Ga0256833, IMG submission 190535) | Hydrothermal vent microbial communities from Mid Atlantic Ridge, Atlantic Ocean - 356-284 | ecosystem: Environmental > Aquatic > Marine > Hydrothermal vents | place: Atlantic Ocean: Mid... | reverse complement strand
CGGCCGTCTGGCCCGTGTATATTTTGCACCTTTAGAAGAGTAGTTATGCTCTTCTAAACGGCGCTCGACATCGGTTGTAATGCCGGTATAGAACGTCTCGTCTTGACACTGAAGTATGTAGACATAATACCGTCTAATCGAGTCCGTCTCTGACACAGCGTACATTCAAAAAAAAGAGCTTTCTAAAGGGTGCTCTGTCGCCAGAAAAACCATAACCGACATACCAAGCCCTATCTGAGTTGCTGGCAGATTCCGACGACCAGGTACTCATACCGACATTTTGAAATGCAGCATCAATAACAGGCTGACGCTCTTTGTCTTTAATAGACATCAATTCGACCACACTGGGCAGTCTCCAGTCATCATAGCCTCCCAAAACCAACTCCGAACAGTATGTACTTGCCGTATCGCCTGATGTGTCGTAATAATTGCCTTCATTGTACTTTTCGCTAGTGATCCACGGCTTATACAGTCTTGTAACAGCTCTGTTGTCTTGCCACATCAATCCGCGTTCATTGTCCACAACCACTTCAAGCTGATCGTCTCGAACAAACCGACGATCCGGGTCGGGATCTTTTTGTTCCAGATCACAAAGATTTCTTACAATGTTCTGAGATATGGTGTATGTCGTATTCTCGTTGACAGTAACCGTAACAGTCTCATCGTCATTATATACATATTGTGCTCCGTTAATATTTAGTGCGCCCGATGTATAACGTCCATTCGATCCAATCGTAATGGGATCCATAGTTTGAATATCATAACTGCCGCAATCACCAATATCAACCTCTCCATTCAAAGACATCGTTTGCTGCAGTGCATTGGTTGTCACATTAAAATCTTTATAAACCGCTCTGTAGGCACCCATATGGCCTTCGGACTCTTCATTAATCTCATACTGATACATAATGGCATCTTTGAGCAATATTGTCTCGACAATACTCAAATCTCGGTTGGCATAAAGTTTCATATCCGATTCAATACTCATCGTCATATCGCCTAAAGATACGACAATAACATTATCGCTAAGTGACGCGGCTAAACGGTTGTTTTCCAAAGTTGCATCAACCGTTTGCGAACCATTAACTCTCAAACCGTCAAGATGTTGGCAATTTAAAAAACTGTTGGTAGCGTGATAGGTAAAGACGTTACTTTTCTCACCTACTGTGGTCACACTGCCGCCTGCTGCACACTCACGTACTTTTTCATAAGGCGCAGGATAGGTAATACGTACGTTGTTACGCTGTTGTATCGCTAAAGGTTGCGTCATACTGGCAGCAATTGTATCAAAGTGCATGACCTTAACCAAACTTGCTGCCTTGCGTGCATCCTCTTGTGTTACAATATCGGTTTTGCTTTGCGATTGCATTACATTCGTATTGTCAGTACCATTTCCATCACCACATCCTACCATCAAAGCCGATGCGGCTACTATGGCCGTCGCCGTTGTAAGCACTCTCTTCATTGTTTCCTCACTTGTGCATTTTTTATAATCGCCCATATAATAACATAAAATAATGATACGCTTTAAATAATGAGACAAAAAAACACATATTAAAGAAACAAAATTACCAAAAGAAACGTCTCAGTACATTGATTTTAACGGACGTTCTTAATGTCTGCCAAAAGAACGTGATCGCTGACGCGAACGTGACGCGTTTCTTTTCTGAATCGGTTCGGGCTTAATGGAAGGATTCGGAGCAAATCCCTTGATGTTTACTTGAGGAATGGGTCGCTTGATCAGTGTTTCGATGTTACGCAAATAGGTATCTTCATCTACACATACCAACGATACCGCTTCACCTTCATTGCCTGCACGCCCGGTTCGACCAATACGGTGAACATAATCTTCCGGTACATTGGGAAGTTCATAGTTCACGACGTAAGGAAGTTGGTCAATATCAATACCCCGTGCAGCAATATCAGTGGCGACAAGGACAGAGACACTGCCCTCTTTAAAATTTATTAATGCTTTGGTTCGTGCACTTTGACTTTTATTACCGTGAATTGCCGCAGCACTAATGCCGTCTTTTTCAAGCTGTTTGGTCAAACGGTTTGCACCATGTTTGGTTCGCGTAAAAACAAGAACCTGCTTCCAATCTCTTGTCGTAATTAAATGCGAAAGGAGTTCACGTTTGCGATCTTTATCAACCCGATGAACCGTTTGTTCCACCATTTCAGACGTTGTATTGCGACGGGCAACTTCAATGAACGTCGGCTTATTTAAAAGTCCATCAGCCAATTTTTTGATCTCATTAGAAAAGGTAGCGGAAAACAGAAGGTTTTGACGATGCTTCGGTAGAAGTGCCAAAACTTTTTTAATATCGTGAATAAACCCCATATCTAGCATGCGATCGGCTTCATCTAAAATGAGACACTCCACTTGAGAAAGGTCAATAGCCCGTTGCTCTGCAAGATCCAACAGCCGTCCGGGTGTAGCAATAACAATATCAACCCCTTTGCGCAATATTGCAACTTGAGGCTTTATACCGACGCCGCCAAAAATGACAGTCGATCTGAACGGAAGATATTTTCCGTAGATTTCAACACTTTCACCGACTTGAGCTGCCAATTCGCGTGTCGGAGTTAAAATAAGCGCTCGCACATAACGATTGCCTTTGCGCGGAGCACGTTCACTAAGTCGTTGTAGCAACGGCAGCGTAAACCCTGCTGTTTTTCCTGTTCCGGTTTGAGCACCGGCCAAGATGTCGTTGTTGTTTAAAATAACAGGAATTGCCTGCTCTTGCACCGGTGTCGGTTTGCTATAGCCTTCTTCTGCAATAGCACGTAAAATCGGCTCTGAAAGCCCCAGGTTTTTAAATGACATGAATGTCCCTTTTTGAAAACAAGCCCTCTTCACAGTTTCTATACTTCTAATGCCGGTCCAGGCTCAATGGTGTTGTATGAATGAATTCTACTATTGAAAGCATAATGAAAACGAAGTTTAACGTAGACCGAAGTACGCTAAAAGATATGACAGTATAACATACATCACAACATGATGTATGCTATACGAAAAAAAAGATAAACTACACTAATGCTTAAATGGTTAGTTCTCTATATTACATTGACAACTCGAATTACCGTTTGAGTATGTCCTGCTGTATCACTAATACTATACGTTACCGTATATACTCCAACTTTCGCAGTATTAACACTGTTGTTAATATCAAGATTCATTGTAATGTCTTCGCTGTTACCATCTTTGGCTATCGCTCCGGCATCTATATAGTTTGAACCTTGAGATATAGTTAATGGATTATCTCCTAATATTGTAATAACTACAGGAGGATTAAGATCTGACATCTCTCTAACACAACGAACATTGTTACTGCTTATTTTAATATCATCATCCAAAGAGGCATGCTGAAAATCCAAAACAGCAGCACTTCCACTAGCTCCACCTACGTCAGAAGACCAGTAAGCATTGGATGCTGTATTTTGGAATACGGCAGATATGGTTGGCGAATAAAATTTTTCATGATCCATAATACTTATTAATGCTCCTAAAGAAGGAAGTTCCCAATCATTATATCCTCCCAAAGTCAATTCAGCGCAGTAGGTTGTTGCCGTATCTCCTGAGGTATCAAACCAAAGCTCATAATCGTCATAGTGTTCTTGGGTCAACCAAGGCTTAGTTACTGTTGCTGCAGCACTATCATCTTGCCACATTAGTAACCTATTATTATCAATTACTACTTCTTTAGCATCATTTCGAATAAATTCTAATGCATTCGGATTCAATCCACATATAACACCTATCTCTTGTTTTAGCGTATACGTATCTCCATTCTTTAAGGTAATGGAGACGGTATTGTTAGTGTTAAACTCAAACGCTGCACCATTGATAACCAATTTTCCTGAAGTAAATGTCCCATTCACTCCCATAGTGACCGGAACAATTGTCTGTATTGAATAAGCAGTTATTTCTCCACACGCTTCAATGTTGGTATCCCCATTTAAATACATCTTTTTAATACTACTGTCTATAGTAGTATTAAAATCTAAAAGTATTACCTCAGATACAGAGGTAGCACCACTCTCTTTGATCCATCGTGTCATTGAAGATATAATCTCAACTTTTTGAAAATTTCGATCGGCATAAAGCTTTATCGGATCACTATAATAATCTCTATTAAGACGCATTACCGTATCGCCTTTAGAAAGGGTAATATTATTGTCACTCATTACAGCATACAACTTGTTATTTTCTAATGTAGCATTGACTTTTTGTGTTCCATTAACAACAATACCGTCTAAATGCATACACTCATGATACGTATTATTCACATCATACGTAATGAAATCGATTTTCTCCCCCACAGAACTGACCGTCCCACTGATTGCACAAGTACGTTCCTTTACATACGGTAACGGAAATGCCACCCGGTTTTTCGTTACATGAACTCCCAACTGTCCTGCCAATGACTGACTCATACCGTTTGCCAGTATATCTAAGCGTGTTGACTGTAGAAATCCCACTGCTTTACGCGCATCTTCTTTTGTCATTATGGTTGCAGCATCTGCAGAAAGATCATTGTTCTTTGTGTTGTCATCACCCCCACAGCCACTGAGTATCATTGCAATAATACTCAGTACAGCTATTATTATCCTCTTCATTCCTATCCCCTTATTTCTAATTTCATGCTAATAATAACATAAACTCATTGAAATACGTTAAGTTTTATCCAAAATAATCACAAACTTAAATGTTGAATCACTCCAACAGCTTTGGTAATATCCAAATCAATGGCCTGTTTCAGATCTGAAAATGCATCAAATTTTTTGTTATGGCGAAGGTACTTTAAGAAACTGATTGCTACCCGTCGGTTGTGTGTAACAACCTCTTCTCCAATAATATGCGTCTCTACCGCAAAGGATCCGTCCGTTGAAATGCGGTGCCCAATAAACGACACCGAAGGGCGGTAGTGCTCTTCATCATTCAAACGACTCAACGTCGCATAGACACCTTGCATTGGCAGCAAAAACGTTTTTACATGTAAATTGAGTGTAGGAACCAACTGTTGTGCACCCAGCCCCTGCCCGGCAACAACGCTGCCTTTAATCGTATAGTTATGCCCAAGAAAATTATTGGCACCTTGAATATCTCCCAACTCCAACTTTGCCCGAATCTTATGCGAGTGTACCGAGTCGTTACCCAGCTGAACCTCATCGACTACGACAACCTCTCCGTGGAAAAGCCGATTCAAATCACGAAAGGAATAGCGCCGGTCTTTACCGAAATGAAAATCATAACCGACGACAATTTTTTTAAGTTGCGGAAACCGGCGACACAACATGGCAATAAATGCCTCGCCGTCTAAATGGCGAATATCTTCAAGACGGTAATAATATATCGGGTAACGGGTGTAGTGTTCACGTTCTGTTCCGGGAGTCAAATTGGCATACCCCGTCTCAATGACAACAACACCGCCATGTTCGCCCAGTGTATCAAAAAGGTGTTGATGTCCAATATGCATTCCATCAAATCCGCCAATGGCGACAGCATCAATCTTTTCTATAGCAGTAGCAGTACTCAATATTCCCCTCCTTTCCCCGCAAACTTGCCTCTTTTTTCAAAACCAAGACCCATCCTTGCAGTGTACAGGCATCTTCAAACCGTTGCATGGCACGCATAACGGCTCTGTTATCTTTAATAACACCGTGACGATCACGCTTGACCTCACGCCCTACTTCAAACTGCGGTTTAAACAGCAGTACTATCCATTGCGATGCCAACATATTAATATTGTCTAATATTAACATCAGTGAGATAAATGAGACGTCACTCACGACAATATCGTAAGGCAATTTACATGTAAACTGCCGAATATCGGTCTGCTCTATTGACGTCACACGCTTGTCTCTCTTAAGCCGTTCATGCAACTGACCCTGCCCAACATCAACGGCATCAACATGTTGTGCGCCAAACTCTAACAATACTTCGGTAAAACCGCCGGTACTTGCACCAATGTCTAATGCACGCATTCCCTTGACACAAAACGGAAGTTCCGGTAAAAAATGCTTGAGCTTTTGAGCCGATCGACTGACATAAACCCGTATTGCATCAACACTGATCTGCTCGGTTCCAATCTGTAACGAGGCTTTGGTTGTCACCTTGGCATTGACCCGAACATGCCCCTCTTGAATAAGCTGCTGGGCCTTGTTGCGACTCTCGGCCAAACCCTTTGCAACCAAGTAGTGATCGAGTCGCATCAGAACATAGCCCGCATGGCATCTTCACTCAGGGTTGTCACTCCCAATGCACGAGCTTTGTCATATTTACTGCCGGCGTCATCGCCAAAAATAAGATAATCGGTTTTTTTCGACACACTGCCCGATACTTTGGCCCCCAAACGCTCAAGCATTGCTTTTATCTTAGGACGCGGTTCACTCATTGCACCGGTCAATACCACGGTTTTTCCTTTAAAGGGGTTCTCTGCTACAGACGCTCGAGGTTCCGGTGAACGTGGCTGAATAATTGTATAAAGCTCTTGCATACGCTCCTTGTTAACACGAATGAACTCCATCACCGACTCCGCCATCTCCTCTCCAAAACCCTCTAATGCCGTAATCTCCTCTTTTTTTGCCTCCAAAAGCCTTAGACCAAAACGCTCACACAATGCTTTAGAAGCCACTTCGCCAATATGTTCAATGCCCAGAGCATTGACAAAACGCCAGCATTCGCACCCTTTACAACGCTCAATAGCCAAAAGAAGATTGTTACTCTTTTTTTCTTTAAAACCTTCTAATGCCGTTAGTTTCTCAAGGGTTAAAAAAAAGAGATCTTTAACACTTCGCACCAAACCGTTACGGTAGAGCGTATCAACAATTTTTTCTCCCAATCCGTCAATATTAAGACAGGGTTTAGAGGCAAAATAGACAATAGCATTGACAACACGAGCACTACAGTCAAGATTTTGACACTTAATGAGCACCCCCTCGTCTAACAGCTCGCTGTGGCAGACGGGACAGTACTTTGGACGCTCTATAACCTGAGAGTCACGAGGTCGTTCATGAATGAGTACCTTAGTAATTTTAGGAATCACATCACCGCTGCGCAGTATAATCACCTTGTCATAAAGCCGAATGTCTTTACGCTCAATCTCATCGAAATTATGCAGTGTTGCCCGCTCAACCACCACCCCGTCAATCTCGGTAGGTTCAACAACTGCTACGGGAGTCACCACACCCGTACGCCCTACTTGCAGGACAATATCGATGACCGTAGTAATTTTCTCGACTGCGGGAAATTTATAGGCTATCGCCCAACGGGGGCTTTTTACCGTATAACCCAAGCGCTCTTGAGCAGCTATCTCATTGACTTTTACTACCATACCGTCAAGCATCATCTCAAAATCATCGCGAGACGTTTTCATGCGCTCGTAAAACAGCTCTATCTCTTCTGCTGTTTTACATGTAAGCCGCATCGGTGCCGCTTTAAACCCCTGCTTATAGACAAAATCCATGCGCTCGTTAAGAGAGGGAATATCAAGCGTATTGCTACCGATACCGTACGGTAAAAAAACCAGATTTCGTCGTGCCGTAATTTTGGAGTCGAGTTGTCGTAATGATCCGGCTGCTGCATTGCGGGCATTGGCAAAAAGTGTCTCTCCCCGCTCCGAACGCTCGGCATTGATCCGTTCAAACTCCTCTTTAAAAATGACCACTTCACCGCGAATCTCAATAAATTCCCGATACGCAATCTGAAGCGGAATAGAACGGATGGTTTTGGCATTTTGTGTCACCTCTTCACCCACACTTCCGTCACCGCGCGTTATCGCCTGCACCAAACGGCCGTTTTCATATATAAGATTCAAACTGGCTCCGTCATATTTAGGCTCACAGTAGTAACGCACTTCTGAGACACGTTTTTCAACCCGCTCGATCCATTTAAGAAGATCTTGTCGGTCAAAAACATCATCAAGACTCCACATACGGCTTCGATGTGCAGCCTTACTAAATGCCTCCAGCGGCATATCTCCGATACGCTGAGTCGGAGAATCCTCCGCAATATCTTGAGGGTGCGCCGTTTCAAAAGCTACGACCTCACGGTACAACGCATCATAGACCTCATCGGTTGTTATCGGATCATCAAGTACATAATAGTGATAGGCATACATATTGAGCTCTTTAACAGCTTTGAGGTATTCGCTTTTTGTCATCATATCAGAATGTGGTTTTGTCAATAATATCGTGACTCTTCGCCTCTTCACTCAGTCGATATTTCGTATAGGTCAGTTCCGACATATAGTTACTGTAGTTATCGAGCTGTACCTTTTGATACTCCACGACGGTAATATCGTTAAACGTATACATGTAACTCTGCTCACCCGAAAAATTGATCTGGCTTTTCATAACCAAAAAGATCTTTCTGCCATGTGCCGTTTTCAGCGAAATTTTAGAGTATGGGCTTCCCTGTTCATCGCAACACAGACTGAAATGTTCAATAAATTCATTGCTGTCTTTCATCACATCATCGACTGAGATCTTCTCGTTTAACATATCATGAAGCGGTTTTTCATTGTTGAGCAACGTCTCTAGCTCTTCATAATTAAACAGTTTACGGAAGGCGTCATTCATAAACTCAATGGTATCTTTTTTAAAGACTACCACCGGATTGGGGGAGACATTAATCAGCTCTTCCAAAAGTTTAGCATTGGCATGATTCACCTTCTGTACCAACTCCATTTTTCGATATTCCTCAGCCAATACCTTCTCGTTAATCGACTTGGCTACATTATGCAACGTGTCAATAAGTTTGGAGAGATCCATCGGTTTGAGTATGTAGTAGTTAATACCAATCTCAATCGCATCAACCAGATAAGTTGTATCGGAGTAAGCCGAAACCACAACAATAGGCACATCATCTTTGATCTTTTTAATCGCTTTACTCATCTGCAAACCGTTAAGGCGCGGCATTTCAAGATCGGTAATGACCACGTCATAATAGTGACATTCAAACATCTCCAAAGCCTCTTGACCGTCAAGCGCCGTATCGACCCGACTGAAAATACGGTCTAAAATAACTTTAGTCTCTTGCTGGAGCGCAACATCATCTTCTACATACAACAACGACAAATTTTTAGCATAATCCACAAGTGAATGAAACTGTTCCAAAGGCGTACCCTGTTTTAAGTTGGAATATTATAACACAACTACAGTGAGACTATTGTCGCACCGAATCCTCCCATATGCTGCGGAGCATCACTGAAGTGTTTGACACTGGGGTGTTCACGTAAAAAGTTTTTTACGGCAAACGAGAGTTTTCCCGTACCGATACCGTGATAGACAATGACCTCGTCCCACCCCTGAATCAATGCATCGGAAAGAAAAACATCGAGCTTTTCAAGAGCCTCTTCAGCACGCAATCCGTGAAGATCCAGTTTTAAACCGGAACGTTTCGGCGCATCGTTTCGTATCTCCACGTTTGGCTGAAGTTTCGGTATGCTCGTCGGTTTGAGAGCATTAAGCTTGACACGCAGTCGCATTCCGTCAACTTCCAGTGTCGCCTCTTTGGCTTTGAGTGCAACAATCTCTCCACGCTGTTTACGGTATGTGACATAATCCCCAACTTGAAACTTATGCGAAGTCTTTGTCGAGGGCTTGTGTTGCGGAAGCTTCTCTTTGGCACGATTCATCTGACGGTGAATCGCAGCACTGTCATGAAGCTTTGCCGCTGCTTTTGCCGCATTGATGGCATCATAATACTGCTGTTGCAATAGTGTGAGCTCCCGATGCAGATCACTGTCATACTGTTCAAGCCGTTGCTTTAAGAGCGCTTCTTTACGGTGCAACGCTTCACGCTCAGCATCCAGCATCGCATGTTTTTTCTTTAACGAACGCTCCAACTCTGAGCCGCGTTCAATAAGCTGATTGAGCTTTTCGTGGTTCTCACCGTATACCTCTTTGGCACGTGCTACGATTCCCTGATTGATTCCGTAACGCGCTGCCGTTTCAAAAGCATAACTTTTTCCGATAATCCCCTGTAAAAACTCATAGGTCGGCTGCCGACGCTCTTCATCATACAAAGCAGCCATTAGCGACACATCATCACGATCGGCCATGAGTGATGCCAAACGCTTGTGGTGTGTTGTGACAATCATCTTGTGTCCGCGTGCAATCAGATCATCTAACAGTACTTTAAACAGGGCTGCCGCTTCGTCACTATCGGTTCCCAACTCAATCTCATCCACTCCGATCAATGCCGATTTGTACGTAAAAAGTTTGGAAAAGTGCAACATCCGCCCGGCAAACGTAGAGATGTCGTTCGTGACATTTTGCGGATCGTCAATGATGGCATCAATACGTTTAAATGTCCCTATTTTGGAACGGTGTTTGTCAATGCGCATGGGAATCAGATATTTTGCCATAAGTACCGCACTTAAAATGGACTTTAGCAACATCGTTTTACCACCGGCATTGACACCGGTAATCATCAATACATTCCCTGTAAAATCAACATCAACACACTTAGGGTTATGCAGTGCCGGATGTTTAAAACCCCGCAATATGACATTGGTGTTTTTAACGGCTTGAACAATCTCGCAAGATGAAGATGCCGCAAAATGCACCCGTGATTGGTAGTGATCAAACCGGTTGAACTCTTTGTCTATAAAAGCAATAAAAGGGCGTATCTCATAAAGATATTGAGAAAACTTTTTGGCATACATGTAAAAAATCGCCTCTTTTTCCTGCTTAGCGACACGTATATTCTCTTTACTTTTGGTAATAGCATCAGGAACAACATAAAAGAAGCCCGCACCCGTTCGACCGACAACGGTACCTTTAAGAACATGATTAAAACCGCCCCGTACCAAAAGACACTCTTCGTCATTAAGATAGTGTATCTGCGTATCGACCAGATAAGAGGAGAGTTTTGAGGTATAAAGCAGGCGTTTTAACGATGCCGAGATCTCCTCTTTATACCCTTTTATACGCCGTGAGAGCAGATATAGCGCTTCATCTAAACTCTCATCAAAGACTCCGTCATGCGTAAAACAGCACGCAACTTCTTCCATCACCTCAGGAATGACAATACGCTGCATCCATTCCGCGATGATTCCTTCATCACACGTATGGTTCATATAGCGAAAATAGCGTACCACTTTAACAATTTCAAAAATCTGCTCAAAGGAGAGTACCCCTTTTTTATGCAGATGTGTCACCATCGTATGCAACGGTGCAATCTTCGGAGGCGGTTTAAAATTTAGGCGATCGAGTGCTTCAATATAACGATAGTGCCGCTCCTGGTCGCCTTCTAAAAAAAGCGTCTGATCTCGAGAGAAAAAAGAGCGTAACCGAGCCATATGTTCGGTTAAATCAAGTTGCTCTATGAGCGTATCAAAATGCTCTTTTCCCCGCTCTATTGACATTGCTCAAAACTAAACATACGTCCGGCATGCGGCGTACCCTCTTTGCCGATAAACGTGTATGTCCCGACACTCTCACTAAAATTACTCGCATTCACTTCAACACCCTCGCAGAGTATTTTTTTGTTTTGTTCAAACTTTAGGGCAATAGCCGTAATATGCTCTCGTTGCATATTTTGGTAATGATTATAATAAAATGCCCCGACAATAATGAGAACAAAAAAGAGTGTAGCACCGAGTTTTTGAGTCGTATTCAACTCAGTAACGTAATGCATGGCGGCAAAAAAGAGTATTACTGCCAATAAACCTAAAATATATCCCATTATTCACCTCGTATCTGATAGGTGATGTCACCGGCACCAAAGCCGATCATCACGCCTTCTTCTAATGTTGCTATTATTGTATCATCTTTCATTAACGCAATAGTATTGTCACGACGTATCAGTCGCTCCGCCAATGTCACGTTATAATGTGAAAATGCTCTCTCGAAGTCAATGTCACGTGGAGACTCACCGGCAGCCCAAACCGGCAAAATAATGAGACGATCCACCCCTTCGAAACAGGCAACGAATGCCTCCATATTATCTACGGTACGTGAATATTTGTGAGGTTGCCAAATGGCTGTAATGGTATCGATATTCTTTAATTTTGCATAAGTTTTCACCGAATCAAGTGTCGCTTTAATCTCGGTCGGATGATGCCCGTAGTCGTCAATAATAATACCGCTATCGTAACTACCGACAATGTCAAAACGCTTTTTAATACCTTTGTAACTCAGTAGATTTTCCCGTACCGTATCAACTTTCATGCTCTGCAACGCCGTTAAGATTGCCAATGCGGCATCTAAAGCAATATGCTCGCCAAAACCCCATACCTCAAAGCTTCCATACTGTTTCAACTCAAAACGGGTGTACGGTTCGTTCTCTCGTAAAACATACTCAATATTTTTAATATCTTGACTCGGATAGAGTCGTACCGCCTCAAAGTCGATGGTAGCCAAAAAAGGATCTTCGGCATTAATAACACGACACGGTGCTTTGTGAATAAACTCTCGGTAAGAAGCGAAAAAAAGCGCTTCGTCATAATTATAATACTCCATATGCTCCGGTTCGGCATTGGTAACAATGGCACAGTAGGGATTGGCATTCAAAAAACTGCCGTCACTCTCATCGGCCTCAAAAATCAGTACGTCGCTCTCCGCACAGTAGCGCACATTGGAACCAAACGCTTTTGCCTCCGCTCCAATAATAGCGGAACCGTGCATAATAGCCGATAAAATTGCCGACGTAGTACTCTTGCCGTGCGCACCGGCAACAGCATACACTTTAGCATCATGCAGTATCTCCAGCAGCGCTTCGCGTCGAGGAATTACTTTAATGCCTTTGGCTCTGGCCTCAACAACTTCGGCATTATCCTCTTTGATAATTGCCGAATGTATGACACATTCCGGATTCGTTATGTTAGAAGCCTGCTGCGGAATACTCACACGAAGTCCCTCATGTTCAAGCTTGCGGGTAATGACAGACTCTTTAATGTCAGAACCGCTTACTTCATGCCCACGATAGTGCATGTACTTTGCCAGTCCGGAAATACCAATACCGCCAATACCGATAAAATGATAATGCATTACAACACCTTCTGAAAATGACTGATATAAAAAGTACCGTTTTCTTGCGTGGCATCAACATCGGCAACGGTTTCAAGAAAATCATCGAGCGAGAGATTCTGTTCGATCGCTTTGACATGCTGTAACATCGCTTTGGAAAACGCACTGCTGTTAGCAATACCCGAAAGCACTTCAAACAACGCACTTGCATCATGAAACTTTTGCGCACTGTAGTGTTCAATAGCGTATTCATAAAGTGCCCGAATCGTTGCGACATCTTGAACCTCGTCAAAATCCATCTTGCGAGGTGTTGAGAGCGCATCACTCAGACGTTCCAGCGCCAAGTCCAAAATATTGGCATAATAGGCATGAAGCATCTCCTCTTCAAAACAGTCGTGAACCTCATGTTCCAACACGTAAAGTGCGGCAATATCACCCTCGCTCTGTGCTTGTAAAATTTTTTGTTTTAAGAGTTCTTTACTCACGCTAATGCATCCTTAATTCGGCTTAGGGCATCGTAGGTACGTGCCGCATTTTCAACCAGTGCGATACGCACATAGCCTTGACCCGGGTTATGACCTCTGGCATCACAACGTGCCAAAAATTCACCCGGCAATACTTTAAGGTTGTACTCTTTGTACAATTTACATGTAAATGCTATGGCATCATCAACTTGAAGCCAAATATAAAAGGTGGCTTCGGGTACATCAATACCCAATAGCTCTTTTGCCGTCTGAAAGTTTTTAGCATAGATCTCTCGAAATGCAGTCACATGTGCCGCATCACTCCATGCAACCGCTGCAGCTTCTTGAAGCGGTAGCGGTGATGCGCACCCTACATAGGTGCGGTATTTCAAATACGATTGCAATATTGTTGCATCACCGGCAATAAACCCCGAACGTAACCCCGGCGCCGACGAGCGTTTGGAGGCAGAGTTGATGACCAGAATATTTTTGAAACTGTCATTGCCCACATGCAATGAAGCCTCCAGCAGTGAGGGTGGCGGCGTCTGAGTATAAATCTCACTGTAACACTCATCATTGAGTAATATAAAATCATGCTTCAGTGCCAAACGTACCCATTCACCTAAAGTATCAAGAGTTAAGGTGGCGCCAGTAGGATTGTTGGGAAAGTTCAGAATAACCAAATGACATGTAGCCAATACAGCCTCATCAATTTGCGGCTCAAAACCATCTGCCGCATCCAGATTCAACAAGTGTACGGAAGCACGTGAAGCAACGGCGGCACCCTCATAAATCTGATAAAACGGATTGGTAAAAGCCATTACCGGATTGGGTATGTCAAAGAGTAAAAACTGCGGCAGATTAAACAGCACCTCACGCGTTCCAAATGTCGGCAACAGCTCTTCGTCTTGCAATGTTACCCCAAAACGCCTTTTGACAAACGACTGCATCGACTCTTTCAAAAAAGATTCTCCGGACGTTTTAGGGTACTTTTTTAACAAATCGGCATGGGTACGCAACCGTTTTAGAATAAAATCCGGCGTCTCAAACTGAGGTTCACCAATGGTCAGTGTCAACGGTTCATACGAGCGATTCGGAGTAATATCACACAATAAATCGGTTAATTTTTCAAAGGGGTACGGTTCAAATATCATCATATCTTTTTACATGTAATTTTCTTTTTATTATATCGTATCTTTACAAATAATAAACAAAACCGTGATATAATTTTTCATCAATAAAATTCACCAAAAAGGTTCATGATGAAATATATTATCCCCACTGTAGCACTACTGCTTCTGCTTGGATGCTCTTCTGAGCAGCAGAGTACGCAAGAGACGCAAGAGCCGTCAAAAGGTCTGGTAGAAACCCTTCAAACGAAAGCTTCCGAAGCAACACAACAGGTTGGCAACAGCGTTAAAGAGGGTGTTGAAGCAGCAAAACAGACAACGCAAGATGCTGTTGAGTCCGTCTCCAAAACAGCAGAAGAAGCACAGCAGCAGATTGTTGAAACGACTCAAAAGATGAGCAATGACCTACAGCAAGCAACACATGATGTCAAACAAGATATTGCTCAAGCTACACAGGAGATGGCTAACGATATTCAGGAGACCACACAAGACATTCAAGAAGCAGCAAACAATACCAAAGCAGAATTCAATGCAGCAGCAACGTTCAAACGTAAATGTGCCAGTTGTCATGGAGCTACGGCAGAAAAATCCGCTTTAGGAAAATCGCAGATTATTAAAGGATGGAATGCCGATAAAATTATTTCCGCACTACAAGGCTACAAAGACGGCAGTTACGGCGGTGCCATGAAAGGATTGATGGCATCACAGGTTTCCTCGCTGCATACCGATGAGATCAAAGCCCTTGCCGATTTTATCTCCAAACAGTAGCTGCTACGGTGTCGGTAACCCGAATTTTTGGGTTATCAACTCCCCTTCGTCATTAAAAAACAGATAATACAAATAATCTTTTTTTACTGCCAGTCCGGCAAGATAACGCAATGCCAAATTGGCTTGCAGCGAAGCAATGTGCATCACAATGGGTGCGGCAATGCCCGCCGGTGTCTTTTGAGTAATTTTAAATACATCACTAAATGATGCCGTATCAAAAAAACAGACCTGACCGTTAAACGCTTCAACTGAACCGTAAATCCATGGCGTATTCATCGATATTGCGTACTCGTTAATCTTACCGCGACTCGGTAAGTTGTCAGTACCGTCAATAATGAGATCTACCCGTATCCCTTTTTGGGCAAACGCATCAAAATTACATTCGTGTACTACTGTTTTAACATACTCGCAACGCGCCGTAATTTTTTCCGCATTGACACGTGCCTTGTTTTTTCCTTCATCACCTAAAGCAAAAGCGATTTGCCGGTGTATATTATGTGTGCTGACCTCATCAAAATCAATAAGATGGATCTCTCCAATTCCTGACGCTCCAAGTGCATACGACAACGAGCTTCCCAAGCCGCCGCATCCGACAATGGCAATACTCTTGTGCTGCAACATTGTCTGTGTCGCTTCACCCCATAATTGAACCTGACGGTGAAAATAGTGCATCATAACCGTTTTCCTCCCTATACATGTGTAATACCCAGCGCGGCAATCTTTCGATGTACCGCATCGATGCGAGTCAGCATCTGCTCGCTGATCGTTTCAAGATCGCGAACATAAAGCACTGCTTTATCACGCTCCTGTTGAGAGATCACAATATTTTGATCTAAAAATCTTCTAAAAAAACCTACTTTTTTAGTAAAGAATATCTCATAAATTTTACGATACTCCTCATACCATGACGCTAGAAGTGAGCGAATTTCCTCAATGATGATACTACCGCAATACGGCTTTAGTTTCTCCCCTTCATTGTTAAGCCATACGCCCAAAAGACAATCACTTGGATACTTATCAATAGCCGACTCTTCAATATCTACCCCTTTCACCAAAAGCTGAATATAGCCCAATTGCGAAAGATGCGCCTCTTTGGCTTGTTCCAAGCTAATAATAATATGATTTTTCATAAATAACCTTTCGATGCGGCAGCTAACTCAATTTTTTTAATTTTGAGACCAAATTAACACTAATTTTAGTATAATATTTCAAATAAAAATATTAAGGGTCTTATTAAAACCCGATTTATCCTATGAGGAGCCGTTATGGAACAGCCCCATCCTACTGATCATGAAATTATTTTAGATCCCAAACGCTATATTGTCAGCAAAACCGATTCCAAAGGGATTATTGAGTACGGCAATGACTACTTTGTTCACATTTCAGGCTATAATGAGAATGAACTCATCGGCAAACCGCACAATATCATTCGTCATCCCGATATGCCGCGTATTGCTTTTAAGATGATGTGGGACCGCATTTTACAAGGCGACAACTTTATTGCCATCGTCAAAAATTTGGCAAAAGACGGCAGCTATTACTGGGTAGTTACCGAGTTTGAGTCCAAAAGAGATCCGCTAAGCAATGAGATTATCAGTTTCACGGCATTTCGAAAGGCAGCACCACGAAAAGCCATTGAAACCATTACGCCGATCTACGCCAAACTTATAGAGATTGAACGCCAAGGCGGCATGGCGGCTTCAGAGAAATTTTTTCGGGGATACCTTGAAGATCATGGTACAACCTACGATGCGTTTATTGACAAAACAGTAGGTAATAGCGGAGTATTTAAGGTCTTTTTTACTTTAATGAAAAAGATTTTTCGTTAACTACGGCGTCTCATACTCTCTTTAAAACCCCAAATACGTCGTGCTTCGACAACATTGGCATGCTCAACCTCAACAACAAGAAGCTCCTCAAAATCTTGCAATTCCGATTCGATCGTGCCGTCAGGAAGTGCCAGCAACGAATTGCCATAAAACTGCCACACATGCTCTTGTTCCACATATTCGCCGACACGGTTTGCCCGAAACACATAACAGTTTTTCGTAAATGCACGCATCTTAATAAGCTCTTTCCAACGCTGATTGGAATCAAATGTTGCCATACTCGGTAACAGTACAACATCAACATTTTTTTCACTGACATAGCGCCATAACTCATCAAAATGAAGCTCAAATCCCCCCATCACGGCAAACTTAACGTTATCAATGGTAAATACCAGCGGTGACTGTAACGGCGCTATGGCATTGGCAAAAAACTTCTCTTCGTTCCAATGCGGGTAGTTAATCAACACCTGCTGGTCATAATAGGCTACCGAGCTGGGTGCAATTTTGACAATACTTTTAAACAGCTGTTTTTTTCGTACCAAAATAATTGGCGCGACAATACTCATGTGATATTCCCGTGCCAACTCTTTTAAGATACTCAATTGGTGATCACTCTGCTCTTGTATCATGGCCGTACTGCACTGTTCAATCTCTTTAAAAAACGGGTTAAGCAGATACTCGCCAAGCAGCAGCAGCCGAACTCCTTGTCGGTGTGCGTTACGCACATACTTATACAGACGTGTACTGCTCATTCCCATTGAAGGGAGCTGAAGTGCCGCTATTTTCACGTTGAAGACTCTGCCGTTTTCTGTTTAATTGTCTCTACCTGCAACACGGCCTCATCAAGAAGTTTTTGCGCCTCTTGCAGTGCCTTCATACCCTCTTCATACGCGTGAATACTCTCACTCATCGTCATATCACTCTCTAAAAGTTTTTGCAAAACCGCTTTAGCATGTTCGACTTTTTTTTCAAAATCTTCAGCCATCTAACACCCCTTTAACATATGTATCAAATTTATCGATCTCTACCAAAAAAGCATCATGTCCGTAGTGACTTTCTACCTCAAAATGGTGGCAGTTTCGATAGTGTTGGCTCTTTAAAATTTCATCGATTTTTCGCATCTCATCGGGCAAAAAAAGCATGTCTTCACGAAAACTTATAAGATGAAGGTCTGCTTGAATCTGCGCTAAAGCATGAAACAGCGAGTCAAATCCCCGAGCCAAATCAAAAATATTAATTGCTTTGGTAATATACAAGTACGTCAACGGGTCAAACCATTTGGTAAAGTTATAGCCGTTATATTCCAAATACGACTCGACCTGAAACTTTCCGAACAGTTCAAAAAGTCCGTCGTTACGCTTGTACTCCCGTCCGAACTTTTCGATCATCGAGTAGTGCGATAAAAAACTGATATGCCCTGCCATCCGTCCTACCGCCATACCGCTCAGTCCGTTTTGCTCAATATCTTTAGGATCGTAATAGCCGTTTTTGAACGCAGGATCGGTTAAAATTGCCTCTTGCGCAACCTTATTGAAAGCAATTGCCCACGGCTGCGTCGCAAACGTCGTTGCCATGGCAATGACTTTATTGGCAAAACTGGGGTAGTGTATGGCAAACTGTAACGCCTGCATACCTCCCATAGAACCGCCCACTATGGCATGAACCCGATGAATACCCAGTCTGTCGAATAAAATGCGCTGCGCTTTAATCATGTCTTTAATGGTGACTACAGGAAATTTATAGCGATACGCCTCACCGTACTTATTTTTTGACATCGGTCCGGTTGAACCAAAACAGCTGCCGATGACATTGGTACAGATTACAAAAAAACGATCCGTGTCAATTGCTTTGCCGCTGCCGATAAGTCCGTCCCACCATCCCGGTTTGGCATCGCCCTCATAGAGTCCCGCAGCATGGTGTGATCCGGTTAAGGCATGACAGACAACAACAATATTGTCACGTGCGTCATTAAGCGTACCGTAGGTTTCATAGACAATATCATACGGCTGCAAAATACGTCCGCTTTCCAGGTAGAGCGGATTGTCAAAATGCTCGGTATGGGTCTGCAGTTGTAGCGTTTTAATAACCGTACCTCTTATACGTGATAGTTAGGTGCTTCTGCCGTAATCTGCACGTCATGAACATGTGACTCTTTCAGGCCGGCACTTGTGATCTCGACAAACTGCGCTTTTTGTTGAAACGTTGCAATATCTTTAGAGCCGCAATACCCCATGGATGCACGCAGCCCACCCATCATCTGATGCACAATGCCGGCAATACTGCCACGATACGGAACACGCCCCTCAATTCCTTCGGGAACCAGCTTATCGGCTGCCGTACCTTCTTGAAAGTAACGGTCGGTGGAACCTTTTCCCATGGCCCCGATTGAGCCCATACCACGGTACGCTTTGTACTGACGCCCTTGAAAGTTAATGAGATCGCCCGGTGACTCTTCAGTACCCGCAAGCAGTGAGCCCGCCATAATACATGACGCTCCTACCGCCAGCGCTTTGGCAATCTCACCCGAATACTTAATACCGCCGTCGGCAATAATGGGTACACCGACGCGACGACCTGCCTGGGCACACTCGTCAATTGCCGAAATTTGCGGTACGCCGACTCCAGCAACAATACGTGTCGTACAGATCGATCCCGGACCAATACCCACTTTCACACCGTCAGCTCCGGCTGCCGCCAGTGCTTCAACCGCTTCGGCTGTAGCCACATTACCTGCAACCACGTCTACCGTCAGCTCTGCTTTAATGGCTTGAACCGTATCGATAATCCCTTTAGAGTGTCCGTGAGCCGAATCCAGCACCAACACATCCACGCCCGCATCAGCCAGTGCCCGAGCACGATCCATCTGTGCCACACCGATGGCTGCTGCCACACGCAAGCGACCGAAATCATCTTTGTTGGCATTAGGGTACTCAATACGTTTTTTAATATCTTTAATCGTCACCAAACCTTGCAGATACTCATCGTCATCTATAAGGGGGAGTTTTTCAATCTTGTTTTGGTGCATGATCTCTGCCGCCTCTTCAAGAGAGATCCCTTTTTTTGCGGTTATCAACGGCATTTTGGTCATAATCTCTTCAACCGGCTTGTTCAGGTCTTTTTCAAAGTGAGTATCACGATTGGTTAAAATACCCAACAGTTTCAACTCTCGACTGACAATAGGCACGCCCGAAATTTTAAATTCACTCATAATCTCTTCGGCCTCTCTGAGCGTCGCACCCGGATACATGTAAATAGGATCAATAATAATGCCGCTTTCGCTCTTTTTGACTTTTTTAACCATTTTTGCCTGCGTTTCAATATCCATATTTTTATGAATAACGCCAATACCGCCCAAACGTGCCATGGCAATAGCGGCACGATACTCCGTCACCGTATCCATAGCGGCCGAAACCATAGGAATTCGCAACGGAATATTTTTAGAAAAACGGCTCTCTAAAGAGACCTCTTTGGGCAACACCTCAGAATATTGAGGTACCAACAACACATCTTCAAACGTCAATGCTCGCTTTTTAAGATTCATATGTTTCTCCGCTCTTTTTTAAGATTGTAACGACTGCTCTAGACTTAAGGCTCCGTCAAACAGCGTCTGCTCGTCAAACGGGGCGGCAATTAGCTGCAAGCCTACCGGCATTCCCGCCTCGCTGGTCTCTATTGGCAACGCAATGGCAGGGAGTCCTGCCAGGTTGACCGAAATGGTGTAAATATCACTCAAGTACATCTCCAACGGATCGGCAAGCGAACCGAATTCGTATGCCGTACGAGGCGCTACGGGACTTAAGATGAGATCGACCTCTTTAAAAATCGTCTCATACTCCTCCTTGATGCGATGACGGACTTTTTGCGCTTTGACATAATAGGCATCGTAATAACCGCTTGAGAGTACAAAATTTCCCAACAATATACGTCGTTTGACCTCATCGCCGAAACCTTCGGAGCGGCTTTTTATATAGGTCTCTTTCAGGTTGGAACCTTCCACGCGACTGCCGTAACGGATACCGTCGTAACGCGCCAAATTGGTACTTGCTTCGGCCGTAGCCGTTACGTAATAGGCTGAAATATCATATTTGGCATCCATCAGTTCACGTTCAACAATGGTATGCCCCGCATTGCGCAGTACCGCTACGGCTTTGGCAAATGCACGCTTGACATCTTCGGAGGCATCTTTAATATAGTTGGGTACAATGGCAATGGTCAACTTTCGTGACGGATCAAGCTTGTCACTCACCTTGTCATCACGATGAACACTTGTCGAATCATTAGCATCGTAACCGCTTATAATATCATATAATATGGCTGCATCTTCAACATTCTGTGTCATCGGGCCGATCTGGTCAAGTGAGCTGGCATATGCACCCAGTCCGTAACGGCTAACCCGTCCGTATGTCGGTTTCATTCCTACAATACCGCAAAAGGCGGCAGGTTGACGAATGGAACCACCCGTATCGCTTCCGAGTGCCGCAACCGCTAAACCGGCAGCAACTGCCGCCGCAGAACCTCCCGAACTGCCGCCGGGAACACAAGAGGCATTATGCGGATTTACTGTTTTACCGTAGTAACTTGACTCCGTCGTTGACCCCATGGCAAACTCATCCATATTGGTACGTCCAAACGGTGTGAGACCCGCCGCCTGCATTTTTTCAATAACAGTAGCATTGTACGGAGCGATATAGCCTTGCAGAATCTTAGAACCGTTGGTAACGCTCCACGTTTTCACTTGAATATTGTCTTTGATCGCAATCGGTACGCCTTCGCCCGCACTTTCTAACCCTACATAAGCATTAAGTTTTGCATGCGCTTCAATCTTCTTTGTTAGTTCTGCTTTTAACGCTACCAACTCTTCAGCAGAGAGTTTCAATGCCTCTTTCAGTGTAATCACGTTCTCTTCCTTCTGTTTTGTTCTCGTTTGACTAACACGATCCCAACAGCCACTATCGCAAATATGACGGCTATTGTTGAAATTACATGTATATTTTCAACCGGCTGTGATAGATCGATCATGATGATAATACCTCACTGCAACGTGCACACAGCTGCGCTTCGGCACTGCTTTGATACTTCCAGCACCGCGGGCATTTCATTGCCGTAGCATAGCCGATGACAAAGGTATCGCCCGCTACCTCAAAACGTCCGAGTTCTTCAGTGATCTCTTGCGTATTCATACCCGATACCACAAACCAGTCTTCGGCTTCTGTTGCATCTAGTGTATTTACCGTAGCCGAGTCTGTCGTCATCACCAGCTCCAGAGTCGCTTTAATCTTTTTCTCTTTTTTTAATCCATCAACAATCTCAAAAAAGGCATCACGTGCCTGCAACATATACACTTCATCAAAGAGAACCGCAAATGTATCGAGATCCTCATAGGTAAAATCAAAAATCGTGGTGTGTTCACCTTTAATAACCTCAGGAGCATATTCGACAATTTCATCGGCGGTATACGTCAGTACCGGCGCTATCAGAATAAGCATATTGCGTGCAATAAGCGCCATGGCACTTTGTGACGAGCGACGATGCGGTGCATCTTTCGCATCGCAATAGAGTCGGTCTTTGGTTAAATCCATATAGATGCCGCTGAGTTCATTGACGACAAAATTATTGAGCAGCCCCATACCGTTGACAAAATCATACTCACCGAAAGCAGCATGCACCTTCCGAAAAACATCATCGGCTTTGCTAAGGATCCACTGGTCGAGAATACCCATTGACGCAAACGGCACAACGGTTTCCAGATCGTGGATATTTGCCATTAAAAAACGAAACGTATTGCGTAGTTTTCGGTAACTCTCTGCTGTCTGCTTTAAAATGTCGTCGGATATTTTCAGATCACTCTGATAGTCGCTCATGGCGACCCAAAGACGCAAAATTTCCGAACCGTACTGCTTAATGACCTTTTCGGGCGCTATTACATTGCCTTTGGATTTTGACATCTTCTCACCTTTGGCGTCAACGGTGAAGCCGTGTGTCAATATGGCATTGTAAGGCGAGCGGTGTGCCACGGCACAACTTAAAAAAAGTGACGACTGAAACCATCCGCGGTGCTGATCCGAGCCCTCCAAATAGAGATCGGCGGGGTAGCTTCCCGCATCGTAATTACGTGATTTCAGCACGGCGTTCCATGTTGCACCGCTGTCAAACCAGACATCTAAAATATCACCGACCTTTTCAAGTTCATCGGCCTTGTAGCCGCTTCCGGGATAAAGAAGCGATTCAATCGGCAAATTGTACCACGCATCACTGCCTTGCATCTCAAAGACCATGGCAATAAAATTGAGAACTTTCTCATTCAATACAATTTCACCGGTTGCTTTCACACGAAAAAATGCAATGGGAACACCCCAGTCACGCTGGCGAGAAATACACCAATCCGGACGATTTTCAACCATAGCATTTAAGCGGTTGCGTCCGCTTTCAGGGTAAAAACTTGTCTGTTCCACCGCATTGAGTGCAATGGTACGCAATGTTTTTGTTTCACCTTCGGGTGCTTCATCTACCGCAATAAACCACTGTTTGGTTGCACGGAAAATCAGTGGTGTGTGTGACCGCCAGCAGTGTGGATAGGAGTGCACAAAGGTATTGACATGCAAGAGCGCATCACCCAAAAGCTCTATGATGGCATCATTGCATTTAAAGATATGTTTGCCTACAAACGTTTCGGCATCGGGCAGCAGTTTTTCACGTACTACCGTCGCATCGAAACAGCCCGTCTCATCTACCGGCATGATAACATCAAGATTGTACTTCAGTCCAATGCGGTAATCATCTTCACCGTGACCCGGCGCAGTATGCACACAACCCGTACCGTTGTCCATCAATACATGCTCACCCAAAACAATCTGCGACCGTCGTCCGTTAAGCGGATTAATAGCGTGCAGGTTCTCCAGAGCGGCAGCATCAAACTCTTGAACAATAGTTCCACCCAGAATTTTCTGTTCTACAAGTGTCTCATAAAGTGCTTTGGCGACTATTTGCCCCTCACTGGTTCGCACATACGTTTCATGGGGATTGAGCGCAATACCGACATTTGCCGGCAAAGTCCACGGTGTAGTTGTCCAGATAACCAACGCCGCTTTCCCCTCAACCGAAGCACGAATTTTCGACTCGTCACTTAACTCAAACGCCACGTAAACAGAGTACGACTCTTTGTCTTCATACTCCACTTCTGCTTCCGCCAGTGCCGTACGCTCTGCCCAGCTCCAAAATACCGGCTTGGAACGCTCAATGAGCAACCCTTTTTGTGCCACCTCGCACAAGGTGCGGTAGATATTGGCTTCGAATTTGTAGTCCATGGTAACGTAAGGGTGTTCCCAGTCGGCAAGAATGCCCAGTTTTTTAAACTCTTCTTTCTGTATGTCGACAAACGTAGCAGCATGTTCACGACAGAGACGGCGAATCTCGCCCGTGCTTAAAAGCTCTTTTTTCTTTTTACCGCCGATCTTCTTCTCGACCTGCTGTTCTATAGGCAGGCCATGACAGTCCCAACCGGGGGTAAACCGTACCGATTTACCGCTAAAATAGTGATATTTGACAATAATATCTTTTAAAATCTTATTGAGTGCGTGTCCAATGTGCGTGTGTCCGTTGGCATACGGCGGACCGTCATGAAGTGTAAAACTTTCACACCCCTTACGGTGATGCTTCATCTTCTCGTATTGATTGTTTTCATACCATGCGGCATAACGCTTTGGCTCGTTTTGCATGAGGTTGCCACGCATCGGAAATTGCGTTGAAGGCAACAGCAGCGTCTCTTTGTAATCCATTAGAAACCTTAATACATCGTTCTTTTTAAAATTTTTGCATTATACCTCTTACGGCATTAAAATCATCTGATGAACCAACTCTATGCTATACTATCCCATCTTATTCGGGAGAAAAACGATGCATAACAATATTGTTTTTGTCGGCAGCAAGTTTAACTACAATAAGAGCCTGCGTTCGTATATTATTCGAGAAATTGAACAAAAAGTGGGCGTAATCGACTCCATATCCTACTTTCGAGAACTCGACAATCGTATATTGCTGCACCTTGAAAACACCTTGGCACAAGAGAACAACCTACTCATCGTAACCACCAAAAACAGTTTTTCGACCATTGGAAAATTTCTCTCTACCGTCACATCGGACAATCAAGTGCTTCAAGACAATATGCTCATTCCTTCACAGTGCGTTGTTTATGAAGAGAACAGCTATTTGCTGCACTACAACGGCTCACACATTAACGTTATTGCCGCCGATGAGGGGAGTGTTTTGGCACCTGTTCTAATTCAACACGAAGACAAAAGCGCTCAAATTCATATTTTTGACGAAACGCTTGAGAGCGCGCGGTTACTGCTTGAACCTCTTGCGCAAACCTACGATGTCACACTCAACTTTACCCGCCTTATTGACGGATGGATCGCACTTACCGTTTTGAGCCGTAAGTTTGGCAATATCTCCAAGTTTATCGGCTCGGCAAAAACACTGCTGCACAACCACATCATAACCGCTTCCGACATTGCCGCCTACATTATTGACACGTTGGCATCACATCAAAAAAAGCTTACCTTTGCCGAGAGTTGCACCGGCGGGCTTCTGGCGGCATACCTCACCAAAAAAAGCGGTGCATCTGCAGTATTTGACGGATCTCTTGTCACCTATTCCAATGCCCTTAAGTCTAACTGGCTCGCCGTGGACGATGCCATCTTGGAACGCCACGGAGCCGTTAGCGCCGAAGTGGTAAGCGAAATGAGCGAAGGCGCGCTCAATGTCAGTTATGCCGACTATGCCATTGCCGTTAGCGGCATTGCCGGACCCGATGGCGGCAGTGATGAGAAGCCGGTCGGCACAGTCTTTATCGGGGTGCGTTCTAAAGCAGATGTGGACATTAAAGAGCTACACATAAACGGTGACCGCAACTATATACAAGAGCAAAGTGTTTTGCATGCCATCAAGATGCTGTTGCTGCTCGATCGGCCGCTTTTTTTCCAAAAGAGCTAACCTCCCTTGACAAAGCGGCGACTTTCATCTATAATTCTGCCTCACAAATAGGATGTGTGCGTCTTGTTAGCTCAGCTGGTAGAGCACGTCACTTTTAATGATGTGGCCGAAGGTTCGAATCCTTCACAGGACACCAGTTACTTGACCCTTTCGTCTAGTGGCCAAGGACACTATCACTTCATGGTAGGAACATAGGTTCGAATCCTTTAAGGGTCGCCATATTTGTGAATGTTATTTTATTTTTATGGTTACAACATAAAACCGTTGTCATGCAAGCAGCTTTTGGGCGCTTAGCTCAGTTGGTAGAGCGCTACCCTTACAAGGTAGATGTCACTGGTTCGAGTCCAGTAGTGCCCACCATGACAACACAGTGCGGTGGTAGTTCAGTTGGTTAGAATACCTGCCTGTCACGCAGGGGGTCGCGAGTTCGAGTCTCGTCCACCGCGCCAGCTTCTTTTATGCTTGTTAACTTTTCAATGATTGTTGCTTTTACGGCAACCAAGCCCGTTAATGCATCACAAGGGCGCTTAGCTCAGTTGGTAGAGCGCTACCCTTACAAGGTAGATGTCACTGGTTCGAGTCCAGTAGTGCCCACCATGACAACACAATGCGGTGGTAGTTCAGTTGGTTAGAATACCTGCCTGTCACGCAGGGGGTCGCGAGTTCGAGTCTCGTCCACCGCGCCAGCTTCTGTTTTTTTTATTTACATGTATTTTTCGAATTCACCGTCTATAGATATTACACTGATCCCTCCATTCTACAGCACTGCATACCGTTAAAGCAACCAAACCGATGAGCCTCTTGGTATTGATATTGTTTAATATTTATGTATTGTCACAAGCTAATTTATTGAAATCTCGTGGTAACATTATGACAATGCAATACAATGGAGGAAGAGAGACCCGTGACATATAAAACAGTGGCAATAATCGGAGGAGGTGCATCGGGTTTAATGAGTGCTATA
>Ga0256833_1000626_pt1 | contig 27126 bp, 25 predicted proteins | sample 356284metaG_FD_190535 | JGI IMG/M metagenome (GOLD analysis project Ga0256833, IMG submission 190535) | Hydrothermal vent microbial communities from Mid Atlantic Ridge, Atlantic Ocean - 356-284 | ecosystem: Environmental > Aquatic > Marine > Hydrothermal vents | place: Atlantic Ocean: Mid... | reverse complement strand
TAGATTAACCAGATTAAAGAGATTGCTACCAAGTATATTCCCATGAGCCATCTCAGGAGATAAAAAGTGAATAGATGAAATTGATACAACAAGTTCCGGTAATGAGGTAACAACTGCAAGCAAAACTGCCCCTGCAAAGGAAAAATTCAAATGATTTGTTAAAGCAATGACCTTGACACTTTTTGATAGAAAAATACTTGCCACAATAATAATGATCGAAAGAACTGCAATGATCAGATAAACTTTCGCTTCACTGAAACTTCCAACTACACTTTTCCTGGAATCAGAACCTTTTTCATACTCTTTTGATCCAGTCCAGATAATATACGCGGCAACAAGATAGGCAATAAGAAAAAAATAGGAAATCAAATCTATGTTAAAGATGGAAAGGCTTTGCCCCAGTGATGTTTCAAAGGGAATCCACTCAAGAAAAAATGCTGTTAACATTATCGAAAAAATTCCAGCGATAATGTTTCCCTTTGAAAGTACAAAAGTTTCCCCGCTACCATGAATCCTTTCCAGTGTAAAAAGCAGACCTATGATGGTGAAAATAAGCACATTGAAGAGGTTGCTTCCAAATACATTTCCAATGGCCTGATCATGTACACCGAGACCGGCAGAAGAATAGGCAGTGGTTATCATCTCAGGAAGGGAAGTTATGGAGGCAAGAAGAATAAAACCCAGAAACCCTTTTGACAGTCCCTTTGCCTCTGCTAAAAGATCAACATTTTTCGTCAGGTAAAAACCTGATACCACAACTGCCAGAGAAGAGAGAATAAAAGCAAACCACCATATACTCATTTACTCTCATCTTCAGCCTTTTTCTCGTTCTCCACCTCATCTAAAGGAAGAGATTTTTTCAATACATCACCAAGAACAAATTTCTGTTCTCCTGCCTGCTGATATCTGGCAAGTTCTTCCTCTTCCTCCTTCTCTCTCAGTTTCTTAATACTCAACCCAATTTTTCTGTCTTCACCACTCATCGAAATGATCATCGCTTTTACAGTGTCACCCTCTTTGAACCTGTCCTCAAGTTTTTCACCACTTTCAAGACCAGCTTCGCCTCTCCTGAGAAAACCTTCAACTCCCGGGGCAAGTTGAACAAAAACACCACTATTCACAACCTTCGTTACTGTACCCTCAACCACGTCACCCAGCTTGTGTCTTCCTATAAAAATAGCCACCGGATCCTCACTGAGTTGCTTTATCCCAAGAGCAAGTTTCTTATTCTCCTTATCTATGTGGAGAATTTTTACCTCTATTTCCTGACCTTTCTTGTATCTCTCTTTGAGATTGATTTTTCTTTCAGTCCACGAAACATCACCAACCCTGACAAGTCCCTCAACACCCTCTATGACCTCAACAAACATACCATTTCCATTTTCGAGAAAGCCAGTAATCTTCCCTAAAACCTTGTCCCCCACATCATAAATCTCAGTAAGAGTATCCCAGGGATCAGGTTTTGCCTGTTTTATGCTGAGGATAAGCTCCCTTCTCTGCTTCTTATAGCCAAGAACTCTGACCTTTATTCTCTCACCTATCTGGACCACCTGACTGGGATTCTTTACCTCCTTTGACCAACTTACCTCATTTTTAGGTACAAAACCTTCAATTCCGTAGGCAAGTTCCATCCTGACTCCGTTGTCAGTAACGCTTATAACTTTACCTTCGACATCGGAACCAACGGGAAATTTTTCCTCTATGTTGAGCCACGGATCCTCTGTCAGATGCTTTATGCTGAGCTGAGCCCTTTCTTTTTCGCGATCTATACCAATCACTTTTACCTTTATTTTATCTCCAATCTTAAACTCCTTCGTCAGATCAGGCACTCTTCCCCAACTGACATCTCCCACATGTACCATTCCATCGAGCCCACCAAGATCAACAAATATACCAAAATCGACCACATTTTTAATAACACCTTCAACCACATCTCCTTCTTTTAACTTCTGAAGTAACTCTTTCTTTTTTTGCTCCCTTTCTTCTTCCAGAACTGCTCTTCTCGATACAACTATGTTACTCCTCGCCTTGTTGTGCTTGAGGATTTTGAAATCAAACTCCTGTCCAACCAGAGATCTCAAATCCTTAACAGGCTTAATATCTGCCTGAGAAGCGGGGAGAAAGGCCTTTATTCCTCCAAGATCAACGGTAAATCCGCCCTTAACGGTGGAAACAATTAAACCCTTCATTGTCCCACCAGTTTCGGCAGTTTTTTCAATCTCTTCCCACCTTTTTATCTTCTCAGCTTTATCCCAGGAAAGTCTCACAAGACCCTCTCTGGTCTCAAGCTGTTCGATGTAAACATCTATTTCATCACCCTCTTTTACTCTCATTGTACCGTCTGGAAGCCTGAACTCTGATGCAGGGACAACACCCTCAGATTTGTAACCAATGTCAACAAAAACATGATCTTTCTCAATTCTTATAACATTCCCCCTGACCACATTTCCCTCAGAGAACTGCTGAACCATCATGTCCAGCATCTTTGCAAAATCTATTTCCTCCTGCTCCCCTTCTCCATTCACCTTTTTCTCGATGAGATCTTCTTCCCTGTTCTTCTCCATGGCCTTTCTCCTTTCTTAGAGACTTTTTATTTTTCTGACCACTTCATCTATTACTTCATCTGGAGTTGAAGCACCTGCTGTTACCCCTACGACATTCTTACCAGCAAACCAATCTTCTTTCAATTCTTCGGCAGATTCAACATGATTTGATTCCACGATTTCTCTGCAGATCGAATAAAGCTTGGAAGTATTGGAACTATTTTTCCCGCCCACAACTATCATTAAATCAACTCTTGAGGCAAGCTCTTTTGCGCTGTTCTGTCTGCGATGAGTTTCATAACATATTGTATTAAAAATCAGCAATTCTTCAACACCAATGAGAGGTGTAACAACATTTGCCAATAGTTTATCAGAAAGTGTAGTTTGTGCAACAACTCCCACTTTTTTCCTGTCTCTTTTGAAACTCTCATCAGGCACATCTCCATTTTTACCGCTAAAAACGGCATATTTTCCTTCCGGAAGATAGCTCATTTCCCCTTTAACCTCAGGATGGGAAGGATCACCTGCAATTACAACAAAATAACCATTTTCAACAAGATACCTCGCTCTGTCATAAACCTTTCTCACAAGAGGGCATGTTCCATCAATTATCTCTCCTGCCTTTTGTTCCAGTACTTCCCACTCTTCCTTCGGAACACCGTGAGCTCTGACTATAACCTTTGCCCCCTCTGGAAGTTCGCTGGCACGGGTTATCAGCTTCAAGCCCCTCTTTTTCCACTCTTCCACTTTTATGGGATTGTGAATGGGTTCACCAAGGGCGAATAATTCCCCTCCCTTTGCAAGTTCTTCTTCAATCATTTCAGCTATTCGCCTCACCCCAAAGCAAAATCCAGCATATTCAGCTACTACTACTTTCACCTTTTTGCTCCAAGATATATTTGAGAATCTTCTCAAGAACTTCCTCAATCCCGAGGTCAGTGGTATCTATTTCGATAGCATCATCTGCCTTTCTGAGTGGTGCAACTTCTCTGGATGAATCCTGTTTATCCCGGTATTCAACATCTTTCAGAACATCTTCATAATCAATTTTTATGCCCTTTTCCTGAAGTTCTCTCCACCTGCGTCTTGCCCTCTCTTCCACACTGGCGGTTATGAAGAACTTGAAATCTGCATCTGGAAAAACCACCGTCCCGATATCCCTTCCTTCAAGAACTCCACCCTTCTCCCTCCCTATCCTTCTCTGGAGTTCAACCAATTTCTCCCGAACAACAGGAACCTTAGAAATGTCAGATGCAGCCTTTCCAGCCTCAGGTGTGTAAAGCTCATCAGTTACATCCTCCCCATCAAGATACAGACGCTCCCTACCATCTTTCCACACAAACTCTATTTCTGTTTCATCAAGCATTTTTTTCAGTGACTCTGTATCTGAAAAGTCAATTCCAAGTCTTTTCGCCTTCAAACCGGCAGCCCTGTACATTGCACCGGTGTTGATGTAGGGAATTCCCAGCCTCCTGGCAAGCAATCTGCTTACTGTGCTTTTCCCGGCTCCTGCAGGGCCATCAATGGCGATGATAATCTTCTTATTAAAAGAGTCCATCAAGTTTCTCCCTGAAAGATGGGAATGAAATATCCACAACTTCAAAATCCTTTATTGTCACCACACTGTCTCTGAGAGCGTGACCCATTATTGCAAAAGCCATTGCTATTCTATGATCCCCCATGGGATCAACTTCAACTTCACGCGGTGGAGATAGGGTTCCACCCTGAATTGAAAAACCATCATTAAACTCCTCAACTTCAACACCGAATTTCTTCATATTTTCAACAATTGCTCTGATTCTGTCAGTTTCCTTTACCCTCAACTCCCCTGCATCTCTGACCACAAGCTTTCCCTTACCAAAGACTCCTGCCACTGCAATCACGGGAATCTCATCAATGGATTTAACCACATCTTCTCCCTCTATGATGATATTCTTTAACCTGCTGCTCCTGACTATGAGATCACCCCTTGGTTCCCACTCCTCTGAGTAATTAATTACTTCTATATTTGCTCCCATCTTCCTCAAGACTTCAATAATGCCTGTCCTGGTGGGATTGAGAAGAACATCCCTTATTACGATTTCAGAATCCTCCAGAATCAAAGCAAGTACGATAAAGAAGGCTGCAGATGAAAGGTCACCCGGGATAGTTAAATCCACCGGTCTCAATTCCTTTCCCGGGCTAAGAAGTACTTCAGGGTAACGGAATTTTATGTCAGCACCGAAGTATTTTAGCATCCTCTCAGTGTGGTCCCTGGTGGGAGCTCTCTCAACAACTTTTGTGGGTCCAGTGGCATTAAGCCCCGATAGCAAAATGGCAGATTTTACCTGAGCAGAAGGAACATCCATAAAAAAAGTAAACTCACCAAGTTTCCTTCCGAGGATGCTCAAAGGAGCCAGTTCCCCTCCTTTTCTTCCCCATATTGACGCACCCCTTTTCCGGAGAGGATTAACAACGCGCCCCATGGGTCTTTTTCTGAGAAACCTGTCTCCAGTTATAACTGAGTAAAACTCCTGGGCACTGAGCAATCCTGTGAGAAGTCTGATTGTGGTTCCAGAATTCCCCGCGTCAAGCACATCCGAGGGTTCACTCAGTCCATCAAGACCCCTTCCCTCAACAATCACTTCTTCCCCCTCACTCCATATTTTCACTCCCAGATTTTCCATTGCTTTCCAGGTAGAAAGATTATCCTTCCCCCATGAAAAGTTTTTTATGCGGAGCTTACCATCGGATACACCGCCAATGATGATCGCCCTGTGTGAAATAGATTTATCCCCTGGAAGAAAAACTTCTCCTTTTGGAGAACCACGATATGTAAATTTCTGCACCGTCATTTTATTCCTTTAATCACCCTGTCTCTAACTTCTTTTATGTCTCTGAGGAGTTCCTCCAGTTTTTCCTCATCCTCCATTACGATGAGGGATTCCAGCTTATCCAGAGCGTTTCTGAAAAAAATGAGGCTCTGGAGAATAGCCTTTTTATTGGTCAGGAAAATATCCCTCCACATCACTGGGTCACTGGAAGCAATCCTTGTGAAATCCCTGAATCCTGAAGCCACAAATCTGAAGAAAGCATCTTTTTCCTCTTCCATCATAACAATGGCTTCAACAAGAGAATAAGCAACGAAATGTGGTAAGTGACTGACTGCAGCAAAGATTTTATCATGAGTTTCCGGATCAAGATACTCCACAATCGCCCCTGCTGTCTCCCACATTTCCTCTACTTCTCTGAATCCCCTCTGACACAGTACAACCCTTTTACCCTCAAATAGATCAGCCTCTGCGGCCCCGGGACCAGATTTTTCTGTGCCGGCTATGGGATGACCGGGAACATATTTTATGTACCGGTTTCCCACCCTCTTCTGGATTTCCTTCAGAATGTAACTTTTTACACTGCCAACATCCGTAATGATCACTTCTCTGGAAATGGAACTTACTCTTACTATAAGATCAGGAATTGCCCTTACAGGGACCGCCACAACAACGATATCTGCCCCTTCAACCAGTTCTTCCAGAGATCCGGCAAGATTATCAATTATTCCCAGTTCAAGGGCTTTTTTCCCATGTACTTCCTTCGCATCATAACCTTTTATCTCGCCTTCCCATCCTCTCTGCTTAAGGGCAAGACCAAGAGAGCCCCCGATCAAACCGAGACCTATTATTCCCACATTCATAGCTGAGAAAGAACCTCTTCGAGGGATTCAATAAATATTCTGTTTTCCTCCTCTGTACCGACATTCACACGTATATACTCAGGCAGATGGTAACCATCCATTGGCCTTACAATAACTCCCTTTCGCAGAAGAGCTTCAAAGACTTCCTTACCTTTCCCGACCTTTATCAGAAAGAAATTTGTGACAGATGGAATATACTCAAGCCCGAGCCTCTCCACCCTGGAATAGAGCCACTTTAACCCTGAATGGGTGAGATTTCTTACCTTATCTACAAACTCATCATCATCAAGGGCTGCAAGTGCAGCCTCCTGAGCCACAAGATTAACATTGAAGGGCTGTCTGACTCTGTTGAGGTAATCAATTATTTCGCTATTTCCAATCCCATATCCTATTCGCAACCCTGCAAGGCCGTATATTTTGGAAAAGGTTCTCATAACAATAAGATTGGGAAATTTTTCAATGTAATTTAAACCATTGGGATAGTCATCCCTGTCCACAAATTCAAAGTACGCCTCATCCAGAACCACCAGTGTGGAATCTGGTACCTTTTCCATGAAATTTTCAAATTCTCTGGTGGTGACATATGTCCCGGTGGGATTATTCGGATTGGAAATAAAAACAATCCTGGTTTTCTCATCAATGAAATGGAGCATTTCATCCAGATCATATTTAAGATTTTTCATGGGAGCAGCCCTGTACTCAGCACCCATGGCGTGAGCTATTATGGGGTAAACGGCAAATGTGATCTCCGCAGAAACAATGTTGTCACCGGGCTGGTAGAAAGTACGAAACACAAGTTCAATTATCTCATTTGAACCATTGCCAAGAATAATCTGTTCAGGTTCAATCCCCAGCTTCTCACTTAACTTCTTTTTTAGATAATAGGCACTTCCGTCAGGATATCTGTTAACTCTTTCAATGGCCTTCCTCATTGCCTCAAGTGCTTTCGGGGAGGGACCAACTGGATTTTCATTTGATGCAAGTTTTATTATTTTTTCAACTCCTATTTCCCTCTTTAGCTCCTCAATAGGTTTTCCAGGAGGATAAGGGACAAGGCTTTTGATATGTTCAGGTACAGGTACTTTAGGCATTTTTTACCTCCATGCCAGATGGATATGATCCAAGAATCTCAAGGGAAATGGTATGCTTTTTTACATCTTCAATTGTTCTGGCAACTCTTTCCTCCCTGTAGTGACCCTCCATATCTATGAAGAAGACATACTCCCACTCCTTGCCTCTCAGAGGTCTTGACTCAATTTTTGTCATGTTGACCTTGTAAAGTGCAAAGGGAGAAAGGGCATCAAAGAGAGAGCCGGGTTCATCCTTCAGAACCATGTTTATTGAAGTTTTATACCTGATTCCTTCCTGATAGGGAGATTCTTCCCGGGAGATTATAAAAAATCTGGTGGTATTAACAGGGTTGTCCTGTATTCCCTTTTCAATAAGTTTCAATCCGTAGATGGTACCTGCCCAATCTGTACATATGGCAGCTGAATTCTTATTTTCAGCAGCCTTGGCTGCTGCTTCAGCAGTACTGAAGGTTTCCACTATTTTTACACCGGGAAGATTCCTTTTAATCCACTCTCTGCACTGTGCAATGGCCTGAGGATGAGAATACAGTACCTTTATACTGGAAAGATCCTCCTCCAGAGCGTATAGATTATGTTCAACCTGAAGATAAATCTCACCGTAGATTTTTAGAGTAAAATCCAGAAAGAGATCAAGCACATAAGTCACAGTACCCTGAAGAGAATTTTCCACAGGAACAATTCCAAAATCACTTCTCCCCTTTGAAACATCTTCAAAAATTTCTCCTATGTCTTCCCTGGGAATGAAGTTGGCTTCATTTCCAAAAAAACGGATACCAGCTATGTGTGTGAAGGTCCCGGGAGGTCCCAGAAAGGAAACCTTAACTTTCTCCTCTGATCCCCTGCATGCAGCAATTATTTCCCTGAAAATATACTCAAGACTCTTTTCAGGGAAGAAACCCTGATTCATCTCAAGAATTCTCTTTATAACTTCAGATTCACGAGCAGGGTCAAAGAGTGGAAGTCCCGCTTCCTTTTTAAGATTCCCTATTTCTCTGGCTAAAGAAAGCCTCTCCCTGAGGAGTTTTAACAGCTGTTCATCAATGCCGTTGATTTTCTTTCTTAGGGAATCCAGTTTGCTTCTGTTCACTTAAGTGAAGAATCCTCCACAAAGTCGTACTTAAGTAAAATATACAGTTTTTGAAAAGGAGAGCAAGTTACCTTCTTGAGTACTTTCCCATCAATTCCGCTGTGGCGAGAATATGACCCTCAATTAATCTCAGCACCTCATCTTTACTTAGACCGGCACCAGCTTTCAGCACCGCATCCAGAGCATAGAGTTTGAAAAAGTAACGATGTGCTCCTGTGGGTGGAGGAGGACAGGGACCACCATACCCGATCCTGCCCCAGCTATTTTTACCCTGAAGGGTGCCATCCTTTAACTTTTTATCAGGTGGAACAGCCTCTGGAAGAGATGTAACCGATGCGGGAATGTTGTAAATTACCCAATGAACCCAGGTACCCATGGGGGCATCAGGGTCATCCATAATCAGCACAAAACTTTTAGTTCCTGATGGAACTCCACTCCAGGAAAGGGGTGGAGACACATCGTCACCGTCACAGGTGTACTTCACAGGAATGGTACCTCCATTCTTAAATACACTGCTCCTTATCTCCATCTTCTTCCCCCCTGCAAAAATTAATTCGGGAATTAAAAGTGCAAGGACCAGTGAAATTGTTACCCTCATCTTTTCCACCCTCCTTTCACGAATAAGTATATTTCATTTTGAGAAACGAGACAAGGAAAAAGATAAACAATCAGACAAACATGCCTGAGACTTGCAGATGCCGGGAATAATAATCGATAAAAAGAGTAAGCAATACAAACTGGGCGGGCCCGCTCCTACCACGGAGTCACGCTTAACGGAGGGACAGAAGGTCGAAAAAAGGGGGAAAATGAACAAACCTGCAGGTAGCAATTCACCTTTCTCAACTGAAGATTCTGACGAAGAATAATCATTCTTTTCCAGCCTCCCTCAGAATCTTCTCCACCACAATTTTGAGCTTCCCCAGATTGTCCTTATCTTCTATCTTAATCCCCCATACAAAACGCTCGCCTATTTTATAAAAGGCTATTGCCACTTTCTCAAGAACCAGAAATATTTCCCTGAGGTCACTTTTTTCCAGTTCATCTATCAAATTTTTGGTGAAAAGCAGGAACTCTGCGTATCGCTCAACTTTCTCATCCAGTTTATCCTCTACACTTACCTCATCCTCTGCTATTAACTTACCGGAGGAGAGATCAATAATCCCGGAAGAAACAACACCATCAACCCTCTCCTTCAACCGGGCAAAAAAGGTGTTAAAATCAATCTCAAACTCCGCTTCCTCTGATTTTTCCCTTTCTCTCCTCCTCTCATCTATTATTCTCATTGCCTCCATGAGAAGATTTTCCCATCTCATATCAATCCTCTTTTCCACATCTTCCTCTGGTGGAAGGAAACGGAATTCCCCTGAACTCCAGGAGACTATTTCATAAAAAGCTTCTTCACCCTCCAGATTGCCCGTTTTTGCATTGATTATGTCCCCATCCAGTACATAAATATATCCCGTATTAACACCGCTTTTTACCTCTATTGTCACTGACTTTTTACCAAGACATACAACCTGAACAATATCTGTTAACTCAAGCTGAGCTACACTTCCCTGGAAACCATCTCCAAATTCAAGAAGTTGCTTTACTTTTTCGTAGAGGTCGTCCAGTTCAAAGGGCTTTTCAATGTAGTGTACCGCCCCAAGCCGGGTTGCCTTTTCTCTCACTGAGGGTGAACCATAGGCAGTCATAACTATGAATCTTGTAGAAGGATTTTTCTGTTTTGCCCTTACCATAAACTCCAGTCCATCAAGCTTGGGCATTCTTATATCTGTAACAACAACATCCGCAGGTCTTTCACTTACAATTTTTAAAGCCTCTTCACCATCAAAGGCTGACAGAACCTCTGTATTTTTCAATTTCTTCTTCAAAAAATTTGTTGTGGGTACAAGTATATCCTCTTCATCATCCACAACGAGAACCCTCTTTCCTGACATCTGTTTCTGCCCCTTTTAGCTTTTCCTTCTGAAAATTATTCTACACTTTCCACCTTCTTTTTTCAAATAGTTTCTGTCCTGAAGTACCACCTCCACCTGCTGATCTTCCGGCAGAAATTTATTCGCAAAATTCATCAAAAGAGATGGATATGGACACGCTGTACCAGGTAATTCAGCCTCTCCAACCCCTTTTGGACAGAAATGGCAGGTATTACCCACAACCTCAAACGTTACATTTTCCCCTTCCAATGTAACGGAACTCTCACCTGCAAGTTCAAGCTCTCTATCTATGAATTCAATAATCCTCTTCATGTTTTCTTCAAACGATGATGAAGAATCAACCTGTGGCACATTTCCCTTTACTTTAAAAAATCGTGCCAGTTTGTCAGCCACAACTTCCATATCTTTATTTACAACTGCCTGACTGAGAACCCCAAGTTTATCAAAACCTGCGATCAAAGAAGCAACAAGTACATTCCATTTATTCAGATTTCTTTCTATGACGACATCTTCAAAAGCCATCTTTTACCTCCTGATTAAAATTTAAAGTACCTTACTCAATTCTCCTGCATGTTTCTTTATGCTGTATCTGATGGCTCCAAGATTCGCACCCTCCTCACTTACAAGGAAAAGAATAACATCAACAAAAGGTACCTTGGCAACAATAACTGATCTCTTCTCATACTCCAGCATTATCTGCTTAATGTCTCCCCCCTGAATATTCTCGCCAAGCCTCTTTCCAAGCCCATATCCGGTGGATGCAGCAACTGCCATATCCTCCAGATCAACTCCCTGAGGACCAACTCCATCAATAAGAAAACCATCAAAACTCACAAGGGCGGCTACAATTACACCCTCAACTTTCAAAAACTCCTTCAAAATATTCCTTGTTTCCTCCATAATACACCTCCTTTTGCGATTTTGCTGCAAATTTTGTGCCAGGATGCGGGGAATTTATGCTTAAAATTCAAACACTTACATAAAAGGCTATTTTGACATTTTGTCCAGCGACTCTGAAAGAAAAGATGGAATGTTGTACCTTTCCCGGGTTCAGATTCCACTGAAATTTCGCCACAATTTTCAGTGACAAGTTGATGTACTATGGATAATCCCAGACCGGTTCCCTTTGATTTAGTGGTAAAAAATGGATCAAATATTTTATCCATGATCCCTGGATCGATACCTGAACCATTATCCTTCACCATAATTTCGACACCACATACATCTTTTCTCCTGCAACTTCTGTTGCCAGAAGCTGTACCCGGTACTTTCTTGCTTTTGGCTGCAATTATTTCAATAACGCCTCTGCCTTCTTCCACAGCATCTATGGCGTTCAGGACGAGATTGATGAGAATCTGCTGCAGCTGATCTCTGTCAACAATGAGATCGGGTAAATCTGAAGGAACTCTTATCTTCAACTTCACACCCTTCTTCTCACACTGGTGCCTCAACATCAAATCAATATCTCCTACAACTTCTTTAAAATTCACCTCTGTACGAAAGGGTACCTTTGGTCTGGCATAGGCAAAAAAAGCCTTAAGTATTTTATCAAGGCGATTGACCTGATTAATTATTCTGTCCACATACTTTCTGTTTGGATCACTTTCAGAGAGTTCACTCTGAATAGTCTGGGCCATTGCCTTTATTCCTGCAAGGGGATTCCTTATTTCATGGGCAATCCCCGATGCCAGAATTCCAAGCGAAGCAAGTTTGTCTATCCTTGCCTGCTCCTTTTCAAGCCTCTTGAGGTCAGAAATTTCCATAAATGCTATAAGATATCCCGCAATTCTTCCATCTGTACTGCTAACATAATCGCTGTGATACCCGAGGTATATGGTTTTTCCACGATAGTGAAATTTTACTTCCCTTATTTCATCATCTCCTGATGTTATGAATTCAATGTTGTCTGAGGATATAAATTCGTTGATGTTTTTACCAATGATGTTCCTGGAAACAAGTTTCAGCAACCTTTCAGCTGATCTGCTCACATAGAGAATGGTACCATGAATATCTGTGAAAATTAAGCCGGCTCCTATCATTTCAAGCCCCTTCTGGTGAATCTCAAGCTGCCATTTCAGATCATCAACCTCTTCAAGTGGAGAAGGTATGATTTCAACCTTGAGATAGTACCCCTTCTCATCTGAGTGATACTTTACTCTGGCGTATACAATTCGATCCGTCCTGTCAACCAGTCTCACAGAGCAGATACACCCGGATTTTGACTGGGTGAGAAACTCTCTGAAACTATCTCTGTCCATCGGGAATACAATTTCAAAAAAGGATCTGTTTTTGAGATGTTCCTCCCTGTACCTTAACTTCTCAATTAGAAAGGAACCTATGCTGAGTATTCTGAAATCTCTGTCAAGAAATACGTTGTAGATATCCACGTCCTTCTCCCTGTAGCATCAGGGATATTCAATTATAAAGGTTACTGGACCATCATTTAGAATGTCAACCTTCATTTCAGCCCTGAATATTCCTGTCTCTACCCTGAACCCTTTATCTCTCAATTTCTCCACGAAATAGTTATAAAGTGGTTCTGCCTCTTCAGGCGGGGCAGCTTTGTCAAAGGAAGGGCGTCTTCCCTTCCTGCAGTTGCCATAAAGGGTGAATTGAGAAACCACAAGTATTTCTCCCCCAATATCTTTAACACTCAGATTCATCTTACCCTGATCATCTTCAAAGATCCTCAGATTTGACACTTTTTCAACAAGCCAGTCTGCTTCATTCTCGCTGTCTCCTTTTTTTATGCCCAGGAAGATACACAGACCTCTTCCGATCTTCCCCACAATTTCTCCATCCACCTCAACACTGCATCTTTCAACTCTCTGAAGCAAAACTATCACCATTCACCTCCTGAAAGAGAGTGAAGAGAGAAATATTTCCTGAAAACCCTCTTCAAGAGATAGTTCCACATATTTAACTTTCCTGGCCATTCTGTTTGCTTCATCAAATAAATCCCTGCCAAGTACTTTATTGACACCCCTTATAACAGCATCACCTGTAAATACGATTCTATTCCTCACATCCTCCGGAAACATCCCCACACTGATAAGGCTATCAGGCATAAGATAACTGCCAAATGCACCGGCAATTATCACTTCATCAATATCCTGCCAGCTCAGTTCCGCTTTTTTCAACAAGACTTCCATACCTGCTCTTATGGCTCCCTTTGCCAGCTGGAATTCTCTTATATCTTTCTGGGTTACATAAATTTCTCTTTTTACATCTCTGTAAACGAGGAAAATTCTCTCACCATTTTTTTCTTTCACTCTGCTAAAAAGGGGAGAATCTATTTCCATGGGATCCCTGATTGCTCCATTTTCATCCACCACTCCCTCTTCTGTCAGAACCGCTATGAGATCCATCAGTCCAGATCCACATATTCCTTCTGGAGGTAGATTCCCAATTGTCCTGTATTTCAAACGATCATCTTCCATCCAGAAACGTTCAATTGCACCATTTTCTGCTCTCATTCCAAAGGTTATATTTCCTCCCTCAAAGGCTGGACCGGCAGCTGCCGCGGTTGCGAATAAATTTTCACCATTCTGAACAACAATCTCCCCATTGGTACCAATATCAACAATGACTCGCCTGGCAGGCTTCTTTAAGGGCTCCAGATCCATCAGTAATGCAACTGTGTCTCCCCCTACATAGGCTCCAACAAGTGGGAAAATGAACACTTTTTCAGCACTTATGCCCAGTTCTTCACCTCTTTTAAAAACTCCATCTTTAAAGGAAAGGGTGAAGGGAAATCTGGTAAGGGGAGAGGGATCCAGGTTAAGAAAAATATGCTCCATTATTGAATTTCCCGCCACTCCCACAAGTTCAACCTTTTTGAAACCAATATCTTCTCTGACACTTTCTATCTCACCGTTTAAATACTCCACCACCCCCTGTCTCATCTTCTGCAATCTGCTGTTATCACCACCTATATACGTAACTCTGCTTATTACATCAGCACCATACCTTGTCTGGGGATTCAGGGAGGAAGAGGAGTAAAAAACACGCCCCCTTTCAACAGGGGAGAAATTCACCACAATGGAGGTGGTACCCAGATCAACACCGGCATTCACCCTCTCTACCTTCACCTCCTCAATTTCTATCTTCTTTCTCCTCTCCACATTAGGCAGTTCAACCTCCACGCTTCCCCTTAATTTCCTCACCCTGCATGCAAGAAGATATCCCTCAGAAAGTCTGTGAGGAGGAATCAGTTTTCTATCGCTGTCAAGGATTTCAACATCACCCCTGACTTTTATCTGGCACTTTCCACAGTTTCCAAGACCTGCACAGGGAAGAGGGATCTCATACCCTGCACTCCAGAGGAGATCTGCCAGACTCCACCTTCCTTCTGGAAAGGAATACCTCTTTCCATTAACAATAATCTCTATCATTTTGAAACTCCCACTGATGGAACAAAAGAGAAAATATACTTGAGATCACTATCGGTAAAGTTAATACCCGCTCCAAGAAAATAAATTGGACTGGCCTGATAGTTGATAAAATCGCTGCTTCCTCCCACTATGTAAAAGTATTTCCATGGCCAGATGGCAAGTCTGAAACGCAGATATGGATTGGTTTTCCTGCCGAAATCAAATCCTTCCAGGCTCATCATGGCATGATTATTCAGAAAGGTGTAATCAAAACCTACTCCACCAGAATTCTGTATTATTCCACCCCTCACAGTGAAATCACCAAAGTGCCTTGCATACTCGATATTTACTTTCAGTTTGTCCTCTCTCACTTTTTCTTTAACCACTCTTCTGGTGGTTTGGTTACCGCTAACGGTTACTATTTCCTCCTCCCTCCATGTTTCTCTCCCAACCGGGTCATTGACAATTCCAAAAATGTAACTTTTGCTCCTATCTGGATAAATCTCAAAGTTTAAATAACTCTTCCATCCTTCATCCCTTTTGATCTGATACTCACCCTGGTAATCTATCTTTACCTGAATATCCTCCACCTTTTTCAATAACTTATCAACCTTATCTATGGAACTGTTAAGCTTTGTGATTGTAGTTTCATCAGTAAGAAGTTTTCCAATAGTCCCCTTCCCTTCTCTCATCTTTTTCAAAATATTCCTCAAGTCTTCGAGTGCCGGAGCAAATTCATTCATAGCTTCTTTTAGCTGCTTGATGGAAGAATCAATATTTTTACTGCTATTCTCAACAACCTCCCCCAACTGTTTCATCATGTTATTATATTTTTCCACCATACCGGGAAGGCTTTCTTTCAGAATACCGGTAACAGCCCTGATGTTTTTTATTGAAGGCCTCAGACCAGAATAGAGGTAGTCCACTTTAGCTTTCAGGTCAGCTATTGTGGTTTTAAATTCCTCAGTAGAAACTCTTATATTTTCAACGATCTCTGAGAGTTTCTGCTTATTCTCCTTCCCACCCAGGACCCCGGACAGAGAACTCACAATTTCCTCAAGCTTTACTGTTATAACACTCATCTCGTTGATCATTTTCTCAAAATCGGGCGGACTCAGGGTTTTCTTAATTGTGTCGCCATTTTCAAGGAAAACTGCAGAACTGCCGTTTTTTATCTCTATGTACTTTTCCCCAAGTATCCCTCTCGTTCTGATTATTGCCTGAGCATCGGAGGTCACTCTATTTTTATCAAAAATCTTAATCTTCACCTTTGCTCTGTCATTTACGAGAGAAATATCCACCACTTTTCCAATTTTTATACCAGCTATCACAACAGGCGATTCTCTTGAGAGTCCTTCAACATTATCAAAAAAGGCATATAGATAGTATCCCTTCCTCTCTCCCCATTTCCACCCCGTCAGTTTTATGGAAACGAAGATAAGTATTACAAGGATAATTAATGAAAAGAATCCCACCTTTGCTTCCGTACTTATCAATTGCTTTTTATACTCCGACAAACCTCACCTCCTATACCACTTTAATTGGTCCCTCCGCTCTCCCCTCCAGAAATTGTTTTAGGTAAATACTTTTACTTTTAAAAGCTTCCTCGGGAGTTCCAAAGAATTCGATTCTTCCATCATAAAGAAAGGCTATGTAATCTGACATCCTCATTGTACTTTGAACATCGTGATTGATTGTGAGAGCCGTATGACCATACTTCATATAAAGATCAACTATCAAATCCTCAATAACCCTTCCCGTAACAGGATCAAGACCAGTGGTTGGTTCATCGTAAAGCATTACCTCCGGTTCAGTAACAAGGGCCCTCGCCAGCCCACCCCTTTTTCTCATCCCCCCACTCAGCTCTGAGGGGTATTTTTCCTCAGCACCCTTTAAACCCACAAGTTCAAGGACATGAGTTACCCTTCTTTCAATTTCCTCTTCAGTCAGATTGTAATGTTCCCTCAATGGAAAGGCAACATTTTCAAAAAGTGTAAGGGAGTCAAAAAGTGCAGAATTCTGGAAGACAACACCAAACTTCTTTAAAATCTCCTTTCTTTCAGAGAAAGGAATACGAGATATTTTCCTGTCGTAGTAATATATTTCCCCTTCATCAGGTTCAAGCAAACCAAGTATTAACTTCATGGTCACACTTTTTCCTGACCCGCTTAAACCCATTATTGTTGTTATTTTCCCCTCATATATATCGAGATCAATTCCCTTCAGAACGGTCAGATTCCCGAACTTTTTAACAACTCCTCTAAGCTTAATGATTGGTCTCATATGCACACCTAAAATATAAATGGCGTCAAAATATAATCTACAACCATCACCGCAATGGAAGAAAGTACAACAGCCGTTGTGGATGACTTTCCCACCCCCCTTGCACCACCCCTTGTTTTCATACCTGTGTATGTACTAATGGTGGCAATTATGAACCCGAAAAACATGGTTTTCAAAAGTCCCCCGTAAAGATCATGATTATGAACCTTGGTAATAATCTGCGAGAAGAAAGTGTGAGGTGTAACTGCTCCTGAATATGTACTCACGAAGAATGCTCCAACACCTCCAAGAAACACAAAGAGAAAAGTCAGCAGGGGCATCATAATAATCGTGGCAAGGATTCTGGGAACAACAAGATACTGAATGGGATCAACAGCCATGACATAGAGAGCATCTATCTGTTCAGTCACTTTCATGCTACCCAGCTCTGTTGCCATTGCAGATCCAGCTCTCCCTGTTATCATAAGAGCAGTCAGGACAGGCCCAAGTTCTCTGAAAAGGGCAAGCATGGTTGTTGGACCAATCAAATACTCCGCACTGAAAAGACTCAGAGCATACGAGGTTTCAAGGGCAATTACCATGCCAGCAAAAAGTCCGGTAAGGGAGACAATTCCCCACGATTTAACACCAATAAATTCAAGCTGAAAAAGTAATTCCCTCCATCTGAACGGCGGCCTGAAAAAGGCCTTTACTGTTTCCCACTGGAAAATTACAAATTCCCCCACGATACTCATCAGGTCATAAAAGTAGAATCCTATTTTCTCAATCAGTTCCATCACCTCTATACTTTCTTTTTACCCTCGACGAAATTGAGGTAAGTATTTCATAACCAATGGTCTTCACCTTTTTTGCCACATCATCTGCATATATAACCTCTTTTCCACTTTCACCCAGATATACCACAGAGTCTCCTCTTCTGAGGGATGGCACAGATGTCACATCTATGATAGTCATATCCATGCAAACCCTTCCGGTTATGGGAAGCCTTCTGCCCTCGAAAAGAAAAGACCCCCTGTTTGACAACAGGCGGGGAATCCCGTCTGCATATCCACATCCAACGATAGCTATTTTCATATCACTTCCGGCAATATATGTGCCACCATAGCTTACCCTGTCACCCTTTTTTAACTTTCTGATCTCAAGAATTTTACATAGAAATCTGTAGGGTATCCTCTGCTTCAGGGGCCTCGGAAAATCGGGATTGGGAAGGGCCCCATAAAGGAAGATTCCTGGTCTCACCGCATTTCCAAAAGAAAAACCCCTCAATATACCAGCAGAATTTGCAGAGTGGATGACCTTTACATTTTCCATCTTAAACATTTTAAGGATTTTTTTAAATCTTGAAATCTGCCACTCCGTATAACTTTTACTCGTGTCTGCCTTTGAAAAGTGTGTCAATACACCCTCAATTTCAACCCCATCCATTTCGGAAAATAAACCTTTAAACTCCTCTTCATCAAAACCAAGCCTGTTCATTCCGGTGTTAAATTTAATATGTACGGCAATGGGATTCTTAAGATTTTTCTTTATTGAAACCAGCTGATCTTTGGAATACACAACCGGGACAAAATCAAGGCTCTGCATCTTTTCATATGGATCATCCGGTGAACCACTTAAAATGAGTATTTTCCCCTTTATCCCTGAGTCCCTCAGTTCCATCGCCTCTTCATAAGTTGCCACGGCAAAATATCTTATACCTTTACCTTCAAGATATCTCGCAATGGCTACGGCACCAAGACCGTAACCATCTGCCTTGATTACAGGAATAATCTGCCTGCGGGAAACTTCTTTCAGATATCTGAGGTTCTCATAAATAGCGTTAAGATCAACGAAAAGAGAATTCCTACCAGAATATTCAAAACTTTCCATTCAGAGTTTGGCATCTCATCTGTTTTTGTTATAATACCATTACAATTCTGGAGTTGCAAGGGGGAAACTTGGCTTTAAGAGAAGAATGGGAAAGACAAGGCAATCTGTTATTCAGGTGGAGAAGTTACATCCCACTGATCATAGTAATTTTTCTCGTACCAGCAATTGAAGAATATTCCCACTTCTCTCATGTCAATGATTCACTGTGGGAAATAGGGACTTTTATATTCTCCCTCACAGGAGAAATGATAAGAATTCTCACCGTTTCATTTGTACCCAGGGGAACTTCTGGAAGGGTAACTCACAGACAGGTTGCAGAAAGACTGAACACAACAGGTATCTATTCAATAGTCAGGCATCCACTCTATCTTGGAAATTTTATAATATGGGTGGGGGCATTCTCCTTTTTCAGGGTGTGGTGGTTTGTAGTTATCGGCATTCTCCTTTTCTGGATTTACTATGAGAGGATCATGTATGCGGAAGAAGAGTTCTTGAGAAGAAAGTTCGGGAAAACATTTGAAGAATGGGCGGAAAAAACCTCGGCTTTTATTCCTGATCTGAAGAAATTTGTACCTCCCGATCTTCCATTTTCATTTAAAACCATGCTGAAAAGAGAACACACATCTCTTTTTGGCATCATATCAGCATTCACCTTCTTTGAAATCATAAAGGGATTTATAACAGAGGGTAAATTTTACCTTTCACTTTTCTGGGAAATAGTCTTCTTACTGGGACTCCTGCAATACACAGCTATCTTTATTCTGAAAAAATTCACTCACCTCCTTGATGTTGAGGGAAGATAACACTAAAAAGTTCTGCTGAAAGCAGCAGGATTGTTTATACAGGCCACTGTAGTATTTCTCCCATGTTTCCTCATTGCATATTCAATGGCTTCCTCCACACTTTCAACCCATGAAAAACCAGCTCTATCAAGAACTGATCCATCCACAGGTGCAGCCACAATAAGCTCGCCTATCTGCTTCAATTTCTTCAGAGGAAAAGTACCAAGAATCACATGAAGGGGATGAAATGCAAATTCAAACCTGTATCTGTGAATCAGGTCATCCCTTTTCAGATAATACTCAACATAATGCTCCAGGATATAGTAGGGATCCTTTGTTTCGGGTAAAATTTTTTCCCATACCTCACGATAATTGGGAAAGTGAAAATCATCCCACCTGTCTTCAACAGGGTATGCAAGTATAACGGTACTGCTCTCCTTTGCCACCACATTGACCATACCACCCATATATCCAAGTCCCGTTGAAATGACAGCGAGGAAAGGATTCATGCTGGTAAAAGCAGCATAGGGGCTCCATGCAGGTACCCCATAACAGATTATGTCAAACTTCCTGTTCACAATTTCCCTTCTTAATTTCTGGTGTTTTCTCATAAGAGAGAGTGCTTCATTTCTCACCGTGTCAATATCACCAGCCCATATTTTCCCCACCTGAAAGGGATTGGAGAGAAGGGTTTCAATCTTAAAAATTTTGTTACTGCCAACTTTTTCCTTTACAAGAGCCCCCATTTCGTTGAGAATTTCATGGAGTAAATTTCTTCCAAGGGTCATGCTCATAATATCCGGTTTGTGATGATGTCGTATTGACCTCCATGATGCAAGTCCAACATTTATTGATTTCCACCCGCCGCTGAAACCTGAGGAAAAGGTATTCACATAGATGAGTAAATCACTCTCTATTGCAAACTTATTAAGTTCAACCTCATAACCCGAGGGAGTCTTACCAAGGTAAACCAGATTTTCTCTATCCTCTGCATCATGGTAAAACAATCTGTCACTGAACTCCTGTACCAGTTCTTCACCGATAATTGCCGCAGTTTCCTCGTGGGTAAACTTTCTGTGCAGCCCATTGGCACCAAGGAGAAAAAATGTTATCTAACTTCACCCCTGCAGAGGTAAGCCTTTCAACCACTTCCCTTATGGCAATTTCCCAGACCCCTGCATATGAAGCCACGGTGGGATCATCAAAGGCAATAACCACCCTTCCTGCTCTCTTTGCAAGTTCCTCCAGAGGAGGCATTCCAGCTGGATTATCCAGAGCTTCTCTCACAGCCTGCAAAGTATCAACTGGAGGAATCGGAATGGTGGCATTTACACCGGCGGGAAGATCCACCGTATCATCAGGTAGTTCCACCTCAAGCCACTCTGATCCATACACAATCTCTTTCTTCATACTTTGTATTATACCACAAAAGGTGTATAATACTTGCGTTATGAGTGAGCTCTATCGAAGGACACAGATTGGAACCCTCACTATTGTAACATTTATAATTGCATTTCTCACCTTTCTCTTTCTCAATCTACCAGACGCGACCACCAGATACACGATACTGATATTGCTGGTGGTGGTAGCGATACTCTTTTCCAGTCTCACCATTGTAATTACAGAGACCCACCTGATTTTTTACTTTGGTCCCGGAATAATGAAGAAGAAAATCCCCCTGAAAGAAATCACACACTGCAAACCTGAGAAGAACTCCATTTTCCATGGATGGGGAATAAAAAAAATTCCAGGGGGATGGCTATTCAATGTGAGTGGACTAAAAGTGGTGGAAGTAACCCTTAAAAATGGGAAAAGATACAGAATTGGTTCTCCCGAACCTGAAGAAGTGTGCAGGGTGGTGAATGACTTGAAATTTTCAGAATAAAACTTGCGTAAAAAAAATTATTGCTGTAGAATCAAAGTAACTTCTCTAGGGAGGAGAAGTTAATTCAAAAACAAAGTTTGAAAATTTTATATTTAAAACCAGATCTTTGCAGGAGGGGGCTATGAAGAGATTTTTTGTCTTTCTTTTCCTCGTTTTTTTCACCCTGAGTTGTGGTCACAAACAAAATGAAAAGGGTAAAACCACACCAAAAACTAACAATCCACCTTCTGCACCTCTTCTACTTTCTCCAGAAAATGGGAGTCTCAACATCAACGAACCTGTAGTTCTGAAATGGGAAAAATCCACTGACCAGGATGGAGATCCCATCACCTACCACATCTACCTTGCTGAGGGGAGCAGGAATTTCTCTGAGGTGGCAACTTCCACATCAACAACATACACCCTCTCAAACCTTAACGGGAAAGTTACATACTTCTGGAAGATCGTGGCAGATGATGGAAAGGCTCTCACAGAAAGTGATATTTCAGTATTTACAGTTAACCACCCACCGGAAAATCTGCAACTAATCTCCCCTGCAGATAATTCACAGGATCTGACACTACCGGTTAAATTCAAATGGAATGTTGCTGATAGTGACGGTGATACTGTAACCTGTGATCTCTTCCTCGGTACAGACCAGAACAATATGCGTCTGATAGGTTCATTTGTGGAATACTCTTACACTCTTACAGATATTACTCCATACAGTGGAAATTTCTACTGGAAGGTCATCTGCGAAGATGGGAGGGGAGGAAATGTAACGAGTGAAACAAGAGCATTTACAATTAACTTTCCACCATCAAAACCCGACCTCATTTCACCGGCAAATGGAGAGAAGGATGTTTACTATGATGTAACCTTTCAGTGGCGGACTTCCAGTGACATAAATGGGGATAAAATAACCTACTCTCTGTATGTTACAGGAGAGAATGAAGAGTTTTTCTCTCCAGTAACAACATTTTCATCCTCAGATTCCACCATTTCATTTACTCTCAGAGATTTATCAGCTGATAAAAAATATAAGTGGAAAGTGATGGCATCAGATACAACCTTTACGGTTGAAAGTGCCACCTACACTTTCACAACGAAAAAACATATATTCACAAAAGTGGTAAAGGGAACTCTATTCACCTGTGCCTTTGATGCAGTTTCAAAACCACAGATGGGTTATAAAACACAAGGTGATATATGGTGCTGGGGAAGAAATTTTGAGAGACAGATAGGAAACGGGGTAGATGGTCAGAGATTTGTCATTCCACCATACAGGGTTAAAAACCCTGCCGGCAGGAAATGGATTGATCTGAGTGCAGGGGGCGATCATGCATGTGCAGTGGATGAAAATTATGAAACATGGTGCTGGGGTATAAATAAAAATAAAAAAGTTGATGTCAGGGAAAACACCTCTTCTGTGTTCTCCACACCTCACGATACGGGATTAAGGTTCTACCAGATTTATTCAGGTCTGGATTACAACTGCGGGATAAGGAGTCAGGGGGCAGTTTACTGCTGGGGTTTAAATAAATATGGTCAACTGGGTAATGGAGAATTTGGTAATGGAGTCACCACAGGTGATCCTGATTACCACGATTATGTAGATACGCCAGTGCATTTAATAACCCCATCTCCACAAGATAGTGGATGGAATATAATCTCACCCGGTGGCTGGTTCGCCTGTGGAATACATGAAAATAAACTGTACTGCTGGGGTAACAACGATCATGGGCAACTGGGAAATAATTCCACCATTGGGACCAATTCATCTGTACCGATTATTGTTGACAATCCCGACGGAGCGGGCTGGACAGATGTCGCAGCCGGAGGATACCATGGATGTGGAATAGATGAAAATGGAAATCTGTGGTGCTGGGGATACGGGTATTATGGACAGCTGGGAAGTGGTGTATCAATTTATCACACCAATATTCCACAGGAGGTTGTACATCCCTACGGCTTGAAATGGGTAAAGGTTTCTGCGGCATATCTAAGCACCTGTGCCATAGATGAAATGGGCCAGGTATTCTGCTGGGGTGACAATACGAATGGAGAGCTGGGTACAGGAATCAGTAACAATTCCTCAACGCCCCTGCCGCTGCAAACATTATCCGATGCTGAAGTTATCGATCTCTCCACAGGGGCAGGAGCAAGGGGGATGTGTGCAGTTACAGAGAATTATGATCTCTACTGCTGGGGCAACAACCCGTATGGAGAAACAAATGCCCTTACCACAGGGAAAAAGTTCACTCCTGTGGAAATCTCACCCACAGGACAGGATTCAGAATGGTACTTTGCAATCGCAGGGGAAGCCTTTGATAATGGAAATTCTGCCTTCACATGTGGAATAAGCGACGATGGTGTTTTCTGCTGGGGAAGTAACATATTCCATCAGCTGGGAATGGATAACATCATAAGCACCTTTCATAAGGTTAAAGTTATGGATGAATTTTTATTCCCTTCCATTGGATGGAATGATGCAACAGTGTGTGGAATAGACAAATCAGGGACTCTCTACTGCTGGGGCAGAAACACTTTTGGAGAAATTGGTATTGGGACACATGGTAATAATATTTCCAACCCGACTCCTGTAACTGATAATGTTTCCATGGTCTCCACAGGCTACGCTCATACCTGTTTTATATCAACAAAGCCCGAACAGAAACTTTACTGTATGGGTGATAATGGCCACTATCAGATAGGAGATGGGACAAAAAATCCACACTATTACCCATATCCGGTGACTATAAAAACAAAAAATGGAACCGTAGAAACACCAGCGTATGTCTTTAACGGACAGTACCACACATGTGCCATCACAAATTCACATCGGTTGTTCTGCTGGGGATGGAATACATCGGGCCAGACTGGAACAGGTGCCATGTTCCCTCAGGGTAATTATCCCGATGACATTACCACTCCAGTGGAGGTAACACATCCAGCTGGTAGAGGGTGGTACTGGGTTGCTCCTGCTGAGGTGTTTACATGCGCCATTGACGATCAGGGAAAGATGTACTGCTGGGGAAAAGATATTGCCAATGTATTTGGTCAGGGAGCAACAGCTAACCAAATTTACTACTCTCCCATACCCGTCAACACTACTATGACATTTTTAAAAAATAAATTTGGTGAAATTGAATATTTCCCCCTTGCCACCGGGAATCTTCACACATGCGCCATCGCAGATGATCATAAACTTTATTGCTGGGGCATAAATTACGATGGTCAGTTAGGTACAGGACTGGCAGGTGGTGCAGCCATACCCACAAAAGTGCCAGTTCCGGAAGATCCTGATATTGTCAGGGTCTTTGCTTCAAAAAGACACACCTGTGCCGTTACTGATCAGGGTAAACTCTACTGCTGGGGTGGTGCAGACACAGAAACGGGATTTCTCAATCAGCCTGATGAGTTCATACCCATCCCTGTGAAAATTGAGTGGTAGAAGGACAGGGGGATATACCCCTGTCTTTTTCTATTTAAAAACTTGGCTGTTCTCTCAGTCCACATTTTAAAATCACTTTTTTTGACCCGGAAGTCTCCCAAATAGTAAGGCTTCCTGACCCTTTCAGGAGCGAATAAGGAAGCAAAATTGATACTTTCCACATTAAAAATTTTTAACACGGTTAAAAATTTTTTAACATCTTCCTCATCCTAATTTCCAACCAATTGATTTTAAAATACATTTTCAACATCTCACTTCTATCACAAAATTTGTTAAACGAAAGAAAAAAAGGAGTTGAAGATGAGACAGGTTACACAATTAACCTCACCTCTGGGTTTCCTGAAGAAACTTCAGATCTACGGATATGACCACATTGAACCCTTTATTCTCCATTCACTTATCACGGGTATGCCGGTTTTGTTCATTGGTCCCCATGGCACGGGTAAAACCCTTCTCGCCGAGAGAATTGCAAAAATGCTGGGGATAAAATTTCACGCCTATGATGCTTCAAAGGCTCTTTTTGAAGATATTGTGGGATTCCCTGACATTGAAAGCATGAAAAAGGGGAAACTTGAATATATAAGGGGAGAGATAACCCTCTGGGATAAAGAGTTCATTCTGATAGATGAGATCAGCAGGGCGCTTCCCGGTGTACAGAATAAATGGCTTGAGATTATAAGATCAAGAAGACTGATGGGTGTTCCGCTTAAGCAGTTAAAATATATTTTCTCCGCCATGAATCCACCAAGTTACGCAGGTGCCATGCCCCTTGATGAGGCTCTCGCAGACAGATTTGCCTTTATTATTAACCTTGATAAGGAAACAGACAGTTATCTTGACAAAATACTTGATGTGAAGACATCTGAAGATGCACCTCTCGTTTTCGGAAAGAATGGAATAGAAAAGGATGAAAATTTCATTCAGAACCTGAACCTTCTGAAGAATATATACATGGAAGCACTGGAAAATTCTCCTGAGATAAAAAAGTTTATCCTGATCTTTTCAAAAATGTGGAAACGAAAATTCCCCGAATTCAACATAAGTCCAAGAAGATGGAAGATGATATACCACAACCTTATAGGTGTGAAAATAATAACCGGGAGATGGGATGAGGAAATTGCCATAAATACCATTTTAAATTCACTCCCATTCCACGCCACATCTGAAGAATTCACACTGGACAAGGAAAATATGGTGATGGAGATGGTTTACAATGTATTTTCAATCTCCTCCAGTGTGGAGAATATCAACGAGGTTTCACTCCATATTGATGGAGAAAAGAGTTTAAATCCCTTTAAAATCCAGAGCAGAAAAGATGTAGTCAACCTGATTGAGAAACTTCTGCTCTTAGGGGAAAAGTGGGAGATTTTTTCACTGAAAGAAAACTGGCTAACACTCAACATAATAAGAAACATCGTTAACGATATCCAGCCCATGGAGTCTTTTTCAGCAGTGGCAATAAATGTGGAAAAGAATCTGCCTCTATCACCTCAGATTAACTCCCTGACAACAATTGTCACAAAAGTTGTGGAAAAGTATGACCACTCCATTGATGCTGAAGAAATTTTTGAAATGATAGAAGAAAAAATTTTAAACAGAAGCGTGGAGGAAAGAGATGAAGATTGATGTTTACATGCTTGAAGCTTATGAAAAAGGGATAGGGATCTTTTTAAAAAGAAAGATTGATCTATCGGTGGAAGAGATACTTGCATTACGCCCATTTACTTCACCATTTTACCTTGCAACAAGAACCAGAGGATTTGTAAAAGTAAAACACAACCTTTTTGAACCACTTTTCAGGGAACTGGGATTTGGAGATCTATCAAAGGATATAGCAGCAGTAGCCTATGAAAACAAGATTGATCTTTACAACTTCATTGGAGAAAGGGCACCACAACTGCTGGTAAAATTGAATGATCTGATTGATGAATCTGACTGGAGTGATTCTTTTCTTGATTATGGAGATACTATGAAAAGGACAAACTTCAGTTTGAAAAACCTGAGTTATCTTGCAAGAATGAATATCATTATTGAAAAAGTTATACCACCACCATTCATCAACATCTCCAGACTTAAGATCTCTTTCACCCGGAAGCTTACTGTATTCAGAGAACCGATAAAGTATATCAACGGTAAGGACCTGAAAAAAGTAAAACACCGGGATATT
>Ga0256833_1000625_pt1 | contig 27137 bp, 32 predicted proteins | sample 356284metaG_FD_190535 | JGI IMG/M metagenome (GOLD analysis project Ga0256833, IMG submission 190535) | Hydrothermal vent microbial communities from Mid Atlantic Ridge, Atlantic Ocean - 356-284 | ecosystem: Environmental > Aquatic > Marine > Hydrothermal vents | place: Atlantic Ocean: Mid... | reverse complement strand
CAGGGTTAAGATAGAGAGGAAAGCGGAGTTTGTCGATTCAGAGAGGTGCGTTAGTTGCGGGAGGTGTGCCGAGGTTTGTCCCATAGAAGTTCCGAACGAATTCGATTTGGGTTACGGAAAAAGAAAGGCAATATACAAGGCGTTTCCTCTCGCTATTCCAGACACATACACAATAGACGAAAATGCATGCAATAAGTGCGGAAAGTGCTTGGAAGTATGCCCGACAAACGCCATAAACCTCAACGCTAAACCCAAAGTAATCGAGGACTCCTTCGGAGCAGTCGTAATAGCTACAGGATTCGAGGAGAGGAAAGAGAGGGAAGGTTCGTCCATAATTACTCTGATGGAACTCGAAAGATTGATTGCGAAAAATTTCAACGGGAACCCTCCTTCGAGGTTGGTATTCGTTCTCTGCAAGAAGGACGACGCCAAATACTGTTCAAGGCTCTGCTGTCCGATAACGGTTAAGCTGGCGATGAGGCTGGCGATGATGTATCCGGAAATGGAAATAACAGTCATATACAAGAGTTTAAGGACATACGGAAGGGCTTTCGAAGATTTCAGAAGGACTGCGGAGATGAGAGGAGTAGAGTTCGTTCAGGCGGAATTGAAGGGAATCGAGAGTTCGAACGGTTTTGTTAAAGTGGTAACCGACAAGGGCGAGTTCGAGGCGGATCTTGTAGTGATCCCCGAGCCTATGAAGTCTTCCGGAATCGATCTGATGAGGCTTTTCGGAGTTCAGCTCGACGAAAGGGAGTTCCCGATAGAATTCCAGCCGAGAAATCTCAATCCGTCCGAAACTTATGTCGAGAGGGTTTTTGTGATAGGAACTGCGAAGGGATTCAAAGACGTTCAGGAGAGCGTGGAATCGGGAAGAGCTGTTGCTGCGAGGATATACGAGCTCTTGAACGGAAGAGTTCAGAAATTCGTTTCCGTCGTTGATGGGGAAAAGTGCATCAGATGTGGATTATGCTACGCAGTGTGCCCCCATAACGCTATATCGATGGAAGGCGTTGCGAAGATCGATCCAGCTTTCTGCAAGGGGTGCGGGTTATGTCATGGTGTATGCCCGAGCGACGCGATAAGACTCGTCAACTTGGAGGAAGAGCAGTTGATCGAAATGGCGAGGGTGGCTTTCAAACACGCCAAAGGGCCGAGAATTTTGGCGTTTCTATGTTACTGGTGCTCCTACGCTGCGGGAGATCTGATGGGAGTAAAGGGATTGAAGCTACCGGCGAGCTTCAGGAGTATAAGGGTAAGGTGTTCCGCATCTCTCAGTCCAGAAGTGATTCTGAAGATTCTGCTTGAGGATCTGGCAGATGCCGTGCTGGTCGCAGGATGTCCGCCGAAGAACTGCCATCACATCTGGGGTAATTACATGGAGGAAAGGAGGATAAAAGCGCTGAAAGAATTTTTGAAAGAGTTGGGGTTGAAGGACAGAGTCAGGTGGGAGCACATAGGCGTTGCAATGTGGGGCAAACTTGCAAAGGTTCTGAAGAGCATGCACGAAGAATTAGCCCAAGCGAAGTGAATGCCTATTTTTATTTTTTATACTTTTTAAGCAAAATCTTTAAAAATATCACAATTAGTGTTACTAATCATATAGAAGGTGATACCATGGGTGTGATGAAGATCAGAACATTTAGGGAGATTGACGTTCCAAATGCGAGGTCGGGAGGTGGAACATACAGACCCGGAGAGTTGAGGGGTATAGTAAGGATAAATCCAAATCACTGCGTCGGCTGTGATACCTGCAGAAAGATCTGTCGAACAAATGCGATTGAAGGGGAGATAGGTGTTACGCACAGAATAAACGTTGATAGATGTATAATCTGTGGACAGTGCCTGATAAACTGTCCGTTTGGGGCAATAGAGCAGATGAGTTTCGTGGATGAGGTAATGCAAAAGCTCAAGGACAAAGACTCCCTCGTAGTTGCGATAGTTGCTCCGGCGGTGAGGGTAGCGATAGCGGAGGAGTTTGGAAACCTCCCGGCACGCTTACGGTAGGAAGACTACACCACGCTCTGAAGAAGGTAGGATTCGTCGTGTTTGAAAACCCGTTCTCCGCCGACCAGACGATAATGGAAGAGGGAACCGAGTTGGTAGGAAGGATAGCCTACTGGCTTTTCGGTTTGAGAGAACTGGAAGTGGAAGTTTGGGGTAAGAAGATTAAGCTCGATCTCGAACATTTCAAGCGTAAACCGTTACCGCAGTTCACGAGCTGTTGTCCGGCTTGGGTGAGATACGTGGAACTGTTCTACCCCAAGGCAATACCACTACTTTCAAGCTGCAAATCTCCTCAACAGATGGCCGGAGCAACTGCAAAAACCTACGGAGCCTTGAAGATTTGGAAGCACGATCCGAGAAAGGTCTACACCGTAGGAATAATGCCTTGCACCGCCAAGATATTCGAAGCATCCCGCCCAGAGTTTTGCCACGCTTGGAAGTGGCTAAGAGAGAAAGGCTACATACCCAAAGATACACCAAAGTTCCCCGACATTGATGCGGTTCTTACGACGAGAGATTTGGCCGAGCTGTTCAGAAGGCTTGGCATAAACCCACTCGAATTCCATGAAGTGGAAGAACCAAAGAATTTCGAGTGGTACAGTGGTGGAGGAACGATATTCGGAACGAGCGGAGGGGTTATGGAGGCAGCGGTGAGGTTCGCATACTCCGTGCTTTCCGGAAAGGAGCCTCCTGCCGAAAGCTCGGCTTGGGATTTCAGGCAGGTTAGAGGATATACGCATCCCTTAGTCAAAGCGACCATTCTCATTCCGCTAAAGCCGGAATTCAGAAAGGAATTCGGAGAGGACACACTGGAGTTAAGGGTTTGCGTTGTGAACGGGCTTGGAACGGACGGTAGCCACATCAAGCCGGTGATAGATGATGCGATCGCGGGGAGAAGCAGATTCCACTTCATAGAGGTCATGGCGTGCCCTGGAGGATGTCTGAACGGTGGTGGACAGCCTGTAAATCCGATGGGTACTTCTTGGATAGATCCTCTCCTGCCTTTGCCGTTGAAGGTTCCTCCGTGAGGTGGTGGGGATGAGTAGGGTTTACGTCGAAAAGCCAGCCTCAGCGTTGATATCGAGGAGAACTTTCCTCAAGCTGATAGGAATAATAATAGCGGTTACCGCCTTGGGAGTGTATAAGTTCACGGACATAATCATTCAGAGGAACAAATACATCAAAATGAGACAGAAAGGGCAGTACGAAGATGACAGGAGGGTTAGGCAAGTTTACGGATTGGCCGTGGCGTATGAGAATCCGATGATAAAGAGGTTCTACGACGAATTCGCAAAACACCCTCTTAACGAGGTGAGTGAGAGCCTGCTACACACGGGTTACGTGCCGAGGATAAAGGCGTTTTGAGGAGGTGTGAGCCATGGATGTAGTTTTGAGGCATCCGGCTTCGAGCAGAATCGTGCATATAATCCACATGATCTGCTGGACCGCTTTGGGAATAACGGGATTTGCAGTCCACTTCAACCTCGTCGATGAAGCTACTAAGGCGGAATTCATGAAGTGGCATATATACTTCGCCATACCGTTGACGCTCGCTACGATAGGTTATGTGGTGATAACTCCAGACAGAGCCTTCCTGTTCCTTAAGGAAATTCTAAACTGGGATAGGGATACGATAGCGTGGTGGAAGAACTTCGGAGGATATCCTTACAAGTTCTTGGGAAAAACGCCTCTATACAAATACATACAGCGGTTCTGGTTCGCCAAGCCGGGATGTCCTCCGCAGTCAAAGTATAACGCCGGGCAAAAGCTATTCGGTCTCTGCGTAGTAGTTAGCTTGGCGGTATTGGGTGTGACTGGATAGAGTCTGTATTTGTTCCCGCAGGCTTTGGGGAAGTTCTGGGTGAAGCTGTTCTTCGATCTGCACGTATGGGTTTCGCTGATAGTAACGCTGTTCATGGTTACCTGCCACGTTCCGCTTGTAATCTACAACTGGCCGGACTTCGTCGCGATGTTTAGGCCCGGAGCCGGTGTAGTTCCTCTGGAATGGGCCAAGGAACACAATCCGAAGTAGGTCGAAAAGGAAATCGTTGCAATAAATGAAAAAAGGATCTGAGCGTTCTTCGATATTACCACATATGCATATCGTTTTTATTATAGATATCCTTATATACTTTTTAGTCCAAATGAACTTCGATGAGCGGGTATATGGGTAAAATTTTGAAGGTAAATCTGAGCGACGAGACGATCAAGACGATTCCGACTGACATGGAAATTGCCAAGAAATACTTAGGAGGAAAGGGTTACGCGGTAAAACTCCTCTACGACTACTTGAAGGAATACGAAAAGAAGGGGATCGCTCCGAGGGACATAGATCCTTTCGGCGAGGAGAACGTCTTAATATTCGCAACGGGCCCGGCTACGGGTGTAACGGGATTCCCCTGTTCCGGCAGATACCACGTCATGGCTTTGAGATCTCCGCTAACGGGTTCGATTGCGAGCGCGAACTCCGGTGGAAGATGGGGGCCGTTTTTAAAGTTCGCAGGGTTCGATGCGATAGTGATCGAAGGTAAGTCCGAGGAGCCGGTCTATCTTGAAGTCATCGACGGTTCTGCTGAGCTTAGATGCGCTAAAGACCTTTGGGGTAAGAACGTATTCGAAACGGAGAGAATTTTGAAGGATAGGGTGGAAGTAAGGAGTAGCGTCGCTTGCATAGGGCCGGCTGGAGAAAATCTCGTTCTTTTCGCGTGCATAATGAACGACGAGCACAGAGCGGCCGGAAGGACTGGAGTAGGAGCTATAATGGGTTCCAAGAAGTTGAAAGCTATCGTTGTAGGCGGAAACGAAAGGCCACAACCGGCCAAGCCGGACGAGTTTGAGGAGGTTTCGAAGGAAGCTTTGGACAAGCTGAAGAGCAATCCGGTAACCGGAGAGGGGCTGAGAAAATACGGGACTGCGATTTTGGTCAACATAATCAACAATGCCGGAATCTTGCCTTACAAGAACTGGCAGACTGGAGTGAACGAGAAAGCTGACGAGATCAGCGGTGAAACTCTGGCCGAGAAGTATCTGATAAAGAACAAAGCTTGCTGGGGTTGTCAGATAGGATGCGGAAGGGTTACGGCAGTAAAGGAAGGTTGCTTCCAGATAACGTATTCGGAAGGGCCGGAATACGAATCGATATGGGCTTTGGGGAACGATACGGGCGTAATGGATCTTGGAGCAATAATCAAGGCAAACCACCTATGCGATGAACTTGGATTGGACACGATTTCGATGGGATCAACCATCGCATGTGCGATGGAACTTAGGGAGAAGGGGTTAATTCCGGACGATGTTTTGGAGGGCTTAGATCTAAGATTTGGCAACGCGGCGGCGATGGTCGAGGCGGTGTGGAGAACGGCCTACAAGGCCGGATTCGGCAGATACCTCGCCTTAGGCTCGAAGAGGTTGGCAGAAATCTTCGGCGCTCCAGAACTTTCGATGAGCGTGAAGGGATTGGAGCTTCCGGCTTACGATCCGAGAGGAGCGAAGGGTATAGGTCTGAACTATGCAACTGCGAACAGGGGAGGATGTCACGTTACCGGATATACAATATCGCCCGAGATCTTGGGACTGCCGGAGAAGATCGATCCATTAACGACAGAAGGAAAAGCGATGTGGGTCAAGGCGTTCCAAGACTTCACGTGCGTCGTGAATTCCACGGTGAACTGTCTGTTCACGACCTTCGCCTTAGGTGCCGAGGACTACGCCAAACTTCTGTCAGCTGTAACGGGCTGGGATCTAACGACGGATGAAATAATGCGAATTGGAGAGAGAATTTACAACTTGGAGAGGGTCATAATGAACAAGTTCGGATTTACGGGCAGGGACGACACGTTGCCGAAGAGATTGTTGCAAGAGTCTATGCCGGAAGGGGTTGCGAAAGGGCACGTCGTTGAACTGGACAAGATGAAAGAGGAATACTACAAGCTCAGAGGATGGAAGGACGGAGTTCCAACTCCAGAAAAGCTGAAGGAGCTCGAAATAGAGTTGTAATCTTTATTTTTTATATCTCTTCTTGACGGTCTCCACTAACAACGATTTAAAATAATTATATCGTTCGGTTAGTCTGTATGAGATTCGACGTATACTTCATAACCGATTCGAACTTCGGCTGGACTCACGAGGAACTGGCTGAGATGGTTTTGAGGGCCGGAATTAAGGTCGTCCAGTTTAGAGAGAAGAAAATGAGCACAAAACAAATGTTCGAAACTGCTAAGAGGCTCAGAAAGCTTACCGAGGACTACGGAGCTACTCTAATCATCAACGATCGCGTTGACTTGGCTTTGGCAGTCGATGCCGACGGAGTCCACATCGGGCAGGACGATCTACCGGCTGAAGTCGTTAGAGAAATTTTCGACGGCATAGTGGGTGTTTCCGCACATACGGTTGAAGAGGCTAAAAGGGTAGAAAAGTATGCGGATTATTTGGGAGTTGGGCCGGTCTTCGCAACTAAGACGAAGAAGGATGCGAAGGAGCCCATAGGTGTAGAGGGTCTGAGGAAAATAGTCGAAGCGGTAAAAGTTCCGGTCGTTGCCATAGGAGGCATAAACAGGAAGAATATCGAAAAGGTTCTTGAAGTTGGCGTATCTGGAGTTGCTGTGATCTCCGCAATAGCCAACGCCGAAAATCCAGAGAAGGAAGCAAGGATGCTTTTGGAGATCGTAAAAAGGTATTTGCGATGAACAGGATTTATATAGCAGAAAGTTATGGATATTACGCTTGGGGTGAGGAGTATGAACGTGATTTACGTCGGTAACAAGCCGGTCGCAAACTACGCGTTCGTGGCGTTGATGATGTTCAACGGAGGAGCAAACGAAGTTTCAATTAAAGCAAGAGGGAAGGCGATAAGCAAGGCTGTTTCGGTTGCGGAGATGGTTAAAAGATTGTTACCGGGACTGAAGGTTAAGGACATAAAAATAGGAACGGACGAGCTTGAATCCGAGGATGGTAGGAGGGTAAACGTCTCGACGATAGAGATCGTTCTGACCAAGTGATCAGACGAACGGAAGGATCGCAAAGACCTTCGCATCGTTAACCATGTTGTCTATCAGGCAGAACTCGTTCGGCTGGTGTGCGTTGCCAAGGAACGTTCCCCATACCGCCGTGGGAAATCCCGCCTTTCTGAAGAACGCCGCGCACGTATTTCCGCCTATCCCAACCACCTTCGCATCTACTCCCCTCGCAAGCTTTATAGCCCTCTTAAGCCTCAAAACTACCTCGCTGTTCTCATCCGTCGGAGGAGAGCTCTCCTTCTGAACTACTTCCACCTCTATGGGCTTGCCGTCCCTTTCCTCGAACCTCCTTCTGACCTCGTTGACTACATTCAAAACCTCATCGACGTCGTATTCCGGCAGTATTCTGCAGTCCATGTAGCTTACATCCAGTCCGGGAATGGTGTTGACGTTGTCCACGTTCTTCTCTCTCTTGGTCGGTTCGAACGTCGAGCGGGGCGGACTGAATAGAGAATTCTTCGCGTCGAACCTCGAATGCAGGACTCTGTCGAGTTCTAGCATGAATTCCATCGCCCTCCTGCATGCGTTCAGCTTCGGGGTGCTCGCGTGGGACTGAATTCCGTGAACCTTGAACTTCAGCCATAATATGCTCTTCTCCGCAATCTCTATCTCGTCACCCTTCTCGTTTCCGGCATCGGGAACAACTATCAGATCTCCTTCTTTGAAAACGTCCTGCCTCAGTAGATGCTGAATTCCGAATCTGCTTCCCGTCTCCTCGTCGGAAACGAACGCCAATCCGTAACTCAGCTTCGGAGTTCCGAACTCCATTATAGCTTTTCCGGCGAAGAGAGAGCTAACTATAGCCTGATTGTTGTCTTCAGCCCCCCTTCCGTATATCTTCCCGTCCTCAACCACCGCTTTGAAGGGAGGCGTTTTCCAGAGAGCGACATCGCCTTCGGGAACGACGTCCATGTGGGAGACTATCCAGATCGTTCTCTCGCTTTCACCCTCTATCTTAGCCACTATATTCGGTCTCACTCCTCCCTTCGCCCTCTCGTCCTTGGCATCGAACCTCTCAACCTCGAAACCGTCCAAGAGCTTCATCAGATACTCCGCCTTGTCCAATTCTCCCTCTCCCCCGGAATCGGGACTTATCGCCTTAATTTCGATCAGATCGCACATCGTCTTTACCATATCCTCCCTAAAGCTTTCGACTATCCTCAGCAACTCCTCCATTCAGTATCTCCTCCACTCTCTTTTCCAAATTCCGGACTTCCTCCAAAACCTCCCCGTCCCAAGACTTCTTAAGCTCTTCGAGCTCCGCGATTACGGGAGCGAGAACTCTGAAGACGTTTCCGTTTTCGTTGACGTTCCTGACGACTTCCTTCAGAATGGAAAGCCTTTTCCTCGCTACGAAATCCTTTCTGAGCTCGTTCCTCAAATCCCTGAGCATTTCCGCGATTTTCCTACCTTCTTCGGTAAACCTGACCACTCTAACCCTTCCCTCCACTTCGCTCTCTATGAGCGCGTTTTTCTCGAACTCGCTCAGAACCTTCGAAATGTAGCTGTAAGGAGAACCCACCTCCTTCGATATTACGAGGGGATAGATCTTCTTTCCGTTTTCTTCCGCTTCGAGTATCTTCAGCATGATTTCGACTGTTTTCTCATGCAGGAACATCTTTTCCAAGCCCATCCCTCTCCCCCCTTAGCCAGACGACCCTCTGCGGGAACGGGATCTCTATTCCTGCCTTTTCGAGCTCCACCTTTATCTTCCATAGCAGTTCCGTCTTCACGTTATACCAAACCGACGAAGGGCTCCAAACCCTCACGACTATATTAACGCTACTCTCTCCGAGTTCGTTTACGAAAACCTGAGGCTCGGGATTCTTTAAGGCGAACGGATGTTCGTCTATGACCCTCCTTATTATCTCTATGGCCTTCCCGGCATCGTCTTTATAGCTTATTCCGACGACGTATTCGAACCTCCTTACGGGATTCGCTACGACGTTCACTATGTTGGACGTGAACAGCTTTTCGTTCGGTATTCTGACGAACAGCCCGTCGTAAGTCCTTATTATCGTCGAAAGGATCTGTATGTCCTCAACAAATCCGGCCACATCTCCGACCAAAACCTGATCCCCAATTTTTATCGGCCTCTCCAGCATAAGAAACACTCCGGAAACCAGATTGGCCACGACGCTTCTGCTCGCGAATCCGACGACGAGTCCGGCAAATCCTCCTGCGGCTATCAATCCGGAGGGATTCACGCCCACGTAAGGGAGGCCGAGGAGGGCGAAAACGGATAATATACTGACGTTCAAAATTTTGAGGATTAGATTCAGCTCGTTCTTTGGAATCCTATCCGCGAGCATCCTTTTAACGTATATACCGACCAACTTCGCGACCAGAACTCCTAACGCCACTACGAGAGCGAATATCAGAGCTCCCTCGTAGTTCATTTCAACCCCCACTCCATCGTAAACGATCTTCCGATTAGCCTTCTTGTGGTCCACATCTCTACGGCCTTCTTCATGCCCCTCTCTATCGGCCTATCTACGAAGGACGTTTCCGCGGAAATCTTACTTATCACTTTCATCTCCGCCCAGCACGATGCGAACTCGGAGTAGTAAATCTTCATTCCGTAGCAGTCCAGAACGACCTTTCCAACTTCAACCCAGTCGCCGCCGTTCCTTATCACCAGCTTCATAACCCCGTGCCTGAGCGGATCTACTTCCGGAACTTCGTAATAGACTTCGCTCTTAAACCACCTGCACACCACACCATTCTTAGGTGTTCCGTATAGGGTGTATTTCGGCTTTTCGAAGGAGAAAACGTCCACCACCGCCAGCTTATCCCCGTGCTTCGCGAAGACGCCGATCTCTATGGGAAATTTCAGATAGATCGTTTCAACGGAGTTCGGCTTAATGAGTATGGGGTCAAAATCGACCTCCAAAAACCTCGTCACGTTCTTCGGAAGATTGACGGGCTCTACTGGATTTACGATTATCTCGCATTCGGGAAGGATCTTCCTTACACCTTCCCTTTCGTAAACTACCCTACCGTTTTCCCTCCTCAGATTTACCGGATAGAACACTTACCAAATCTACCCCCTTCAATAATAGCGTTACGGTCAAATAACCTCACGGGAATTCCACCTCGATGCAGATAATCGTCGAAAGGGATAAAGCATACACCTCATACAACAAAAGCTTGGAGAAGAAGGGATTCGGAGTTAAGAAGGGAGGAAGGCTAATACTACATCCCGTGGAAGTCGTTTATTTGGCGGTGAAGGGGGGAGCGGAAGTTAAGCTTGGAGGAAAAACGTTGAGCGTTCCGGAAGTGTTCGGATGGGCGGTTTCGGTGGATGAGGACTTCATACCCTACTACTACGCATACGAGGACTTGAGGAAGAGGGGGTATAAGGCCAAGCTGACGGACGATTTCCTGATTGCGAAAAATGTTTTCCTGCCGGTTTCAGAATCGAAAAAAGTTTCCGTAGCTGAAATTGCTAAGATAAAGGTCGAAAATTTGGTTCTGGCCGTTGTGGATGAGGAGAACGAGGTTACGTATTACAAAATAGAGGAGATCGATCCCAAGGGCGAGCAGTTCGAGAGGATGGAAGTCGTTAGAGGAGAGCTCGTGAAGGACAGGATTCTGAGCGAAGAAGTGGAGCTCTTCGAAAAATATTTCTACGGAAGTCTCAAGGACGGAATAGTCAGCCTTTCGCTGATGGAAGGTCTATATTTGATGAAGATGGGCGTTCTGGAAGTCTACCATTCCGGAAGGAGGATTTCGGAAAAGAAGCTTAGGGAAATTGCGAGATCGTTCGATCCGAACTTCGACAGGAGGTTCGAAGTTTATGAGGATCTGAAGATGAGGAACTTCGTAGTTAAGACTGGTTTCAAGTTCGGGAGCGACTTCAGGGTTTACGAGAGGGTTGAAAGCGTCGAAGACCTTCCGCATTCGAAATATTTGGTCACTATAGTGGACGACAGAAAACTGCCGATGTTCGAAATTGCGAGGGCGGTGAGGCTGGCACAAAACGTTAGGAAGAAGCAACTCTTCGTTTACAAGGACGGAGAGAACAGATACGTTCTGATCGAAAGGATAAAGGTTTAGTATTTTTATGTTCAAGGTAATGTCGATGAGATATCTGATACCGTTGCTCTTAGCCGTAATGATACTCGGCTGCGTCGGGCAGGAGAAGAAGGTAGATCCAAAGGAAATACTCAAAAAGGCAGAAAACGCAATTGCAAAGAACTTCGATGCGAACGCGACTTTCGAAATGATCTTGAAATCTCCCGAATTCAGAGATTACACTCGATACGATATGAGAATAGTCAAAATCGGCAATTCGACCAAAATATTCTTCCTCAATTACGAATACAACACGACATCCAAGTATCTTGAAGAAGTCCATAGATCCATGAAGGTGGCACTCAAAGACGCTTGGATTTTGGATGAGGGCAGTAAGTTCTACCTCTACACACCCCATCTCGAGTATATGGAAAATAAGGTCGGAGAATACAAACCATCCAAGTCACTGCCGAGGTATGTATACCTTCCAATCGTAACCACGATCGATCTCGCAAGGAACTTCGATAAAGCCAGAAAAGTTAAACTCTATAAAGAGACGAAAAAATACTACATCATATCGTATTCCCTGGAATACCCGACGATAACTTTCGCAGAAAACGCTGAAGTGAAGGTTTGGATTTCAAAGCGAGATTTTATGCCCGTAAAAGCAGAAATATCAGCTAAATTCAAGAATACTTCTATAAAAATGGTAACAGAAGCAAACTTCAGAATCGGTAACGTGAAATGCGACATGACGTTGGACGGATTGAGCGTCGTGAAACGTTAAACTATATCCCTCGAAGTGTCTATTTCGAGAACGCTCCTCTCGGTCTTAAACCTTATGTAGCTCGAGAGAGAATTGCCACCGATCATCTTCGGAATGGCAAATCTATAAACGAACCTTTCTCCAATTTTTTCGGCTTCGACGATTATTATTCCGTTGCAGACATACTTCAGGATGTTCGTCGTCTTTTCGTCGTAGTAGTCCTTCAGAACGACCAAATAGACTATAAGACCGTTTCTCATCGCGATCTCTCTGATCCTCACGGCCTCATCTACTCCGAAAGTAAATTCCACCACAACCTTGCAGTTGGCGAGCTTCTCCAAGTCGTCGATTTTTTCCACGAGTATAGCATTAAATCCCAGCATTCTCATTTCCTCTTCAACTATTTCTGGAGATTTTATTGTAGGCAGATAGTAGCTTCCGTCGCTCAGGTTGTATATCAACAGCTCGGGAGAGGCGGTAGGATCGACTATTGTTAGAATGACGGACGGCGACGGAAATCCTCCTATCGCTCTATCTATCACCCTTATTCCGCTCTTGACTAAATCACCGATACCAACACCCCCATCGTGGCTATTAGCATCACTATGGAGTGCTTAATTCCGCTGAGGGGATCGCCCTCACCCATAACACCGGCAACTATTCCGGAGAACAGTCCTTGGAGTAGAGTCGCCTGACTCATAACCCATATAAGCTCGTCCTTGTTGACGGTGTGCTTGAATATACCTCCGCCGGACTGGAACATCGAGGGAAAGAACTTCGTGAAGAGCATGTACATTATGCCCAAGAAGGCGAAGAAGGCTATGTAGATTATTATGACGTATATGAGCATGCTGATCTTCCTCTCCCTCGCCAAAGTCCTTTCGAGTTCGGCATCTCTCGCGCAGAGATGAAGGGCTTCAGTCAAATCACCTCCTATCCTTAGCACGTCCATCAGAACAACCACGACCCTCGTCAACGCCGGAACCTTCAGCCTGTTGCTGAACTTCGCAAAAGCCTCGACCAAGCCGGCACCCCATTCGACATCCCTCTGCATCCTTCTGACTTCGTCGTAAATTCCTCCTTTGCCGGTCTCCGCAACGATCTCTATCGCCTGCTGAAGAGTTGAACCGGTTGAACATATCCCGGCGAGATCCTTCAGAAATTCGGGAATCTGATCGACTATCCTGTTGATCCACCTTTTCCTCATCTCGTGGAAGAAGGAGAGAGGGGCGAGGGCGATTATTGTGGATATCACCAACGCGAATTCGGGACGCATCGTGTGTATTGCCAACGCGAGATAAATCAACGCGACAGGAACTGAAAATATCAACGAATATATCGGTTTTTCTTTTATAACTAAAATTGGTGTCTTCAAAATTTGAAGGCTCTTTTTCTTCTTAACGGCCCTAATAAACCTTCTGTAAAGCTCGCTCTTCTGCACCTCCTCACTCGGCTCCGGCCTTTCCTCCTCGACCTCAAGCAGGGCTACCTTTTCCGTTCCCTTCGGAGTGATGAAGTATATGAGTCCGGCGAAGGATATCGAGCTCAACGGAACCATGACGTAAGCCAGAGCGTACATCGTCCTCATATCTCCGCTACCCATCGCGAGCATTATGCTCTCTATTATGAAGAGGAAGAGGGGGGTTGCCACTGCGGCGGTAACGTAAGCCTCCGCGAGCAAAGCAAGGGTGTCGAGGAAACCTTTCTGCTCGGTTCTGGCCTTCTCGGCATACTGCTCGGATTTTCCGGCCAGAAATACCGATATATCTCCTCCGCTATCTATCGTAGTTAGCAAACCGCTTATGAGCTCCTTGAGCGTTGGAGATGGAGTAACGTCGTATAACTCCATCATAGCAGAATGAAGATCCATTCCGAAGAACTCCATGTGGTAAACGACGAACTGAAATTCCCTCGCGACCTCCCCGTAAGTCTCCTCGTGATTGGCGAGAGAGTGGATTATTTCGAGAATACTCACTCCTCCTTTGCTCAAAGCGAACATGTAGTTCACGGCATAAGGCAACATCCTCTCTATTTCCCTCTTTCTCTCATCCGCCTTGATTGATGGATATATCAAAAACAGACCGTAGACCATGTAGTAGAACAGGGCCGTGAACGCCAAAATCGTCGAAACCATAAGAACGTAATTTCCAATAGCTCCCAAGCTTATAGACATTTTAGGCAACGACGGAAGATGAAACGGAAGGCTGTATGGGAATTCAGGCCTATAAACGTTGAAGATCTTCGCCAGTTGGGGCTTGAAGTATTGGTAAACGATAAATCCGACCACAGCACCGAAAACCGCGGAGATGACGCTGTAAAGCTTGGCCTCGGCTAAATAGTAATCGTAGGTTTTCGGAATCCTCGCCGATTTGAGAAGTCGATCTAACTTCGCATACTTCGATTTCTCAGCTTTCAGTTTCTTTCCGAATAGGGAATACGCTAACTTGCTGACCTTAGCTTCCGGCCTCATACTCGACCTCAACCATCCTAAAGACTTCCTCTGGATTCGCGTGATAGGCCTTCATTATTCTGAGGAATTCGGTAGCGGTAACACCCTTCTCCACGAGATATTCGAGCAACATCTTCCTCTTTTCGAACTCCTCGACGAGCCTCCTTTCATCCCAAGCCTTGAACAGCATTATGTCCCTCATAACCTTCGAGCTCCATACGTCGTTCAGCAGAAATCTATGCGTATCAGTCATGGGATCCCACTTGAATATAGTCATCGTCTTTATGTTCTTCGTAACCGGATCTATCTCCGTAATCTCCGCTATCTCCAAATTCCTCCTCACCTTCCTCCCACCGACGAACGTCTGAGCCTGAACGCTGACTATGTCCAAAGCGGAAATCATGGAACGGGGAACGCTGAGCGGAGGATACTCCAGCCTATGGATCGCTGCTTCCACCGAATCCGCATGGAAGGTCGAGAGGGTGGTGTGACCGGTGCTCATCGCTTGGAATAAAGTCTGCGCCTCCCTCCCTCTGACTTCACCGACTATTATGTATTCGGGTCTCTGCCTCAAAGCGGCTTTCAGCAGGTCATACATATCGATCTTTCCCCTCTCGTCTCCAGTAAAGCTCTCTCTGGTTACTGCCGGAATCCAGTTCATGTGAGGAAGCTTGAGTTCCCTCGTATCTTCTATCGTAACTATCTTCGCGTTGAGCGGGATGAACAGAGCGACCGCGTTAAGGGATGTGGTCTTTCCGCTCGCGGTTCCTCCGACGAAGAGCATGCTCTTACCGTTCTCGGCCGCGAGCCACAGGTAGGCCATCTGCTCGCTACTGAACGTTCCCCACCTTATGAGATCGACCGGAGTTATCAGTATCTCCCTGAACTTTCTTATCGTGAACGTGCTTCCCCTCGTCGTAACGTCCTTGCCCAGAGTCAACTGAATCCTGCTTCCATCCGGCAGGGTGGCATCCACCAACGGGTTGGATGTGGATATATGCTTCCCGCTTCTCTGGGCAAGTCTTATTACGAAGGAGTCGAGCTCCCTCCTGTCGAACTTTATGTTCGTCTGCATGTTCCCGTAGTTCCAGTGATAGACGAAGATCGGGATGTTCCAGCCGTCGCACGATATGTCTTCTATGTAGGGATCCCTCATGAGTCCGTCTATCTTGTAGAATCCTATGAAGTCCCTTCGAACGTAGTAAAGGAACTTGTGGAAAGTCTGCTTGTCGACGTTCAAATCGTATTCCTCCAAAACTTCCTCAAGAGCCTTTTCAAGGATTCTATCTTTATCGGCTTTCTTCATTTCCACCTTTCCGTATATCAGCTTGTTCCTGACGAGTTCCTTCACCTCGTAAAGCAAATACCTCTCAGCCTTATCCAGAACGGGCTCGGATAAGTAGTAGAGGTAATCGTTAGACTCCTTGCTGAAGAGGATGAAGACTTTGGCGAAGGGTCTGTAAACCCAATACTCCTCGACGATTTCGTAACCGCTCGGGAAGGAAGTATCTAAAAACTCCTCTATGGTTCCGTATTTAGCGACCTCCCTAACCTGCTTGAACAGTTCGGAAATCTCCTCTACGTCTATCTCCTTAAGAACGTCCGTTACGTCCTCCAAAACCTTATCGGATATCTTATCCGGTGCCTTAATCTCGCCCGTAACTTCTAAGAGCTTCTGCTTCGAAACCTTCTTAGGCATTATGCGTTTTATCTTGCGCTCCTCCATAATCAATCCCTCATTACCATTATGATACTACACTAATCTTCTTCTCCTTACCCTTAATAATCTTTTTCGCGATCCTTCTGGCGCTTTTAGTATCGACCGGTCTATCGGACTTTATATAGATAAAGCCGTTTTCGAGTTTTACAAAAGTTTCGCATTTATCCGACTCGACGATAATCCTATCCGCGTAAGGAAAAACGTAAAAAGGATCGACGAGCGACTCCTTACCGGTGGTGTAAACTATCTCGCCGAACCCGTTCGCCAGAACTATTTCGTCGAACTTTCTCTCTTTCTCTTCCTCGTCCTCCTCTATCTTCTCGAACTCTTCAAGCTCCTCCTCTATTTCCGCGAGAACCCCCTTCGCCTTTAAATCCTTCAGCCTAACCACTTTGATTTTGGGCTCCTCCTTCCTCCTCCTGACGATGAGAAACGTTATCGCGATTATTAGGATGATCGGAGGAATCAGCGTGGGTAGATCCATACCGGACGGATATCTTGCGAATTTATTTATCATTTGCTTTTCGATGCAAAGTTTTATGTTCTTCAGAACCTCAACGATAGATGTGGACTCGAAGGGCCAGATGAGCGTGGATCTGCTGATAGCGGTTGCGGTGATGGTGTTGGCGATAACTACCGCATCCTACTACGTCATATCCGCGTTCGCACCTTACTCGGGAAGGGACATCGACCTCCAAGCTTCGGCATACAGAGTGGCGATGATACTGAGCGAGGACGGGGGTCTTTGGGTTATTAGCATAAGTAAAAATCAGACACTGCTCGAAACGGACTGGGCTCTGAAAGTTAAGCAGTCGAATCCGAGCGAGGTTAAAGAATGCCTCAAGAGGATAGGGCTCGCGAACTCGTCCACTACGTATCTCTTAAAGCTGAGCTACGAAATCCAAATCCCGTGCTACCTAAACGAAACCAAGGTTCTGACTTTCTTCAACAGAACGTTGTGGACAGATTTGTTCGAGAACGACAAACCGCCCAACTATCCCTACAACTACACCCTCGACAGGTTGGCGAATCTGATAGGCTTGAATTCGACTATAAGGCATTACTATTACAACGTGTCCCTTAGGTTCATGAACGGAACAGTCGTCAATTCCTCAATAGGAAAGCTCTGGATAGGATACCCTCTTTACGTTAAGGGAAGGTTCATACCTCAGGAGTTCGGCAAGTTCGAGAGAATCGTAGTTTTGGATAACAACAAAAAAATATACGCCCCGAAATACGATCCGTCAAATCCTTCCAAATGCTTCTTAAGGTTGGTCGTTTACGTGTGGTGATCGTATGAGCAGGGGGCAGATGTATACGCTTGAGGCTTTGATTGCATCTCTTATCATATTCGGAGTAGTCGTTTTCGCTATGTCATCCTCACCCCAATTCGGAACCGAAACGAAGGAGTTCACAGCACTTCAGCTTAAGAAGTATGCTGATGATATTTTGGAGATTCTGGATTTAGAAAATGAAGATCATAGTTCGTTGCTTTCAAGCTGGGTTGAAAAAGGTGTAAAGTCAAATAATTGGGTAGAGTTTGATACTAACTTCAGTTACATAAGTGAAAGTCTAAGGCAAAACTTATCAATAATGCTTCATGTTGAGGTAATTTCACCTAATGGTGATGCAAAGCACTCGTATGGCCCTCCACCGCCGGAGGGGGCGGTATCGAGCTTCAGAGTGGTCCCAGTATCAAGTCCACCATACGCCTACGAGGTAAGGCTTTATCTCTGGTTCGTATGAGGTGATCGTATGGACAGAAGGGGGCAACTCCTTTTGCTCTCGGGAATGCTCATAGCGATGGCGGTAGCCCTGATCACGCTCTACCTCACCACTGCGTCGATTTCGGGAATTAGGGTTTCCTACTCACCTTGGAATCTACCCTACTACGAGATGAGGATGGGAATTTACGAATCGATAAGGGCAATAAAATATTACAATTACCCGACAATAAACGAACCCTCTGCGATTTATGAATTCTACGAAAACATGTCCAAGATATACGCGAGGCACGGATACTTCTTGGTCGTTAACGCCACTGAAAATAAAACTTTTTTAAATCTATACGAGCTAAACTTAACATTCAAGACGGATAGGGTCGATTTGGAGGTAAAGAAGTATGTTACGAAATATTAGGGGAGTTTCATCCTTACTCTTCATAGTAATGACGCTCTCCGCGTTCATAATGTTCCTGACTACTCTGCAACTCTACAACGTCATGACCGAAACGCCGAAGAAGATTGTCATAAGGAATCAGTTCGACGACATAGGAAACATACTCGCCAACGACGTAGTCGAGATAGTTCTGTCGATACCCCACGGTGGAAAGATTCATTACAGAGAAGTTCTTCCGGTCGATGTAGCTGGGCAGGGTTACTGGGTGGAGCTGAATTCGAGCAAGGAGTGCGTGAACGTATCGACTTTCGGATACACTGCAACGTATATATTGGGAGGAATTAGATATGAAATAAACATGAGTTCGAGCATAAACGCGACTTCGAGCGGCGGGTGGATCTGGATCAACGCGAGCAGGGAGTTGAGGTGATCGATTTGAGCAGGGCGGTTTCGGAGGTTTTGGGTTACATTCTCGTTTTGGCGGTCGTAGTTACGACGATTACGGTCATCTATGCTGCAGGAATGCCGGCCATAAGGAGTCAGCAGGACGTAGCGTCCTTCAGAAGTATGGAAAACACGTTTTACGTCCTTCAGAACATAGTGAGGTTGGTTGCTTACAACATAACTCCAGAGAAGGCGGTCACGATTAGGGCTGAAGGGGGTTCGATTGTCGTTGTTCCAGATTGGGGTAGGATAACGGTCTATATTAGCAGTAATCCTAGTAAACCAATTGTCAATGAAACTTATGGAGCGATCGTTTACGTTGGCACAAACGGTAAAGGACTAATTTTAGACAACGCTGTAATTCTTCAGGCTTACGGAAACAAAATAATGCCCTCTCCCGCGAATTCGATTCAAGTAGATAGCCGTTCGCTGATCTATTCGAGAATTTTTAGAGAAGGTAACAATATTTATATAAGCTTAATTAGAATCTGCGAAAAACCTAATGAGGCCGTAAGTTTTTCTGGGCAGAAGATATTGATATTTAAAAATGTTGGTTCTAAAATAATTTCAAACACTTCTGTTAATTGGGTTAGAATCAGAGTTAAGATCAAAAAAGCTTCGAACTTTGGCTGGAGCAACGACCAGTTAATGGAACTCTGGTTGAACAGCATCGAATATTCGTTAAACGGTAGCATCAAAAAGTGGAAGAAGTCAACCGACTGGGTATATATAAATCCGAAAGGAGGTAATAACTTAAACGTAACGATTGCAATCTACAACGTAACCGTATCGAGGTGATCAAATGGAGGAATTGCCTCAAGACAAGGTGTATTTTCAATGCAACACTTGCGGATACGTATTCATGGAAGATCCGTTCAAGTTTCCGATAGTCTGCCCGATGTGCGGGAGCGAGGATGTCGTCAAGATTTAAACCTTCTTCAGCTTGGATATGAAGAACCCTACGCAGTCGTGTAGATGGGGAAAAGTCCTAACCACCTTATCCCAGAAAGGAAAATCCTTCCCTCTAAACCTCCTAATTCCCCTAACTCCAACGATCGGCTTTACTTCTTCCACCTTGAAAAACCGCGATGCAAAAAGAACGTTCTCCTCGTTCTCATCAAAGGTTATAGAGCACGTCGAATAAACTAAAATTCCCCCCTCCCTCAGATTTCTGAACGCGTTTTCTATCATCTTCCTCTGAACCTTTATAGTTTCCCTATACTTCCTCTCGTCGAACCTCCACTTGACGCACGGGTAGTTCCTGAAGCTTCCGGTCGAAGAGCAAGGGGGATCGACCAAAACCCTGTCCACATCTCCGGCGTAGAACTTCGTTCCGTCGGCGAGAACGCACTCTACGTTTCGCACTCCCAACTCCTTCATCTTCGCCTTCATCCTCCTCAACCTGTCCTCGGAGTTGTCCACCGCTATTATCTTTCCCTCGTTCTCCATGAGCATCGCCACGTGACTCGCCTTCAACCCCGGTGCTGAAGCCAAATCCAATATCTTCTCCCCCGGTTCAGGCTCTAAAACGTGTGCCACTAAGCATGAAGCTAAATCCTGAATCACGAACTTGCCTTCGGCATGCCAGTCGAGTGATGCCGGAGCCCTCTCGTATGAAACAACCTTAAAAACTTCCGGCAACGGTGTTTCCGCCAATTCTACTCCATGATTTTCCAAATACCTCCTAACGGACTCTATCGAAGCTTTTAACTCGTTAACTCTGATGTAAACCGTCTGCTTCTCGTTGTTGGCTATCATCAGCTTTACAGCTTCCTCCCTTCCCAAGAGATCGATCGCCAATTTTACGAACCACTCCGGATGGAAGTGTTCGAGCGCTAACTTCCTTATCTCATCTAACTTAGCGATTTCCCCCTCCAAATTAACGTGCTCCGCCCTTCTTAGGACAGCATTCGCGAGAGATGCCATCTTCTCTCCGAACCTCCTCTTGACTATTCTGACTATCGAGTCGGTGGCGAGGGCCGGATGGACACCTTTGAAGTGCATCTCGTAAACTCCTACTCTGAGCAGGTTTCTGAGGAGCGGATCGAGCTCGTCGATTCTCTTTCCCTTCAAGCACTTCGATATTATGAAGTCTATGACGTTCTTCCTCTTCTCTGTTTCGAAAACGTAAGCGTGAACGCTCGCCCTAACCTTGTAGTCCAATTTCATACGGGAGAGTCTCTTCTTAAGGGCCTCCTTCTCCGAAAGCAAAGTCGTGTCCACTATGCTCAGAACTTCCGCCGCTACCTCCTGCGTGTATATCATAGGACTACCATTTGTGCGTGCCAGCAGTCCCCTATCTTCAAAACGTTCTCCCTATCCACTATCCCTATCCTTATCGCCAGTTCTACCGCCTTCCTACCCGTTATGTTCGCTATCGTCGCCATCTTCAGGGCCCTTATCACCTCTTCCTCTCCCACTTCTCTCTCCCCGTAAAAGCTCTCCTTTACCTCTATCTTCAAATCACCTTCCCTGAAGGTCTTGCCGACTATGTCCGAGTCGCAAACAGCAACCAGAACCTCCCCCCTGACCCTATAAACCTTCAGTCTAAACATTCAATCCCCTCGCCGGATACTTTGCTCCGCACGCCAAGCACCTTATCATCAAAACCCTCTCCTCCCTTATGAATTCTGTATCCGGCGCTCCGCATTCCCTGCATATCACGAACCTTCTGGTGTAGTCGTCTATCTCCCTCTGAATTTCGTTTTCGGTAAATTTACCTTGAAGGACGAGCCTTCCGGCTTCCAAGAAACCGGCAGTTCCCAACGATTTGACGAGATATTTCGAGAGGTGTTCCTCGCTCCTGTTGAGCGTCTTCGCTACCTGAGAGAAGTTCTTGATTATCGTCCTGCTACCCTCCCTCTGAACCATAACCCTCGGAATCTCGAACCTCTCCCTCTTAACGACCTTCTTCTTCGGCAATTCCGCCAACGCCCTTTCCAACAACTCCTCGTAGCTCCTCATAATCGAGGAATTTTCGGGCAAATAGATAAGCGTAACGGATGGAAATCGATTTATATTCGAAGAACCAACCTTCTTCGATGAGACTTATACTCGCACTCCTGCTCCTCACACTCCTCATCGCCCCCGCATCGGCGTGGGTTCATCCCCCGGGTTACGGTGAGATATGCTTCCCCTGCCACGACCTCATCATCCCACCTCAGGAGAAGATAAAGATGTTTTCCGGTTGCAGATGCCACAGCGTCGACATATGGAGGGGAACGAAGATAGACATGGACAAGCTCGACAAGTTGCACGGAAACGACATATGCATAAAGTGTCACGTCGGCCCCAACTACAACGAGAGCAACTTGGGATTGGAGGGTATTCACATCCCCCACAAAAACCTGAAGTGTTCGGTCTGCCACGGGGAAAACATGGTGATAGATCCCGGAACGAAGGACTGCCACTACTGCCACAAGGGAGGAATTCATGAGATCCATGGAGATATACTGATGAAGATATGCGCGTTCTGCCACGGGAAGGTAATATACAAGTTCATGAAGTCCGCGAGCAAGGAGATAGGGTTGAATAAGACCGTTCAAGCTGAAGTCAAGAAAACCAAGCCGTTCTCGCTCTTTGACATACTCAAAAGCATATTCGGCTTTTTGGGAGGTCTGATATGAAGAGGATTTTACTTTTAGCCCTGATATTATCTTCCTTCCTTCTCCCGGGGTGCGTTCAGGAGAAGAAACTTCCGGCGATTAAGGTCGTTTTCATGCACTACGAAATCAAAGGGCAACATATCGTGAAGATAAAAGAGGTGAAGCCGGCGTTCATAACGAAGAAGGAAGCCCCCACACTTTATCCGTGGTATAGCACTCCCTTTCCGAGCATAGTCCTCTTCGCATACGACTGGAGGAACGGTAAGTTGCAGTTCGTAACGCCCTCCACCTGCCTCCCGATAGATACCGAGGGGGACAACATAACCGCATACGTAGGCTTTAAAGATCCGAAGCACGTTCCTAAAAAAGGCGACGGAATTCTGGTGGTGATTCAGGTTTGCGACAGAACGGGTAGGGTTCTGGCATCCGACAGAGCCATGTTCGTTTGGAACGTGTCGGACTAACGCAAACGTTTTATCGCAGATGGGATACGCTACATCAATGGAGCCCGACGTTATCATAGGTCTGGAAGTCCACGTCCAGCTGAACAAGCTCAAAACTAAGCTGTTCTGCTCTTGCCCCTTAGATTACCACGAGGACGAGCCGAACACTCACGTTTGTCCGGTTTGCTTGGGACTGCCCGGGGCGATGCCGGTGGTTAACAAGGAAGCTGTCAAGGCTGCCATAAAGGTGGCCCTCGCACTGCATGCGGAAGTCCAGCCCTTTACGGTCTTCGACAGAAAGAACTACTTCTACCCCGACCTTCCGAAGGGTTTCCAGATAAGTCAATACGATCGTCCCTTGGCTTTGGGAGGTTACGTTACGATAGAGACGGAGGAGGGAGAGAAGAAGATAACGCTGAAGAGGATACACATGGAGGAAGATCCGGGAAAGCTGACGTATAAGGGATCCATCACCACAGCAAAATACTGCCTGATAGACTACAACCGTTCGGGAGTTCCACTACTTGAGATAGTTACGGAGCCGGTAATGCACTCCCCAAAGGAGGCGAGGCTTTTCCTGAACAAGCTCAGGATAATCTTGGAATATTTGGATGTCTTCGACGGGAGCTTGGAAGGGGCGATGAGGGTAGATGCGAACGTTTCGATAAGGGGAGGGGGAAGAGTAGAGATAAAGAACATATCGTCATTCAAGGGAGTTGAGAGGGCCTTGAGCTACGAGATAGCGAGACAGAAAAATCTCCTTAGGATGGGGAGGAAGGTAGAGAGGGAAACGAGGCATTTCGACGAAGTCAACAACATAACGGTCTCCTTGAGGAGTAAGGAGGAAGAGCAGGACTACCGATACTTTCCGGAGCCGGATCTCGTTCCGATCTACACCGCCGAGCTACTTGAGGAGGTTAAGGGAACACTCCCGGAGATGCCCGAAGAGAAGAGGGAGAGGCTCAAGGCTCAATACGGTATAGGAGACAACTTTGCCAAAGTTTTGGTTCTCGATAAAGTGATGGCGGATTATTTTGAGGAAGTCGCAAAACACGTCGATCCGAAGCTCGCGGCGAGTTGGGTCGTGGATGTATTGAGGGGAGAGCTAAACTACAGAGGAAAGGACTTCAGGTTCGCCTACGAGATGTTGAAGCCGGAGGAGTTCGCGAAGCTGTTGAGGTATTTCAGGGAGGAGAGGATTACGGAGAAGGGCGTCGTCGAAGTGATAAGGATAAAGCTCGATCACGGAGGGGACGTGGACGAGATCATAAGGAGCAGAGGCCTCTTTGCGATTCCGAAGGAGGAGATAGAGAGACTCTGCAGAGAGGCTATAGAGAAGAATCCGAAAGCGGTTGCGGATTACAAGGGAGGAAAGAAGAAGGCTTTGGACTTCCTCGTCGGTTACGTAATGAAGGCGACGAGAGGAAGGGCGAATCCAGCAGAAACCGCTCAAATTTTGAAGAAGATGCTCGAAGAATGAACCCCCGTCTGGGACCACACCTTCATCGCTCGCGGGTGCTTCATAGCTTAGGAGTGGGTGAGCCGTGGGATGATTACTAAATCTGCTTAAAACCTTTATGAAACTCAAGGTTACGATAACCACATACACACTCATAGTCCTCACGAAGCTCGTTTGCTATGCTTTAACGGGTTACTTGGTAATGCTCGCCGAAGCTTTGCACAACGTCGTGGACATTCTAATATTCGCCACCCTTCTATATTCCGAGAGGATTTCGGAAAAACCGGCGGATTCCCTCCATCCCTTGGGGCACGGTCTGGCCAAGAACTTGAGCGGGGTAGTTGTTTCGATAGTTTTCATTACGGTCATAGCGTTCGAGCTGTTTTTGGAGGGGATCGAGAGGATCACGCATCCTTCGGTCGGGAAGCATCCTACTTTCGCAATAGCCGTTTTAATTGTAACTCTAATCCCTCCCATCGTTCTGATGTTTCTATACAGGGGAGAAAGGACGTCGACGGAAGAATCGGCGTTTGCAGAGCTTATGAACGACGTTACATCTTCAGTAGGAGCGGTATTCGGAATATACTTCAGCTCGATCGGATATCCAGTTGCAGACGGAGTCGCATCGATCTTCATAGCAATTTTAATAGCTCTGAACGGATACAGGGTCTTCAAGGAGAACGCCAATTACTTGTTGGGTAAGAGTCCTGACGAGAGCTTTTACGATAGGGTTAAGCGAATAGCGGAATCCTTCGAAGAGGTTAAAGACGTTCACGACGTCATAGCGGTTTACATGGGAGAGAACAGGATTCACTTGGACATGCATATAACAGTCGACGGAGACATGACCGTAAGGGAGGCGGACGAGCTTACTACGAGGATCGCGAAGAGAATAGTGGAGAAGATTCCGGAAGTCGCATACGTCCTGATTCACGTTTGTTCCGAGAAGGGGAAGGACGTAAAGACGACTTACGATTCGGTGATGAGGAAGGTTTTGTAGCCCGTCTGGAGCCCACGGGGTCTCATGCTTCTCGACCCCGCCGGGTGCACGGGCGTTGGAGTATCGGCGGGAGGAAAGATATCGTTTTCGCATCAACTTTTTTATACTTAGAATCCAATCGAATTCCAATGGAAGCGGAGATCTGGGTTGAAAAGTATAGACCCAAGACGCTCGATGAAATAGTCGGGCAGGATGAAGTAATAAGGAGGCTAAAGAGCTACGTTAAGCAGAAGAACATACCCCACCTCCTTTTCGCCGGCCCTCCGGGAACCGGCAAAACAGCTACAGCCATAGCTCTCGCGAGGGATTTATTCGGCGAAAACTGGCGGGACAACTTCATAGAGATGAACGCCTCCGTGACACCGGACACGCCAATACTCGTAAGGATAAACGGCGTAATTAAGAGAACTACGTTCGAAGAAATAGATAGGCTGTTCTTCGAAGGAAACGAGGAATACGTCGTTCCGATAGGCTTGGAAACGCTCAGCTTTAGAGAGGGCGTTGGATTTTACCCCGTTTCGTTCATAGCGAGGCACAAAGCGGACAGAATTCTTAGAATAAGGTTCGAAGGTGGAGAGGTCAAGGTTACGCCGGATCACTCCGTAATGGTTTTAGACGATGACGGAAGGATAATTCCGAAGAGGGCGGACGAACTAAAGAAAGGTGACTTTCTACTTTCATTGGACGGTTACGGTCTGCCATCGGAACCGTTTAAGGAGTTCTTCAGGAAGGCCGATTACTGTATAGGAATAGATTGGAGCCTGCCCAAGGATAGAGCGGGAAAGTCAATCTTGCTGAAAGTTCTCGAATCCGTTAGAGTGAACGAGTTGGAGGAGAACGAGGTCAGATTTTACATGAGACTTAAAGCGTTGGCCGAATCAAGCCTTTACGCCGTAGAAATCAAGGAGATCGAAAGGTTATCATACGACGGATGGGTTTACGACTTCAGCGTTCCGAATTCTGAAGTATTCTTCGGCGGGACTACTCCGGTGTTACTGCACAACTCCGACGAGAGAGGGATAGACGTCGTAAGGCACAAGATAAAGGAGTTCGCGAGAACCGCTCCCATCGGCGGAGCCCCCTTTAAAATAATATTCTTGGATGAGGCCGATGCCTTAACTGCAGACGCTCAGGCTGCTTTGAGAAGAACGATGGAGATGTATTCGAAGACGTGCAGGTTCATTTTAAGCTGTAATTACGTTAGCAGAATTATAGAGCCGATCCAAAGCAGGTGTGCGGTTTTCAAGTTCAAACCGGTTCCGCCTGAGGCGATGAAGAAGAGGTTGCTTGAGATAGCGGAAAAGGAAGGGCTTAAAATTACGGAGGACGGGCTCGAAGCTCTGATATACATAGCGAACGGAGACTTCAGGAAGGCGATAAACGCCCTGCAAGGCGCAGCTGCATTTGGAGAGGTAATAGATGCTGAAGCCATATACCAAATAACTGCAACCGCCCGTCCGGAGGAGATAAAGAAGCGCATAGAAACTGCTTTAGAGGGCAAGTTCATGGAGGCGAGGCAGATGCTCGACAGGATGATGGTCGAATACGGTATGAGCGGGGAAGACGTAGTTACCCAGATGTTCAGGGAGATAATCTCGTCGAAACTCGACGAGAGGCTGAAGGTCATGCTCATAGACAGACTCGGAGAGATAGACTTCAGGCTGACCGAAGGGGCACACGACAGAATTCAATTGGACGCATACTTAGCCTATCTCGCAACCGTCGGTAAGAAGAGGGGGACATGAAGAAGACGAGGATAGCAGGACTGCACGTGGACGATTCGAAGCCCGTGGTTGGAGAGGAGGTAAGGATAGCCGGACTTCTCCAGTATTACGACGAAAAGGAGAAGACTTGGAAACCGCTTAGGGCTTGGGTCAAGCTCTACGTCGATGGGATAGAAGTGGACAGAACTCCGACGAAGCCTAACGGAAGCTTCGAATTCAGGTATTCTTCGAACGTCACGGGCAAGAGGAAAATCGAAGTGAGATTCGCCGGAGACAGGTTCAAGCCGTGCAAGAAGGAGATAGAAGTGGAGTTCGTGACTGCGGAGGAGAAGAGGAGGGTCGATAAAATCGCGAAACTCGCTCTGCTCGT
>Ga0256833_1000624_pt1 | contig 27138 bp, 29 predicted proteins | sample 356284metaG_FD_190535 | JGI IMG/M metagenome (GOLD analysis project Ga0256833, IMG submission 190535) | Hydrothermal vent microbial communities from Mid Atlantic Ridge, Atlantic Ocean - 356-284 | ecosystem: Environmental > Aquatic > Marine > Hydrothermal vents | place: Atlantic Ocean: Mid... | reverse complement strand
CTTTTGTATTATTCCAGGCACCTTTTCGTTTTTCTAGGTTCCCCAGCATATATCCATTGGATGTACCTGCTCCTATAAATTCTATTGCATTATTATCTCTTTGGCTACTATAGACATTATCTATCGTAGCTCCTGCAGGTGTATTATCATACACCTGCCATCTTGAGCTACTCTCATCTTCTGCGTTTTCATACATTGTTGCGTAGGCTTGTGTGCTTAGCATTAATGTAGATAGTAAAATTATGTTTTTTAGTGGGTTCATCTTGTTTTCCTTTTTATATTTTTTTAGTTGATTTTATAAAAATCAGCTATTAGTATACAGAAAAACAAATCCTTTGTCATTCAACTATCTTAATATTGATACTCTTTTTTTAATTGACTTAGATATTGAGGGGTCATACCTAGATAAGTTGCTATGTGATATTGAGGTACTTTATCTAACAAATATGGCGTTGTCTGCATAAATTCTATAAATCTATCTTCAGAGGTTTTTAACTGCCTATCCATCAATTTTTTGTATAAAGTGATATAAGCAATTTCAGTCATTATTCGGCTCATTTTTGCTTCACTTTTTACATGCTTATGTAAAAATTGCATATCCTCATAATTTAACATCAACATTTCTGAATCCTCAAGAATTTCAATACTCATAATTGATTCTTTTCTACTAAGAAAACTATAATAATCCACAACAATTAAATTATTAGTCTTTGAATATTCATCATGAAACAGTATATTCCAAGTATACTCTTTTCCATCATTATTCAATACAAAAACTCTAGCTAATCCTGAATTTATAAAACCTATTTTATTACAAATTTCACCTGCATGATGTATGATTTGACCTTTTTTATAATATTCTATCTTTATTTTAGATTTATATATTTCCCAATCTTGCAATGAAATATCTATATATTTATCAATAAAATTTTTATATTTAGTATACATTACTATATTTCCCCCCACACAAAATATACTTTATTACATTATTTCTTTCAATAAATCATGATGATTATCTTTCTACTATTTCTTAACTATATTATCTACAGTCTTGTCTAGCTCCCCTATAAAGCTTTCTATTTTTTTGCCAAGGTTCTCTATAAAATTTTTGGTCTTTTCAAGGTCAATATTAATGTGCTCTTTGTCTATCTTAATCCCTACATTCTCAGCTATATCTACCTTACCTTCAGAGAGGTCTTTTTGTAGGTTTTGGGCTGTAGATTCAAAAGTATTTTTGAGAGTATCGAAAAAATCACGGGTTTGATTGAGATCAATGTTGAGTTTACCCTCACCAATTTCAACACCAACTTTTTCCAATAAATCGTTATTTTTGTCTTGCATTATAAACTCCTTTTTGATGAATTATACCATATTATAAAAACGCCAACAAAGAAGCCGTCACCGCCACGTTGAGTGACTCCACCCCTCTTTGCATAGGTATCGCGATACTTGCGTTACACACAGACTCTACAGCCTTACTCACCCCCTCACTCTCATTGCCCAGTACAAAAATAGTTTTATCTCCATACGCTTGTTCTTTATAACTCGATGTAGCATGAGAAGAGAGTGTATAAACCTCTGCAGCTTCTTTTTTGAAAGATGCCAATGTCTCTTTGAGATTAGAGGTTTTGATGATAGGCATTTTAAAAATGGTTCCCACAGAAGCTTTGATAACCAAAGGGCTTATCTGTGCGGCTCCTTTACTTGGTAAAAGTATGGCATCTACATTACCCGCTGCACAAGAGCGTATAATCATCCCTAAGTTTTGAGGATTACTCACCCCATCCAGTGCGATGATGCGATACTCCTTATGTGTCTCTTTAAAATGTTGTTCGTTTCCAAAGTGTTCAAGTACAATGTCCAGTGCCACACCCTGATCTTGTTTGGCATTTTTAGAGATGCGTGAGAGTGACTGTTTGTCGTGGTATTTTACTTCTATGCCACGCTTGTTGGCTATGGCTTTCATGTCTTCAATTACTTGTGCATCTTTGTTAGACTTGGAGAGGTGAAGTTTATGAATAGTGACGGCTTCGTCTTCTAGGGCTTCCATGACGGCATTACGTCCGTAGATGGTGAGTACCTTATCAAAAAATGCTTTTTTAGCCAAATATTCTGGAGAGTCTTGCATGAGGGTATGCCTTGTATATGAAATTATTTTGTATTTTATCATCTTTACTTGTTACAATACACTATGTTAAAACTATTTTACAAACTCTTACTCATTTTTATCTTCATACTAAGTGCTACACTCCTCTACCAAAAAAACACCTATGCCTACCACACACTTGTTCGCATAGACCCCATACCCCACACCAAAACACTTATCGCCCAAGAAAACTATGTTGATGCAGCCGAATACCTAGACTATTTTATGGCTTTTGATTACATGAAAGACAACAGCGAAGCAAAAGCACTGCAAAAAACCATAGCCCAAAAGAGAAACTCCCTCTCCTACCTCTCAGAAAAAGTAGCCGAGGGTTTTCGTACAGGCACCAGTGACGAAGTCCTAGGACAAGCCTCTGCCATAGGTTCTGACTTTTTACTCATAGGTGATTTGCGTGACCTAGCTATAGAAGGCTCTCACTACTACCACCATGAAGAGGTAGACGAAGTCTTGGTAGCTCTCTCTACAGTGGGGCTTGTGGCAAGTGCAAGCACGTTCTTTACGCTTGGCTCTTCTACTGTGGCAAAAAGTGGGGTGTCTGTACTGAAGTTAGCTCAAAAGAGCAAACGCATCCCCACATGGTTAAGCAAGTATCTTGTACGAGAAGCCAAGCAGATACGAAAATCCAAAAACATCGCAAACATCAAACCACTCTTTGCCACCCTAGACACTTTACGAAAAGAAGTAGGACTCAAAGGCTCCCTTAACCTACTCTCTAAAACCCAAAATTTTAAAGAGCTAAAAGGCATGACTAAACTTGCAAAACGCTACGGAAGCAAAACAGCTACACTCCTCACACTCTCAAACAAAAAACTGCTCACCCATGCCAAACAACTTTCAGAAGTAGATGTCAAAACCATCACCCTAGCCTCAACTTATGGTAGTTCAGGTTTTGTGCATCTCATTAAAGGTGGAGAAAAAAACTTCATCAAAACGACCAAGCGACTAAAAGCCTATGCGAAAGTGGGAGTTAAAGGTGAAATTTGGAAGGTGTTTTTATGGCTTATGAAACATTTGAGTGATACGATGCTCATACTTATGATGGGTATCTCTTCTCTTTTGTTGATACCTTGGAGGAAGTGGCTAAAGTTTATTTAGTCTCCCCCATTCCAAGCAATATGAGGTTTCCCCTCATCATCAAACTCCACAGCAGGCATACCCATGATGTTATACCCAGCATCGACATAATGCACTTCACCCGTCACACCTGAACTGAGGTCAGAAAGCAGGTACATCCCAGAGTTTCCTACTTGGTTGATGGTCACGTTTTCTTTAAGTGGTGCGTGGGCTTTGTTCCATTTAAGCATGAAACCAAAGTCACCTATGCCAGCAGCTGCGAGTGTTTTTATGGGACCTGCTGAGATGGCGTTGACACGTATGCCGTCTTTTCCTAAGTCTTCTGCTAGGTACTTGGTAGTCATTTCCAAGGCCGCTTTGGCTACACCCATGAGGTTGTAGTTTGGTATGTACTTCACACCACCGTAGTACGAAAGAGTCAGTACAGATGAGCTGTCAGACAAGATAGGTTTTAACTCGCGTACTATCTCTATGAGAGAGTAAACAGAAATGTCCATAGCCACATCAAACGCCTCTTTGCTTATGTTGTAAAAACGTCCAGATAGTCCCTCTTTTGGTGCAAAGGCTATTGAGTGCACGATGAAGTCTATCTTACCCATGTCCTTTTCAAGTGACTCTTTAAGTGCTTTTATCTCTTCAGGCTTAGAGACATCACAGGGGTAAAATCTCGCTCCACACTCCAACTCTTCTGCTACAGGTGCTAGTTTTTGCTCAAAACGCTCATTTAAAAATGTAATGGCCATTTCTGCACCCTGTTCTTGACAGGCTTTGGCGATACCATACGCGATGGACTTTTTGTTAGCGATGCCCAAGATGACACCTTTTTTACCCTTCATTATCATTCTGTATCCTATAAAATAAATTACATCATTTTATCATCATTGAGGTAAAATACACGAAGAGGTAAAATATTTATGAATAAAATACTAATAATTAGCACTGGCGGTACATTTAACAAAATCTATAACCCCAAAACGGGCAACTTAGATATTGAAAAATCCTCTCATGCGCTTAAAACCATAGCCTCAAAATGGCTATGCAACTTTGAAATACTTAATATCATAGGTAAAGACTCCCTGGAGATGACAGACAAGGACAGAGCACTATTAGCCAGCACAATAAACGATAACCCTACCTATCAAAATATCATCATAGTCCATGGTACAGACACTATAGATATTACCGCTCAGTACCTAGCAGACGAAGCACTGGGAAAAACCATCGTCCTGACAGGTGCTATGGTGCCCTATAGTATAGATGCTACCGAGGCCACAGCTAATTTGGCTTCTGCGTATGGGTACTTGAGTGCCTTAGAAAAAAGAGGGGTGTATATAGCGATGAATGGGGTATTAAATTTTTATAAGAAAGTAAAAAAGAATAGAAAATTAGGCAAATTTGAATACTTGTAGGGTATGTAAAATGTCACCCTACTTATGATTATCCACAGTAGAAGGTATTATTTCACCACTAGCCTGCATACTTAATGCTTCTGGATATTCTTGATAGTGTGTTCTTAGCGCATTTGCTAGACGTTTTTTGACCACTTCATCTACCAATACTATCTTACCCTCTGGCAATGCGTCTAGTAGTCTAAGTAGTAGTCTGTCTTGTGGTTTAGGCATCTTCTCTAGCCAACTATAGAGTAATGGTTTATTAATGTGAGATGGGATAGAGCCCATGATACCTATATCATTTTGATCATGTACCATCAGCCCAGAGGTTGTACCTCTATCCAGCGTGAGTACTTGGAAAAGATAGAGTGTATGATAATCTACTTGTGTGGCTTTTTCTTCTTCAGTGTAACTTACATAATATTGTAGTGCCTGCAGAATAATACCAATATAGGCATCAATGATTGCCTTTCCCATTTCATAAGCAAATGTTCTATCTGCTTCAAAATTACCAGTATTAAAATTTTCTAAATAAAAGTGACTACTCCCACGGGTACGGCCGAGTACAGGGATATTAAAATATCTATCTCCCTGTGCTGCACCCTCTTCATAGTATGCACCCGCTGCTTTATCTAAGGCTATTTCAAAATCACGTTGAAACACATCATTTTTAAGACTAGGGTTCAAATCTCCCATAATACGCCAATATCCTGTACCATCACGCATCTGTGTCCACGAGATATGCATATGCATAGAAGGCGCATGTGGATTGGCTGGGTGGATAATAGTCGATATCGCTGTAGCAGAAGAGAGTTTCTTGGTCTCATCTTCATCATAATGAACCTGAGAGACATTCACCGATGCACGATTAAAGATAGTCTCATCTCTGGCTTCATAGCGTACACCTCCACCATGTATACCTTCATCTCTCTCCCACTCTATAGCCTCAAACGCTTTTCTATTGCCAAGCTCATAACTCACATCATTGAGTTTGCCTACAAAATAAGTTTGTAAAGCTTCTACTAAAGTATTGGCATCCTTTGCCTCTGGTGATTTTGCAAAACTTCTCATACATCTCCTTTATAATCTAAAAAAGTATAACACAGAGATACCAATTTTTATTTGATTTTGTTACAATGATATCTTGAAAAGTCGAATAACTTACAAAAAGGGAAATGATTATGAAACAAAATAGATATACGATAGTATTGCTTACGAGTTTATCCTTGGGGATTAGTGGATGTACAAGTCCTTTGGAGCTTTTACTTCCATCCGTGACAGTAAAAAAAAGAGTACAACATCAAAAGCCTGTACCAAGAGTCAAAGCAAAACCAAAAGCTCAACCAAGAGCTATACAATATGAAAAGCCAACGCCAGAAAAATTAACCAAGTTTAAAAAGGTTATGCATGAAGTAGCATTAAGTACAAAAGATGATAAAACATATCGTAAAATAGCACTAAACACAGCAGAAAAAAAAGAGTGGTTTAAAAACCTCATGTATAGACTTTGGGACAGACAAATCACCAAAACACAATTTATCTCTGAAGGACTAAAAAAATATCCTACACGAAAATATGAATTTACATTTGTAGCAAATGGCTTCCAAAAACGCTCTTAGAATATCAAGAGGCTTCATACAACACAGGGTCGACCTGCCCTGCCTCTTCAAATCCTTTAAGTCTTAATCTACATGAATCACATACACCACAGGCTTTCTCTTCAGATTTATAACAAGACCACGTATGTTCTAGTGGTACATGTAATGCTAAAGACATTTTCACTATCTCACTTTTTTTCAAATGAACCAATGGCATTTTAATTTCTAATTGTGTTTCATCTTTGGTTCCCAAATTAATAGCCTTTTGCATCTGCTTGATATAGCTTTCTCTACAGTCTGGATAGCCAGAGCTATCTTCTTCTACTACACCAATATAGAGTGCCTCTGCTTTATGTTTTTCAGCTATTGCGGCTGCGATGGAAAGGAATATACCATTTCTAAAAGGTACATAAGTGATAGGAACACCCTCTCCCAATCCACCTATAGGAATATCTATCTCTTTATCTGTCAAAGCAGATGCACCTATCTGTGCAAAAAAGGGTAAATCAATTTCATATTTTTCAACAGCATCTATCGCAGTTGCGACTTTACGAAAACATTTAAGCTCTTTGTTTTGTGTTCTTTGCCCATAGTTAAAATGTAATGCAATAATTTCATAACCCTCTTTTTGGGCTATTTTTGCACTTAATGCACTGTCCATTCCTCCAGATATAATACAGATTGCCTTTTTCACAATGCATCTCTCCTTCTTTTACTGCCATTTTACCAAGATTTTGGTAAACTTCGTGCATGATAGATTTGGATAATCAAACAGCCCTTCCTATTGACTTAGATTCACTCGAGAAAATAGCTTCATATCTAAGCAGTAGAAAAATTGAGCTCATTATTGTCAATGACGAGACAATGAAATCACTTAATCTTGAGCATCGGGCTGTAAACAATAGTACTGACGTACTCTCTTTTCCTATAGAGACACCATTTATAGAACAATCTATTTTTGATATACCACTAGGAAGTGTTATTATCTCTGACTCTCATGTAAGAGACAAATCAAAAGAGTTATCACACACAATACAAGATGAACTCTCACTACTTTTCATTCATGGCGTACTACATCTACTTGGTTTCGACCATGAAACAGATACTGGAGAGATGCGAGATAGAGAAGCCTCTATCATAAGAACCTTTGATTTACCAAAAAGTTTAATCATTAGAACAGGAGAATAATGTGGATTTTATACAATTTGTAGTTGCAATGGGTGTACTCATTTGGGGAGCAGACGTACTCGTCAATCAAAGTGAACGTATTGCTCTGCAATTTAATATACCTGAGTTTATCATTGGTGCAACACTCATCGCTCTTGGAACCTCTTTACCTGAAATGGCAGCCAGTATAGCAGCATCCTATAATGGTCGTTCTCAAATAGCCATAGCCAATGTTATAGGAAGTAATATACTTAATATCACCTTGGTATTGGCAACTGTTTTTATGATTGCAAAAAAAATAAACCCTAATAGAGACTTCTTTGCAAAAGACAGCACCTGGGCTCTCGTTCCTGTACTTGTTTTTATTCTCATGATATTAGATGGCGTGATTTCAAGATTTGATGCCATACTTTTGCTCTTACTCATGGGAGCATATCTCATCTTTTTACTGCAAGATGCAAAAAGTCTACTGGCAGATGAAGTTGAGATAGATGAAAAAGAGGTGTTCTCTTGGGGAAGAATTATTCCAATGCTTTTTTTAGGACTAACATTCGTCATTCTTGGTGCTCATTTTACCATTGAAAGTGCGTCATCCATCGCCAAAAGTTTTGGGATATCAGAGTGGGTTATTGGTATTATTATGGTCTCTTTAGGTACATCACTTCCAGAACTCACTGTGAGTATTACTGCAGCACTCAAAGGTAAAGTTGATATGGCAATAGGAAATATCATAGGTTCAAATATGGCAAATACAACCGTAGTTCTTGGTGCTGCGGCACTTGTAAAACCTATGACCATCAATGCCAATAACTATATTTTTGATATAGCAACTATGCTTGTTGCTACACTCATTCTTGTATTTATTACTGCCAATAAACTTTATAGTAAGCCAGCTGGTATTAGTCTTTTTATCATTCTAGGTCTCTTTTTGAATAATACAATTCAACATATATAAAAGCGCCTAGTAAAAGCAACTATTTTGTGCTTGTAAGTTTTTTTTTAGGTTTTTTTTCAAAATAGTTATTGGCGTAAAGCCATTTGTAAATATCTGCAGCAATGGGACCAGCAGTACTCCCTCCATGTCCTCCATGTTCAACCAAAACAGTCACCACATATTTTGGTTTTTTAAACGGTGCATAGGTTGTAATCCATGCATGTGAACGATGATAGTAAGCAAGATCCTCTTCCTTGATCCTTTTTTTTGTTGACTGAGGTATTGCTGTTACCTGAGAAGTACCTGTTTTGCCTGCAACTACTATAGGTAATTTACTCATTGTTCTATATGCCGTACCCTTTCGTACATTACACACATCAAACATCCCATTTCGAATTTGGGTTAAATATCTATGATTAAATGGGATATACTTCGCTTGATCTTTGGTTTTGTTACCATCAATTACCCTTGCAATACGAGGTGTCACCAATCTTGATGTAGCCACAAGAGATGTATATCTTGCAAGCTGTAGAGGTGTCACTGAATCATATCCTTGACCAATGGCAGAGATAACTGTCTCACCTAGATACCATGCCTGATTATAGCGTTTTCTTTTCCAAGCTTTATCAGGTATAACGCCACTGTACTCTCTAGGTAAATCGACACCAGTTTTTACACCTAACCCAAAAGATCGTAAATGTTTTGCCATCGCATCAATACCTACTTTTAAACTCTTGGAATAAAAATATACATCACAACTCTCTCTAATGGCTTTACGTAAACCAACTCTACCATGTCCCCAATGTGACCAACATCTAAACTTGCGTCTCTTACCTAATTTAATAAAACCATTACAATGTTCATACGTGTCTAAGATTCCCTTTAGGGATTTGGAATATGCCAATGCCATACCCATCTTAATCGTAGAACCAGGAGGATAGGTACCATGTATAAATTTATTGGTAAAAGGGTGTGCCAAATCATTTTGTAATGCCTTCCAGTCTTTGGTACTAATACCACCTACAAATTTATTCGGGTCAAAAGAGGGATAACTCACTGCAGAAAGAATCTCTCCATTGGTTTTCATTACAATCGCAACACCAACTTCTTTGGAGGCTTTAAAACGTTCAAAAATCATCTGTTGTAGATCAATATCAAGGTTAAGTTGAATATTTTTATTATCCTTAGGTGCTACTTCTTCTAAAATATCTACTGCCTTATTCGTAGCTGTTACTTTAGAAACTATATATCCCAACTCACCCTCTAAGACTTTATTATAGTACTTTTCAAGTCCTGTTTTTCCAACCTTCCCTACTTCATTCACAATAGGATCATTTTCGTTTTCTTTTTGATTCGAACGACCAGTATATCCAATAATATGTGCTGCATATTTTCCATAAGGGTAGTAACGTTTGGTTTCTGCCTCAATTTTAATTTCATCAAGTAGACTCAATTTTGGAAAGGCACTCATCATGGCTGGATAATGAATGAAATCAACCACTTTAATAAATTTATGATTATATGCAGAATTATTTTTTTTATATACTTTCAGCATCACTGTTTTATTTAAATCAGGAAAAGTCTTCACCAATTTGTCTACAACATCCAATAGTTTTTTATCATTTTGTTTCAAATGAGGCTCTATTGAGACAGAAAAACCTATTTGATTCATAGCCAATAAATGATTATTGATATCTGTAATTTCTCCTCTTACAGGTTTTATAAAGAGTTTTCTTTCTACATTCTCTTTTGCCAATCTTTCATAATAAAAATTTGACTTTACACTCACATGATATAGCCTTGCAATCATACCTGACCACAACAATACAAAAATTAAAATGACAATCTTATATCTCATAATATAACCACAACTAAGATATCAACAATCAAAGAATAAAACAAAATCTCATCTAACACAATTGATGTACAGTGAAAAACAAAATCATAAGCTAAAAGTGTACCTAAGTAGACAATATCAATTAAAATGACAGAAAAAATTGGTCTACAAATACTACATGTTCTAAAATATTTTAAATAATCATAAAATAGAAGGTATATAAGCAAAACAACCATAATAATTAAAAAATAAGGCAAAGACAAATTGGCTTCTAAGTTAATAAAATAGAGGATAGCTATCAATATATAGGGTAAGTTTTTCTCTTCAATACCTAAAATCATTATATATCCCATAATACCGATGAATAATGGTAAAAAAACATACATAGAGATAAGCATAGGATAAAAAAGTACAAAGCTAAGTATCGCTATCCAAACAAGCGGGTGATATAACCATTTAAAGACACTGTTCATACGCTGTAATACCATTATGAAATTTTAAAAACCAAAGCAATTTCATTGCAGATAGGAAAATGAATACATTTAATACAATCAGCCCATATTTTATGCTCTGGAATCTCTTCTTTATTGATTTCAACAAAACCTAATTTCTGAAAAAATTGAGGAAGGTAAGTCAATACCAAGACATCTTCTTCTACCCCTAATCTTTTTGCTTCATCTAAAGCAAAATGTACCATACGTTGCCCTACTTTTTGACCACGATAATGCTCATCTACAATCAAGCTCCGTATCTCCGCCAAACGTTTTGAATGCACATGCAAGGCAGTATAACCGACGAGCCTATCCCCTTCCTTTGCCAAAACATATGATCGTATATTTGTTGCCACTTCATCTTCCGTACGATTTAAAATAATCCCATCTTTTACTTCACTCGTTACCATTGCCTGCATTGCTGGTATATCGCTCAATGTAGCTTTTTTCAGTTCAATCATCATGCCCTTTACAAACTTTATTATTGGTACCAAAAATAGTATCTAGAATTTCATAATGCACACGTTCATGTCCACTTTTTTTCAAATTAGAGAGTGTGATTGAATGAGGGAACTCACGCTTAAGTTTATTTCGTTCTTTTTGATTTAATTTATCAATTTTGGTAAATACCGTAAGATACTTTTGGTCAGGTCGTATAAAATTTTTAATATATGCTTCTACTTCATCATCTATCTTTGCATGGGGATGTCGTGCATCACGTAGATGAATAAAGAGACGTATAGAGACACGTTGCTGTATAAATTCGACCAAATTTTTTTGCCATATTTCCTTAAGACTTTTAGAAACTTTAGCATAGCCAAAACCAGGTAAATCTACAAAACGTACAGGATAACTCTCTTCATTATACAAGTAACGAGTCTCAAAAAAGTTAATCAGCTGTGTTTTTCCTGGTGTTGCTGATGATTTGGCTAAGTTCTTACGTTGCGTCAATCCATTCAGTGTAGAACTTTTTCCTACATTTGAACGTCCCAAAAAAACCACTTCACTCATATCTTCAGGCAATGAATCAGCGATACTTTGGGCGGACTTTATAAAGTTCGCCTCTACCACACGAGGAGGAGTCATTTTTTTGATTCCATCTCAAATATAAATTTTACAGGTTTTTTTGCACTGCCTTTAACACTCGCATTTCCTGTTAACATATCAAAAATAATGGCATCACCATTGACATGTCTTTTATTAATTTTATCATCAATCACAGCCTTACCTTCAAGCAAATATTGTGATTTTACAGGGAAGTATGTTACTTTATTGGCACTCCCCTTGTAAAAGCTATTTTCTTTATGAAACTCAAACTGCACATTACCAAGTGCTTCATACTTATCTGTTTCATTATTGTCATTAAAATAGACTATCACTTTATCCCCATGTAGCCAATTTTCTGAGTCATTTATTTTAACATTTCCTATAAAATGTACCTCTTTTTTAATATTTTCAGCACGCATTGAATCAGAGACAATTTCAACTTTTTGGGCAAAAGAAGAAGTCACTATAAATGACACATAGAATAAAAGTATATAAATTGCTTTTGAAAAATACAAAGAGAAACCTTTAATAATTTTTAATATATTATAGCATTATATTACTTGTCTATGGTATAAACTGTAGCATCAATTGTTCTAGCTTGCATTTCTTTGGTTTTTCCGTAATAGATTAAGCTATTGCCTTTAAAAATATTTTTATCCATAGTGACAATAAAAGGAGAGGTCACTTTCAAAATTTCACTTTTTTGGTGATAGTTTGCATGTTGTGTAGTATACACAGCACCCTTTTTTTCCTTTAATTTAACATTGCCATCAAGAAACAATATATCACCTTTATATGTACCTTTATCTGCAATTAATTGTTCAATATTGTGTGTATGATAGATGATATTATGAAGCATAAGTATACCATTATCTCTAAGACCATAAGTGGAAAAAAGATTTGCCCTCATTTGTATTTTATCTACTTCGATAAACTTGGTATCATAAAACTCAAGTTCCTTAGTCATAGTCTCTTGTTTCAATCTATTATCAGATAATTTGACTGTTGTCGTAGCAGCCACAATACCTACTATAAGCACAAACAAAACTGTTTCTAATTTTATCTCCATAATGCCAAATATTTCTCTTCTAAATTTTCTTTGACTATGAGATACTCAATCATCTCTCTAACAGCTCCATCACCACCTCGCTTGGAAAGTATCACATCTGCAATCTTATCTACATAAGCAGAAGCATCACGGGGTACAAAAGATATTTTTGCTACTTCTAGCATTTTCAAATCGTTCAAATCATCACCAATAGCTGCTACATTATCTACACTCAAATGAAGCTTTTCTAATAAGCTATCTAATACTTCTTTTTTATTATGCACACCTTGATAAAAGTGTTCGATTCTTAATTCTTTGGCACGTCTTTCTACAATCTTGGAAGATCTTCCTGTAATAATCGCTACTTGTTTCCCGAGCTTTCTCCATGATGCAATGGCTAATCCATCTTTTACATTAAATGACTTAATTTCATCACCATTTTCACTGTATGTTATGCGACTGTCCGTCATGGTACCATCAACATCTAATACAACAAGTTCTATACTCACAGTACACCTTTTGTACTTGGGATACCTGCATTTTCATTGACGGTAACTGCACGACGCAATGCAACGGCTAGTGCTTTAAATGCTCCCTCAATAATATGATGTTTATTTTTGCCTCTATTATAAATCAAATGAAGTGTTAAGGGCAAATTAAAAGCAAATGCCTTAAAGAACTCTTCTACAAGTTCTACATCAAAATCACCCACTTTCCCACCTATAGGTAACTCAAATACCAAATATCCACGATTAGAAAGATCTATATCACAAGTAATAGAAGCTTCATCCATTACTACTGTCGCATTTCCAAACCGTTCTATACTTTTGACAGGATAGATTGCTTTTCTTAAAGCTTCACCTATCACTATTCCTACATCCTCTACAGAATGATGATCATCAATATGGGTATCACCTATACAACTTACATCCATATCTATATGTGCATGTTTCGTAAATGCCTCAAGCATATGGTCATAAAAACCTATACCTGTATTGATATTTGCTTTTCCTGTACCATATAGATTTACTTTTACTGTAATTTGTGTCTCTTTTGTTTCTCTTGTAACTTCAATCATCTTATATCCTCATTCTTATTGCCGCACTAACTTATATTATAACATACCCATGGTTTCTTCTTTAAATCTACTTGCGTCATCCTGCGATGAAAACCCTCTTAATACTACTCTATAGAGTCTTGTTCTATCTATTTTATCTATAGTATCATAAATGACAGGGTAATAAGGTTTATACCTATTTTTAAATCTATTTTTATACGCTAAAGCACCCTTATAACTTCTAAATGCACCAATCTGTACACCTACTTTATCTCTCTTTATATCTGTAGAAGCAGGTGATAAAGCGATTGGATGTTGTTTCGTTTTATTATATTTTGTTTTTAATACTTCAATTTCTACTTTTGCTATACCTGTTTTGTCTAAACCCAGTTCTTTTCCTGCCCTATAAGAACAATCAATAATACGCCCTTTTACAAAAGGACCTCTGTCGTTAATCCTCACCACAGTACTCTTACCATTTTCTAAGTTTTTAACACGTACGATAGTATCCATAGGTAACGTTTTATGTGCTGCTGTACGTGCATACATATTATATTTCTCACCATTGCTTGTACATTTTCCATGAAAATTAGGACCGTACCATGAAGAGATACCATACATTTTTTCTCTTTTTTGAGGTATCTCTGGTGTATAATATTGACCCTTTACACTATAGGGACGCATTGTTGCTTTATAGACTGCTTGACTTGTAGTGTTAGATGTATTAGGACACCTCATAGTTGATTTTGGGACACACCCTACAACAACGAAAACCGACACTATCCCTAAAAATATTCTAAGATACATCATTCTTTTAGAAAATCACCAGAAAGCACTTTAGCTATGAGTTCATCTTCTTCTGATTGTGCCATTTTTTTAGGAAGCTCTATACAGTGCTTATGTATCAATTCATACATCTCTTTTTCATTTATTTTTGTATGCATACAATCATCCATACCAGCTTTTAAATATTTATTACACTCTTGATCACTTAAGTCTTGTGCCAAAGCAATGATAGGTGTATGATCTAATTGATTGACACCTTCATAATACAAAATCTTTGATGTCGTTTCCATGCCATTCATCATCGGCATGTCTACATCCATGAAAATAATATCAAACGCTTTCTCTTTACGTAATTCAAATGCCTCAGCCCCACTAGAAGATACGGTTACCTGCATACCAAGTTTTTTAAGTTGATCTGTGAGTATTTTTTGTGAAATTTCATTGTCTTCAACCAATAATGCTTCTAGTCCATTAAACTTTTTTTCTTCTTCTTGTGTTTCACCGCTTTGACTGACAACTTTTACTGCTTCTATAGGTTCAGATATATTAAGTTTACTTTCTGTCAATATTTTTATAATTTTTTTCATAGTAATCGGTGCATAAACAATACTTGAAAAAGTGTATTTTTCTGTATTGATACGTGCACGTAAAGAACCAGAAGTAATCAGTGCAATTTTTACTGGTAATGCAGCGAATTTTTCTAATTCTCCTTCAAGACGTGCATAATTATGATACACAAAAAGTAGATCTGGAAGTTCAATGTTATGATTGTCTTCAAACAGTGTTTCATAATCATAAATCTCAAATGTACATCTCAGATGCTTCACATAAGATTCTAAATTTTTATCAATCTGGCGATTTATTTCATGACTTGGCAATGCCAAACCTACTTTCATGCCATCAAATGTTGGATAGACTTCAATCTCTTTCTTATCCTTACTCTTTTCAAAAGTAAGCGTAAAGAAGAAACGTGAACCTTCTCCTTTTTTACTTTCGAATTCCAAATTACCACCCATACGTTTAATAATTTTATTCGTAATATTTAAATTTCTCATATTGATATTGCCAATATTAACATTTGTGTCTAGCTCCCCTAAGCCATTTCTAATTTGCTGAAGTTCTACTTCATCAAATCCAATTCCTTGATCAACAATATCAAATTTAATATTTACACTCTCTGCGTCACTATGTAGCTTTTCTACACTGATATCTATCGTATGATAAGCACTACTCACATCTAAAGCATTATCAATAAGATTCGTGATAATTTGAGACAGTTTAATACCATCTCCTTTTACCTTATATGCTAACATTGGATCAATATAGAGTCCTAAAACAATATCTTTTTGATCCGCTTTGATAGAGAATGTTTCCACAGATGACTCAATCTGTCTCACTAAGTCAAATTCCCTATCTTCTAACTCCAATTTTTGACTAGATAGAGATTTTTCTTGAGAAATCTTATCTAATAATGTCTCTAAATTCGCAAAATTATTTTCAATCATATTAAGATACTCATCTTGCTCAAAATTTAAAGGTGTCTCCTTTAAAAGTTTAGTATATCCTGATATTCCATTCAGTGGTGTACGTATTTCATAAGCTAAATTACTAAGAAATATTCTATTTGTTTTATTCTCTTCACTTGCAGCAACTTCTTTTTCATGTAAGGATTCATAACTAGAAGCAATATAGTTATAAGCCACTTTTTGACTCTCAATATTTTCTGTTACCTTTAATTTTTCATCAGAGTTAACTTCAGAAATTTTATCTACTAAATCAGTTAAAAGCAAACTTTTAACTCTATTTTTCTTCCAATATGAAAGCAAAAGCAAGAATCCTAACAATGCAAAAAAGAGTGCAATAGAAGAGAGTATTAACATAAACAGACTTTGATTAATCTTCTTCGATGTATCATTAAAAATAGTATCTAATAACATTGTTTCAACTGTGTGCAATACTTTTTGTTTATTATTTAACAAACTTACCCATGTCGAGATATCAGATTTATATTGTCCTCTAGCACTATTGGTCATAATGTCCAATCTAATATCTTCTATTTGACGTAGTGTTTTTTGAAACTTTTTTTCTTTAAATGTATCTGCAATATCTGCATACAATATGGATATTTTTTCATTATCTAATTCAGGTATTTGTGACTGATTTATTATTTTATCCCAATAAATTAGATTCGTAGAAGGTATCGGTTTTTTAAGTGAAAGATAATAGGCGATAAGTGCTTTTTCAGCTTCTGTAGCATATGCAATTCGTGAGATATCAGCATATAGATTCAAATACTCTTTTTTATCCATATCGTCACTGTACTCTTTTAACATATTGGTATATTTTTGAATCAATGTATTCATCTCTTTATTTAAATGACCATTTACCAATTTTTCTATAGCAACCGAACCACTATTTTTGATACTATTACGTATTTCAAATATATTTTTTTCCAAAGTATAGAGTGAGGTATCATCTTTTTGTTGCATGATTTGTTTCATCACAAAGTTTGTCGTTTCTTGTGTTTTCTTGCATACTTTATCCATCAAATTTTTATGATTACCTACAGTAACAATACAGACAATTTCATTTAAAACAGAATGTTCTAATGATTGCAATAACTTTGCATTTTCCAAATGAGATTTTAAAGCTACATTACTACGATATGTATGCCAACTTTTATACCCAAAATACCCCCCAAGTAACATCAAAAATAGTATAGGTAATACCATAAAAATGAACTGTAAATATCTTTTAAACATATATAACTCCCAAAAATAAAATAATCTTCCAAATATTTAATAGTCGTATTTTAACATAATAATTGTCAAGTCTCACTATATGACTCTATTTTCTAACATGGTAGTAGTGCGAAGCATATTTGTTAAGTTTTAAAATACAATCATCTCTTAGCGCTGATTAAAATACTCTCAAACATATTTTTATTTACAGGGATAATTAATACTTGATCAAGATATAGATAATCATCTTTAAGATGGTTTGTCTGACTAATTTCTTCAACACTTGTATCATATTTCTTCGCAATTGATTCCAAACTTTCCCCCAACGCAACATAGTGAGAAATAAGATGTGGTTTGTTTGGTTCTTTAGATTCCATCAATTTGTAACGTAGATAAAAAGCATAAATTTTATCCATAGGTATCATAATGGTATATTTTTTCTTACGTGTAGGTACCTTACCATTTTTCATTTTACGATTCATCTTTTGCAATATTTTATATTTCATTTTGAGTATTTTTGCAATAGTGTGTAGGTCTGCTCCTGCATCAACTTCAACTTCAGTGAGAGTATTATCTATTTTCAAAGTATCTGAAGTGTCTAAAATACTATTTTCTCCAATCATCGCAATCAATAAAATTTTTCTAATATAATCGCGTGTCTCCTTTGGTACAAGAGCCAATCTTTCATCTGTTAAAATAGATAGTGCATCACTGTCTGCCTTTTGGATAGCTCTCTCTACACATCCTTCTCCACAATTATATGCCATAGCCGCAAGATACCATTTACCAAATTGTCTATATAACTTATTAAGGTAACGAATTGCTGCTGAAGTAGAAGAGACAGGATCATATCGTTCATCATAACTGTCACAGACCATAAGATTATATTGTTGTGCTGTCTTAGGCATAAACTGCCAAAGTCCCACTGCTTTTTTAGGTGAAATTGCTCTATTTGAAAAGCCAGATTCTACCATAGAGAGATAGATGAATAAATCACTTACACCCTCATTGACTAACATACCTTTCATTGAAGGAAGCAGTGTTTCCCCTTTTTTAAGACTACGGAGATAAAATTGACCTAGATTTTTTTCATTTTTATAAATAAAATCTACAAATTCTGCATCGTCAATATAACTTTTATCTACATCAAATTCATGAAATACATAACTATATGAAGGATATTTTTCCACAATACTCTTAGCATCTACCAACGAAAAGAATAAAAGCATCCATAATACTATTTTCATCTATTTTCCTAAAAACCAAAAAGCCTATTGGCATTTTCTGTACTGCAGCGTATGATCTCATTGAGAGGTTTATTCGAGAGTTCAGACATTTTCTTGGCTACAAGTGTTGTATAGCTGGGCTCATTACGCTGCCCTCTAAAAGGATGTGGTGTCAAATATGGAGCATCAGTTTCTAAAAGAAGTTTCTCTTGTGGTATTTTAGGATAGACATTTACAAGTTTTCGTGCATTTTTAAATGTGATGACACCACCAATACCATAATAAAAGTTTTTTGAAGCCAATTTCAGCAATGATTCATCCGCATTATAGCAATGCAGTACACCTCCCTCTTTACCCGCGTGTTTATCAAGCAATGCCAAACAGTCAGCACTAGACTCTCTCACATGTACAATCAGAGGTTTTTTTAGCTCTTTTGCCCAAATAATTTGATCAACAAAAACTTCTTTTTGTCTTTTTTTCTCTTCACGTATCGCTTCATCACTCTCAGGTAAACGAAAATAATCCAATCCACACTCACCTATAGCAACACATTTAGGATGATGTACATATTGCTCCAAAACGCTTCTGTCATAGCCTTCTATATCATAAGGATGGACTCCTACAGCAAAATAGACATTATCATACTTTTGAGCAATATCCACTGCCCGTGGTAACGTAGTAACATCTGCACCAGGTATAATAAATTTATGCACACCTTCTGCTTTTGCACGCAAAATCACTTCATCTAAATCTTCTTTATATCTCTCATCATCCAAATGACAATGTGTGTCGATTATCATGCTACACCTCTTAATTTTTTGGCAAACTCTACGGCTTCTTTGGTAGGATTTTCACCTGCAATAATACGTGAAATTTCATCTACTCTACCTTCTGGGCTCAACTCTATGGTTTGGCTTATTCCCCCATCTTTTGTCACGACAATATGTTGGTCTGCCTGTGCTGAAAGATGAGGCTGATGTGAAATAGCAAACACCTGATAATTCAAAGAAAGTTTAGCAATCATTTCTGCAATTGCAATAGATTCATCACCACTGACATTTGCATCTATCTCATCCAAAATCAGCACACCTTCTTTTTCTCCTTCCTTGATGGTTGAAACCATAAGTGCCAATCGCACACGATTGAACTCTCCTCCACTCAATGTAGAAGTTTTAGACCCATCAAGTTCTACATCCAGTACATCAGCCCCACTCTGCATTAATTTTTCTGATTCAAAGATAAAAGTAAGTTTTGGCAGTTTGAGTGTTTTTAAATACTTTTCCAATACAGCTTCTATATTTTTCGCCTCTTTTTTACGCGCAAAAGTGATTTGTCTTGCCAATGTGGAAAGTTCCATATACTCCATATTTAAAAAACTCTCAAGCATACTTTTGTCTTGCTCTATATTTTGGTATCCCGCAAGTTCTTTTTCTTTCTCTTGTTTATACGCTATAGCCTCTTCTATAGAACCATAACGCTGTTGTAGAGTAGTAATATCAGAAAGCCTATCAAGTATATCTTCAACGTCCATCTCTTCGAGTTCAGAAGCCAAATGTTCTGTCTCTTCAAAATCTGCACGCACCTGATTCATGGCATCCACAAACACTGAAGCATCCTTTTCTAACAATCTATACACATCTTGTACCGCACTCTCTAAAGAGAATATAGGCATAGCTTCTGCTAAGGAATCTTTTATTTTATCTATACGAGAAAGCTGTTTTTTGACTCTCAAAAGCTCTTCATCTTCACCCACTATCGGATTAATTTTTTCTATTTTTTCTATTTCATAAGTAGTAAATTCTATAAGTTCTGCCAACTTAGCTTCATCTTTTTTTATTTTTTCAAGCTCTTTTGCTTTTTCAGTATAATTTACATAACGCTTCACATACTCTTTTTTTAGTTTTTTATAGGATTTATCTTTACTTATAAGTGAATGGTCAATTATCTCAATTAACAGATGAGACTCAAACCCACTCTTGTCTCTTACCGAAAGATATTTTACATAAGGTTCAAAAAGATCTTTTAATGCTTTTTTAGAAATATTTTGCCCCTCAATAAAATAACGTAACTTCTCTTTTTTAAGCGTCTTAATAGTGATTTCGTCTTCTAAGTCATACAATTCACTATTTAATTTTTTAGGTTTTTTAATGTTTACTTCACATAAAGATGCAGTACTTTGGACTGTATGACCAAAACTAGCAAGTATTGTCGAGATTAAAATAGATTTACCCGCTCCAGAAGGACCTGTAAAAACAACAAGACCTTGGTCAAATTCTAATTCAACATGATCAAAGGTAACCAAGTCACGAAAATAGAGACGCTCAATCAAAGTTTATCTCCCCAATGTAGTTTTTCTCGGAGTACTGAAAAGTAGTTACGCTCTTTTTTGTGTATCAGTTTTGCGCCTCTTTTGGCACCCTCTACATAGAGTATATCTCCCTCTTCTAGTGCATAAACCTCTTGACCATCTATCGTTGCTATGACCTCATACCCATCTGCATCAAATTCAATACTAAAATCTGCAGGAACCACCAATGGTCTTTGATTGCCTAGTGAGTGTGCTGATATCGGTGTAATAATAAATGCCTTTGTCAATGGATAAACCACAGGACCACCAGCAGCAAGATTATATGCCGTAGAACCTGTTGGGGTAGAGATAATAACACCATCTCCTCTATACGTATTGAACTTACCTCCCAAAATAGAGGCATTAATCTGTACCATCTTAGAGGGTTTAGATCCAGTAATCACCACATCATTTAATGCAAAAAATGCCTTTGTTTCACCACTTTTTTTTTCAATACGTCCTGCAATCATCATTCTATGGTCTATTCGATATTCATCTGTTAAAAGTTGTTCTAAAAACATCTCTACATCTTCTATGGTGACATCTGCCAAAAACCCAAGTGTGCCAGCATTGATACCCACTACAGGTTTTTTATATGCATAGGATTGTCTTACAAGCGAAAGCAGCGTACCATCACCACCAAGAGAAACTAAAAAATCTGATTCTTGACACATGGTTTCAAAACTGACCCCCTCATGCCCTATCATTTGTGCCGAATTCTCCCAAAGTAGTACATCAATACCTTTAGATTCAAATTGTATTTTTATTTTCTCATATAATGCACCTATACTGGGATTATTTGGTTTTAGCATAAATCCTGCTGTTTGAATCTTTTTTAATTTTTCACTACTCATGTTATTCCTGCTTAATTTAGAAAATAAAATAATTATAGTAGGGTATCATAAAATTGCTTTGTCATGATTATATGTGCAGTAATATGCTATAATTCTACCAACATAAAACAAGGTCATCATGTGCAAATATCAACCCAAAAATTCATTCTAAAACTTTTTCCTGAAATCATGGTAAAAGGATCCAGTGCCAAACGTCAAATGGTTGGACAGCTGTATAATAATCTATTAAAAATGCTAGGATCTATTTCTGAAAAAATAGACATACGGAAATTTTCAGACAAGATTGAGGTTGTTACACCTGTAGAGTTAGTAGTGGAAGTACGAGACCTATTACTCAACACACCAGGTATAGAACAAGTCCTAGAAGCCTTACAATATGACCAAATGAATACCTTAGATGAGATTAAAATCAAAGTGGGTGAAGTGATGCATCATGAGATAGAGGATAAAACCTTTGTCATCAGAGCAAAACGCTCAGGCAATCACACCTTTCGCTCCACAGAATTAGAACAGACAATAGGTGGCTATATGCTAGCAACCTATCCAAATAATGGTGTAGACTTACATAATCCAGAAGTAACCATACGTATAGAACTTCTCAATAACCAACTCAATATTATCACTCAAAAACATAAGGGGCTCTCAGGATTTCCTCTGGGGACACAAGGTGATATACTCTCTCTCATGTCTGGTGGTTTTGACTCTACTGTGGCTTCATATCTTTCCATAAAACGAGGAATGAAAACGCACTTTATCTTTTTTAATCTTGGTGGTGCAGCACATGAGATAGGGGTTAAACAAGTAGCTCTTTATCTATGGTCTAAATTTGGCTCTTCACATAGAGTCAAATTCATTTCGGTACCTTTTGATGATGTACTCACTGAAATATTTTCTTCTACGCATGAGACATACATGGGCGTAACCCTCAAACGTCTTATGCTTCTAGCCTCTGAAAAAATAGCCAACGAGATGGAAATAGATGCCCTACTTACAGGTGAATCTGTGGCACAAGTCTCTAGCCAAACATTACGCAATCTAGCACTTATAGACCAAGTGACAAACAAACTCATTTTACGGCCCCTTGCTACCATGAACAAACCAGATATAATAGAGATAGCAAACAGCATTGGCACACGTAGATTTGCAGAGAGTATGCCTGAGTACTGTGGTGTCATATCTAAAAACCCTATCACACATGGCTCATACAAGCGTATGGAGCGTGAAGCAAAACGTTTCGATTACACTGTACTAGACAAAGCTATAGATAATGCCCAACACATCTACGTAGATGAAATACTTGATGATATCACAAACAATGCAGCAGTAGAAGTTGTCTCAACGTTAAATGATAATGTTGTCGTGATAGATATACGTGCAGAAGATACCTGTATAGAAACCCCATGCAAAAGTATTAAAATACCATTCCATAGATTAAAGTCTGAATTTAAGAAGCTACCCAAAGATAAAGAGTATCTGCTCTATTGCGAAAAAGGTATCATGTCACAACTGCATGCACAGTATTTACGTGATGACCAAGGTGCTGAGAATGTGAAGGTTTACAGACCATAAGGTAATAACCCAAACTTCCTAACAAAATCCTCATCAATATCTATCAACCCCATCTGCTGCAAATCATCCAACACAGACTTGGTACAAAAAGTATCGCCAGGCCATTCACGAGCAAAGACATCTAGCTCTCCTTTGTTTGTACCATCTAGTGCGATGAAGGGTTCTAGTACTACGTCACGGCTCGCATCTATATTGTTGGTGACTCTCCATACTAGCATGTAGGGGTCGTTTATGTCGTTGTTGGCGATATCTACAATGATGAGTACTTTGATATGTGGCTCTAAAATGGCTAGTTTTTTGATGACCTCTAGTTGTGACTCTTTTTTCTCTACGGCTATGACACACACTGGGTTTTTGGTCTGGATAAAGTACTGTTTAAGTGCTGCAATGTTGTTGTCTATGGCTTGCATTTTTTCTAGTAGTGTTGCATCGTCTAAAAACTCAGAAACACCCTCTTCTACCTCGTCACCCGTAGCATCCACCCCTAGCTTACCTCCCACAAACTGCTCAGCAGAAGAGTGGTCTAAGTGGTCTACTATCCCTTTGGTAATAAAGACTCTCTCAGGGCTCAGACGGTTCAGTATATGCGTAGTAAGAGATTCAAACTCTTCTAGCTCAGGCGCATCTTCACCCACAAAAAGTGCATGTTTCACAAAGCTCATCTGACCTACACCCCAAAATGCATGCATAAACTGCATCGCATGCCCTTTATAAAGTGTCTTCATCTTGGCTAGTATCAGATTATGAAATACACCATTTTCTGGCATATTATAGTCTATGAGATCAGGCGCCATGGGTTTAAGCATAGGCAAGAAGACACGCTCGGTCGCCCATCCCATATATTTGTCTTCTAGTGGTGGCTTGCCCACGACAGTGGCTGCAAAGACGGGATTGTTTTTCATAGTTATCGTCTCTACCTCCATCACAGGAAACGGCTCTTTGAGTGTATAGTAGCCAGTATGATCACCAAAAGGCCCTTCTATCTCTGTAAGTGTTGGGTCTACAAAACCCTCTATGACGATATCTACATCTCTAGGGATATAGATATCGTTGCTGATAGATTTGACAAGCTGTGCATTTTTACCACGTACAAACCCATAAAGCAACATCTCAAACATTCCATGAGGCATAGGTGCTTGCCCACACCAAATATAGAGAGGGTCACCCCCTATGGCGACAGAGATAGGCATCTTTTTACCTGCACGTTGATACTGGTCGAAAAAGTGGCTGGCATCTTTGTGTATCTGCCAGTGCATCCCTAGACGGTTTTTGTCATACTGTTGGAGTCTGTACATCCCTAGGTTTTGCATACTACCATCTAGGCTTTGGGTATAGACTTGCCCCATGGTAATAAACGCACCACCATCCTCTTCCCACGTTTTGAGTATGGGTAACTTGTCTAAATCTACTTCGGCTTTGGGAATGATAAGCTCTTGACACTCCCCCTTAAACTTAAGGCGTTTAGGAAATACATTTTTAAGAGAAAAGAGCTTAGGTATCATCGCTAGCTTAGCTTTGAGTCCTTTAGGTGGTTTAAGTTTAAGGAGTTCATCTATCCCCTCTGCCACAAGGTCAGGATGTTTACCAAATATCTTCTGAGTCAACGCTTTATTTGCAAAGATATTCATAAGTACGGGCATATTATACTCTATACCTTTAGCTTTGTTGATAGGTTTGGTAAAGAGTATAGGACGAGAGTTATCTGTTTTTACTTCGATATATGCCACATGAGGGATTTCCAGTTCCACATCTAGGGGTACATCTATCACCTTTAAATCGCCATTTTCTTTAAGCCACTCTATTACGTCTTGCATATATGTATTCCTCTGTGTATTATTGAAAATATTATAAAATAACATTTCATAAATAAAAGCCTATCGGTAAAGTAGTCCAATCAAAAATCAGACTAATCCCCAATCCCATATCCTTGGTCATTACTATTATCTGTAGAAAGATTCAAATCCTCTACAAAGGCTTTGCCTGCATCGATACTTTTCACTGTGCTGCTGGGTGCACGTTGGATATCTTCTGCTTTTGTGGTGTTGTAGTCTGCATGCAGTATGATGCCGTTTTTTACAATAGTGTAGTTGGATGAGACATCTGTCTCTTTATCTATCTGTACGGGCATGCCATTGTCATTGTAGTCACACTCTTCAGGTAAGGTTCTATCCTCTTGGTCTAGGGTAGGACATGCATGATCATACTCTCTGACCATTGGTTTAGTGGCATGTCTTTCATTCCACTGTTCTACGGTGTATCTATGTCCTGTATGCATATTGGTGACATACTCTGGTCTCTGGTCTTTAAAAGAGACTGCTACATCAATATCCATGATTTTTTCTTGAGCAAGTACACCACCATCTATAAGCTGTGTAGGACCATAATCTTTATCTGTCCCTGCTTTGATAGGACTGCTACCGAGCATCACGCCTTTGTCTTGACCATTAAAGTGCACATAGGCCTCTGTAGCAGGGAAACCATCTCCATAGAGACTTCCTGCAATATGTAAGCCCTCTTCTTCCTCACTAAATTTTAATTCTCCTTTGATATCTATGTCAGGAGCTCCCATTACTAATGGATTGCCACCACTGTAAGAGAAGGTGAGTGTTTTGGATGTGTGGTTGTAGTGGGTTTCACGGGGTATCTTTGCTGTTTCTTTTGCTCCAGTTGCTAGATTTTCTGTTCCTGTACTTTTGGCGTCATACTTTTCAAGTCTGTTTTCCTCAATATCAATATCAGCATGATATCGTATACGTGCAGTATCTGTAGGTTTATTGTCATTTGGATTAAATGTACGTTCATCTCCATCTCCTGCAAATGGACCTTTGCCTAGCATATCTCCAAATGCATCAAAAGGAGCCAAAGATTCTATACCTATTGTAATTTGTTTTACGTCATTTTTCATTTTGTACCTTCTTTCGTTTTTTATAGTTTCTTTGGGTATCAAATATATACTTGTTTTTTGTATTATCTACTTTTGTTATGATGAAATTATATCCTTTATAAGTACAAATGCTAGCTAACATATCGGGATACTTATCTGACATCGTCGACAATTGAGATCGATGCATACTGATATATTCAGAAAGGTCTAAATTATTTTCTATATCCCTTAAAAATCTCTCTTTTATAAATATCATTTTAAATGTCTTATTTTTACTATATCCAATACATACATCAGTCCACGGAAATTTAGTAAAATCCGTCAAATCTGTCTCCAAAACATCTTTATCTTTCATCGCCTTATTAAGCTCAGTCATAAAGTACTTTTCTGCTTCTAGATTACGTACATCGCTATGTGGATAATAGGTATAAACACCTAAAACAATAGCAATAAGCGTGAGATATTTTAGTATCCTCATACTAACTTTCCATGCTTTGGTCTCGTCTAGGTAAAACTTTTTATCTTCCACTTTACTGTCCTCTATGCATTAAACATCTATTTTATCATAACTTAGATAGATAAAAGGTATTTTTTGGGTATGCCATCTGTTCTCTATATCTTTGATAAGTTCATATCCATCTCGTTGCATTTGTTGGGCTTGTACTGTGAGGTATACAAGTGTATCATTACTCTTTTTTTCTTTTTCTCGTTTACTCTCACTATTTAATAGCGTGATATATCTTCCCTCTGGGGCAAATAAATCATTTTTTAAACTCAGGGGTACAAGTTCTTTTTCTACTTCTAGATACAACACCTCAGGCACAACATCCTCTCTATGTGTATCCTTTAGCTCCAACAACCCCTGCTTAAACAAAATAAAATCATCCTCCACATCCTTGCCTTGACGCATGTATCCTTCT
>Ga0256833_1000623_pt1 | contig 27139 bp, 26 predicted proteins | sample 356284metaG_FD_190535 | JGI IMG/M metagenome (GOLD analysis project Ga0256833, IMG submission 190535) | Hydrothermal vent microbial communities from Mid Atlantic Ridge, Atlantic Ocean - 356-284 | ecosystem: Environmental > Aquatic > Marine > Hydrothermal vents | place: Atlantic Ocean: Mid... | reverse complement strand
ACTATTAACCTCTTTGAAAAAAGGAACACACCTGTCGCTAAAAGAATTACCCATTTTGCCTTGTTTAATTTCCAACCGAAATCAAGCAGTTTTACATTTACAAACTTATACCTGAAAGGTACCCATAACAAATTAAGAATATAGATACCTATCACGAGATACCACCATTTTGTGAAGTAAAAGAGAATAGGTATAAAAGACTGCAATACAAAGAGTGGGTAGTTAGCCCACTCCGAAGCTCTTGCAGTAAAATAATCGTCATTTTCTTTTTGCGTATGTTTACTAACGTTCCACATGTATCCCCCTTTAGAATTTTATATTATATACAAGTAAAAATGCAAGTATTTGAAGAATATACTTACTGATTACTTCAGGAGGCGTTTTATCTATCTCCACTTCTATTGTTTCTGCCAATTCTTTAACGGCAAGGACAATTCTTCCGGCAATAACCTCCGAAACTCTCTTGGAAAATGCTTTTTCACGCGATATTCTATCAAAAATCACTTTATACAATGCATTCTCTTCTTTGAAATTTTTTAGGAAAATTGCTTCGAGCAGTGCAAGAGAAACTTGTGCTATATCATTCTTTTCCGCCTCCGGCATTTTGGGAAGTGTTGTAAGTGATTGGCTCAACGCCTGCCTGATCGCAAGAGAAATTTTTTTCGGATCCGTCACTTTATCAAGACTCTCTTTCAACGGATTAACAAGCGAATAAGCTTTATACATTATAAAAATTATATAACCGAGATAAGAGTCTATATTAAATAATCTCTTGAGTTGTTCCATGGAAACAATCCTGATTGCTTTACTCGCCTGGCTTGTTGACAAAATATTCAGCATCTCTTTTGTAAGCACATACATCATATCAAATATATCGTAATTTTCTCCGTAAGAAACATACAAATTCAAAAGTTTTGCATCTTCTCTCGTTATAACCTGGCCGTGATTTTGAAACCCCCACACGAGCGTATGCGCCGTTTGCGTAGCGAGAAGGACTTTTTCATTTTCCGGTTTATCTTTAAACATGTACCTGTACAAAAAATTGTAAGCATACGCCTCTCCGGTTGCCAATGCCCTGTAGCACATGTTTACGATTGTAGGATTGATTTGAGATACTATTGGAGCAACATAGTTTATTGCGGTGTTCATTGCAATATCAACGGCATCTTCTCTCTTAATCGCAGTATTCTGAATAATTTGATTTGCAAGTTGCATGGCAATGGGAAAGAACTCGGTAGATATCTTACTGTATATTTGCAAAAACGGATAGTATCCTTCAAGCGCCGATATGTGAAGATTTTCGATCAAAGGGTGTTGCATCTGCATATCAAGCGGCCCGAGTTCCGACTGCGCTCCCATCACTATCTCGTCCGAACCGAGCGCCATGAGAGTCGCTGCGCTTTTCGCATACAACGGAATGATTGCCTTCAATTTTTTGCACTTAGAACGCACTATGTTTATCATTTGATAAGCAGGATGAGGATACCCGCCGCCCGAAAGTATCACCATATCAATACGTGTTTGCTCCGGCGGAGTCGGAATTTTATTCAACTGATCGATAAGATCAAAAGTATCGCTTCTATCAATCGGTGTATTTTCGCCGTATACAAAGAAAAGCAAGTATCTCTTTTCTTCTCCCTCTTTTTTCTCTTTTTCCGGCGGAACGGGCGTTTTTATTGGAAGAGATTCTTCTGTTTTCTCTTTTTCACCTTCACGATTCTTAGGTTCTTCATTTTCCTGATTCTTGCCATTCGGATCCTTCTTTTCTTCCATTTTCTACCTCCCTCATTTAGAATTCGTACATTACACCTCTTTCAAGTATTTTAACATTATCCGACACAATTTCAAATCTCTCGGGAATTTGCGTATGTATGGGAAGCAATATTTGCGGACTTATTTCCCTCGCCATCCAGAGCAACGTTTGCTGGGGAGCATGTCCGGGTGAATGAATCCTAAAATAAGGAATATTAAACAAATTTAACCAGTTAGAAAGGATTTTCATGTTTTCGTTATCAAGGCCGGCAAGTGGTTCACCTCCGGAATGAACATATATAGCACCTTTCTCGGGTTTTATATCTATAAGTTCAGGGGTACTTTTAAAATCAAGCAACATAACAATATTTTTCTGATTTTTCATCACGGTATCGCTATCCATAAACCTATCTTCAAACTCGTTTTCCCAATCCTTCAATGCCCTTTTCGGTTTGTAAACAAAGAACTTGTCGCTATGCAAAATTTCATCTGCAAGAGCATCGCCTATTTCGGAATATTTCTTTATGACAAATGCATACGGAAGCGTCACGACAAAATCCCTTTCTTTTTCTTTCGCTATTTCAAAAAACGTAAACATACGTGAGATATGCGGCTCATACGGATTACCAAAAAGAATGCCTCCGCACTGATCAAGTACGGATACGATTTGTGCCTTTAATTCACCCTCGGTAGGAGAGCTTACAAAGCCCCATCCGAAACGCGTTCCTTCCGTAATTAAGATATACGGTTTCTTTTCTTTTGCATATTCGACAAAAGCCTTTGACTTTTCGGAAAACCTACCATGGAAAAAGATATCACCCGTATAAAATATAGAACCTTTTTCCGTCTCTATTTCCGTTGCAAAAGAACCCGGAATATCATGATCGGTAGGGATAGGCCTTACAGTAAAACCCGCAACTTCAAGCGGAGAATCAAAAACCTTCACATTCTTGACAGGCTTTATAGTGCCCTTTTCGTTAAAGAATTCAACAACCTTTTCGGAATAACCGCTCATGTACTTTGGAATATTATCTCCGATAAAATCGATAAGTCCTATATGATCAAGATGAGCATGAGAGAAAAACACGCCTTTTATTTCCACATCCAATTCATTCACACTATTCGGTGAAACTTCACCTCTGTAAAAATTTTTAAAAGGTGGCAATTCACCTGTTAAGATATAGTCATTGGGCCCGTTCCATTCCCTACCGCTCAAATAATCGTTAAAATACGTATTATTCACGGCAAACCGCTTTCCGAAATCAAGCAGTATGCCTTTTCCATTCTGTTCTATCAAAATTTTATTTCCGCCAATTTCTCTTACACCGTCAAAAAATCCAATTCTCATCTTTCACCTCCTATAAAAAGCTTATTATTATAGCATTTCACTGAATAAAAGCAACAATCAAATACATATGCAGAAGACCTTTTAAAAATCCGCAAAGTGCTTAAAATGGCTGTATGAAAAAGAAAATTGCAATAATAGGCAGTGGAGTTGTGGGATGTGCCATTGCAAGAGAACTCTCTAAATACGATTTTAATATTTCAGTTTTTGAAAAAGGAAGTGATGCACCGGGAGGTGCCTCCAAAGCAAACTCTGCAATTGTTCATGCGGGATACGACGATATGCCCGGAACAATTAAAGGAAAACTCTGCGTTAAAGGCAATGCACTCTTTTCCTCTCTTAAGGAAGAACTTGATTTTCCTTTTGAACGCAACGGATCACTCGTTGTAGCACTCAATAACAAAGAAAAAAACAAGTTAGAAGAGTTATTTATAAGAGGAAAGAAAAACGGTGTTCCGAATCTTAAAATATTAAGCAGGGAAGAAACATTAAAACTTGAGCCAAACTTAAATCCTTCCGTAGTTGCCTCTCTGTACGCACCGACTGCCGGAATTGTAAGTCCTTTTGGTTATACGGTAGCTCTGTATGAAAACGCAATTAAAAACGGAGTTAATTTCTATTTCAATGAAAAAGTGGAAAGAGTTGTCGTAGAAGAAAACAGAGTTAAAGGACTTGTATCCAACGGCAAATTTCACCGGTTTGACATTGTAATAAATGCTGCCGGAGTGCATTCCGACGAAATATCAAAAAGTGCCGGTATAGATAGCTTCTACGTGTACCCCAAAAGAGGCGAATACTTCGTATTTGACGACGCAATCGGAAAAGTAGTTTCACGAACAATTTTCCCGGCACCCCAAAAAGACTCAAAAGGTATTCTTGTGGCTTACGATGTATTCGGCAAGATCATCATAGGCCCCAACTCGGAACTTATCGGCGAAAAAGAAAACACCGAAACAACACGAGAGGGCTTATCAGAAGTTTTTAACGGCGCGAAAAAACTCGTTCCGTCTCTAAATACTCGAAATATTATCACTTACTTTTCCGGGGTAAGGGCACAACCATCAACCGGAGATTTCATTATAGAAAACTATCCGGAAAAAGCCTTCGGTTTTATAAACGCAGCAGGCATAAAATCACCGGGATTTACCGCATCATACGCAATAGCAGCACTTGTAAGAGACTTGATAAAAGACTTAGGCATAGAAATAAAGAGGAACAAAAACTTTAATCCCATAAGAAAAAATATTCCACGCTTTAGAGATTTACCCAAGAGTAAACAGATGGAGCTTATAAATAAAGATCCGAAATACGGCCACATAATTTGCAGATGCGAATTGGTCACCGAAGGAGAAATTGTTGAAGCGATAAAACGTGGGGCAAAAACGGTAGAGGGTGTAAAATTCAGAACGTCCGCAGGATTTGGTAGATGCCAAATGGGATTTTGCGGCCCGAGAATCGTAGAAATCCTTGCAAGAGAATTAAAACTGCCTTTAAACGAAATCAAAAAGCATACTGAAAATTCTCGTTACCTATTGAGAAAAACCAAACCGAATTGATCTATCCCGCGGGAAGAACCATACAGCTCGGTCCGCCGTTTCCCTTTACAAACTCGGATAGGTTTAACGGGATAACGTCTATTCCTTTGAACACCAATAGGTCATTCAAAAATGTGTTTTGGACAAGAGAAATAACCTTTTTATCCGATATTGCAACAACATTTCCACCTATAAAGTCGTTGCAGTGTATAACTATTTCGTCGAAACCTTTAAAAAAATCGGAAGGAAATGCATTGTTGCAGTGAAGAACGGTATGATTGCCAATTAAAGTCATTCCTCCACCGATATGTAAAAACGGCCCCTTAAATTTGGCAATTCTTACTTCGTAACCTAATCTGTTTAATATCGATTTAATTTGCAATGCACCGCTTTCATTGGTTCTTCCTGAAATTCCGACAAATGCAATGTTGCCGTTTATAATGACATCCCCGCCTTCTACCGTTCCAGGAGAATTAATCGCTCCAACTTCTTCAAATCCGTGCGATTTTAAAAATTCCGCCATCCACTTTTCCTCACCTTTACGTGCAGGTAAGCCCATATTGACTCGTATAAAAGTACGATCATTTAGAATAACGGCTGTATCTCTTACAAATACCGAATTGGGATGGCCTTTTAACTCATCAATCTCTAGGATTTTAACTCCTTCGTTTAATAAAGCTTTCTTGAACTCATCAAACTGGGACAACGCCTTTTTTCGTTCTATATGCGGATTTATATGGTGATAATTAAAATCGCTTACATTAAAATACTCTTCTTTTAAATTGCAAAGAATGGCTGTTTTCATCGATCCGTACCCCATTTAAGCCTCCGTGATGCAGAAAGCGATATTCTGCAGCAAATCCCTTTTTGCGGTTACTATGAAGAAATTATTGCTTGCCTTGTAAACGCCTTCTTTAACTCTAACAATCTCGGATTTTAAAATCCATTGCAAATTATCAACTATATTTCTTTTTATCGAAAGTGTCGTATCTATGGCTAAAAGGAATATATCCGACTTCAATATCCTAACTCTCTCGTTAATTGCCTTTAACTCCGAAACTGGAATATTATTCGGAGGACTTTCCTTGCATTCGATCATTACTATATTCTTTCCTATTCGAGACAAAATATCTATATCCCCACCTTCGGGCAGGTTCTTTAATCTAACGTTTATTACAGTCTCAAGATTTAACTCTTCCCTGAGGAACTTTCCGATAAACCATTCAAGCAAAATTCCCATAAAAGAAACCGGATACTGAGCGATATAAATATTGTTTTCAAAACGGATAATGCCAAGTTTGCTTGCCACATCAAGATAAGAATCGACATTCTTTCCCCATTTTTTTACGATTAATCCTCTGCTGTTTTGGTCTATTTTCTTTAGAAACAACAAGTCGTGAAGTGTCCTCCTAAAATAATAACTTTTAAATTGCAGATATAACTTCTCTCGATCGAATACGGGGATATCCCTATCTGATCTTGCAATTTTAAGGCCTTTTCTCTCAAGAATTTTTTCTATTGAAAGAGGAAAATACTCGCTCAGAATATTTTCCATTGCAAGTATTTTCCTCTCAAGGATATTCAACCTTAATTCAAACTCCTCAATTTTATCCGTAATAATACTCTCCGAAATTACCGCTATCTTTCAATTTCTTAATAACAATTGCTGCAAGGAGGCCAAACACAAAACCTCCTATGTGCGCCCAAAATGCAACTCCCTGTGAAGCACCACTCGGAGTTAATCCCGGAATAAGCTGCATAAGGAACCAGAACAACAAGAAAAACGGTGCCGGAATTTCAACAAACGTAACGAAATAAAACACAAAAACAAGGGTTTTTATGTTGGAACGCGGAAATAAATAGAAGTAGGCACCCATAACTGCCGCAATAGCTCCGCTTGCGCCAATTACCGGAACTTTTGACGAAGGGTTAATTGCAATTTGCGTAAGTGCTGCGACAATGCCGCCCGCAATATAGAAAATTACAAACTTTACACTTCCGAGGTAATCTTCCACATTGTTACCAAAAATCCAGAAAAACCACATGTTGCCTAATATATGTCCGAATCCTCCATGAATAAACATTGATGTAAAAAGTGTAACCCATAGCGGCCGAATTGTCGGGTAAATCAGTTTTCCATGTGTAATTTCAAAAGGAACGAGCCCATATTTAACATAGAATAACGTCAAACCATACTGAAAATTTTTTGCCGAAAAAGCAAAAACGTACATCCATACAAATACAAAAACATTAACTAAAATAATTCCTATGGTTGCAATCGGAAAAATACTTATTTCCTGTGTATCTCTAAGGGGAATCATCTATTACTCACCGACACGTGCACCCTTCAACACTTCACCGCATTTGCAATGACGCTGCAGCGGAATTCTTTCGATCATCTTTTTGATGATAATCTTAAGTTTTTCCGTATTCTCAACAAATTTTTTCGCAACCATTTCCTGAGTAACGGGTTCCACATCTCCGCCTGCAACTATTCCGGCATCATAATCGGTAACAGTTGCTATATTGACGTAACACATTTCAAGCTCCCTTGCAAGGACGACCTCAGGGTATTGAGTCATGTTAATTATATCCCAACCCATTTTGGTAAACCATTCGCTTTCCGCTTTAGTAGAAAATCTCGGTCCTTGAATTACGACTACAGTGCCGGAAGGATGAAAAGGATATCTTAATTCTTTAAGCACATTAATTGCAATTTCCCTGAGCTCGGGGCAATACGGATAAGCAAGGCTCACATGAGTTGTAATAGGGCCATCGTAAAAAGTGCATTCCCTGCCTGATGTTCTGTCGATGAATTGATCCGTCACCACAAAGTCTCCTACTTTTATATTCGCTTGTAAACTTCCGACTGCAGTCGGTGCAATAATTCTTTTTACCCCGAGACTCTTCATTGCCCAGAGATTTGCCCTGTAAGGAATTTTATGCGGCGGGAACTGATGCAGCTTGCCGTGCCTCGGTAAAAAAGCAACCTTTTTCCCCGCATATTCTCCGATAGCAATAAGATCGGAGGGCGCTCCATACGGAGTCTCTACTTTTACTTCCTTCACGTTTTCCAAAAACGAATAAAAACCCGATCCTCCAAATACTCCAATGTCTGCCTTTTTTTCCATTCAAGCCTCCTTTGGTTTTAAAGTAATATAATTCTTTTCACCATCTTTGCATGTTTCTTTAAAAATTACATCAAAATTTTCCACTAATAGCGGCTTTACCATGTCTAATTCCTTAAAAGGCACTATAACAGGCACAAATTTTTTCTTCATCCTTAAAATATTAGGCCCCATCCTGAAAGCAACCAATACATCCGTCTCATTCAAAATATTTTCAATTACCTTTGCCTTTTTAGGATCACCATGTATTTTTTCCTCTTTTACTTTTACATTTTCTATCCTTTTAATTTTTTTCATGGAAGAACCTTCTGCAAGTTCATAAATATCAAAGTAATTAGAATCACCGAAATGTTTGTCCGTGAGTTCATTATTATTTTTTAATCCTATAGCAACGATAATTTTCTTCATCATTCCTCCGTTACAAATTATAAAGTAAAAAGCCCCGCACAAAAAATGCGGGGCACAAAAAAACTTTTTTAGATATACTTACAGCACTGCCCCCGATTCCTCAAGTTTCAGGAGTCTTTCCCATTCTTCATCAATCATCTTTTGCATGTGTTCGATAACATGTTTATTTTCCGGTTTGAAGAGGTGTTTAAACCTTCCCTGACCTTTTAGGAATTCTTCGATGGGTTTTCTGTTCTTCGGTTTATAGTTAATGTGAAGTTTACCATGATCAAATTCGTAAAGAGGCCAGAAGTTCGTATCAACGGCAAGTTTAGAATAGCGCATCGTTAATGCCGGATCATACTTCCAGTTCGTTGTACATGGCTGAAGCGCCGCAATAAACGAAGGGCCATCTGCCGCAAATGCTTTTTTTGCTTTGTTGTAAAGGTCAAGGATATTATGGTTAGCCGCTGTGGCCGCATACGGAATTCTGTGGGCTGCAGCTATCTCCACTATGTTCTTTCTCCATTGAGGTTTACCGAAGCTTTTACTGCCTGCCGGAACCGTAGTAGTACTTGCTCCGTACGGAGTTGCACCGCTTCTCTGGTTTCCGGTATTCATATACCCTTCGTTATCATAAACCACATAGAGGAATTTATGCCCTCTTTCAAGTGCACCTGACAATGCTTGGAACCCGATATCATAAGTTCCACCGTCACCGCCGAAAGCAACAATATTTACCTCTTTGCCTATTTTTCCTCTTTTTCTCAATGCTCTGTAAGCAGTTTCAATACCACTTGCCACTGCCGCCGCGTTCTCAAACGTCAGATGTATCCACGGTACTTTCCATGCAGAATAAGGATAAATCGTGGTAACAACTTCGAGGCATCCGGTAGCATTTGCCACAATTACCGGTTTATCGGATGCGGCAAGTACGGTTCTAACTATTGAGCCGATACCACACCCTGCACACATTCTATGCCCTGATGCAAGGGCCGGTTCTTTTGCCATTATCTCTTGTAATGTAGCCATAACTTACCCCCTTAACCTGATATATCTTTGCTCTTCAGGATTTACATTTCCCGAAAGCAACTCTTCGAAAACTTTCTCGATATCACTCTTAAAGATATCCTTGCCGCCAAGACCATACACGTAGCTCTGAAGTTTCGGTTTTTGCGAAGATTCGAATAAAGCATTCCTTATTTCGCTGTAAAGGGGTGCATACGCGCCGAATGCCATGGAACGATCCAACACACCTATAACTTTAAATTTCTCGAGCGCTTTTCTCATTTCCTTATACGGGAAGGGTCTAAAGAGTATCGGTTTAATTAGGCCTACTTTTTTACCTTTTGCACGCATTTCATCCACGGCATCTTTTGCAGTACCCGCAGTTGAAGAAAGAACAACAATTATTGCTTCCGCATCTTCGGTTTTATACTCTTCAAAATAAGGATACTTATGGCCGGATATCTTCGAAAGCTCGTCTCCTACTTCAAGGTATACTTTCAATGCATTTTCCATTGCTTCTTCCTGCTGACGCTTAATTTCGAAATAGTAGTCCGGAAGCGCAAGCGGGCCAATTGTATAAGGATGGTCCACATCCAAAAGATATCTGTCAGGATGCCTTTCACCAACAAACTCTTTTACTTTGTCGTCGTCAAAAATTTCAACGTTTTCAACGCCATGGCTTATAATAAATCCGTCCTGCATCACCATAACAGGTAGCAAAACGTCCTTATGCTCCGCCAATCTTATTGCAAGAAGCGTATTTTCATATGCTTCCTGTGCGTTTTCTGAATAAATTTGAATCCAGCCTATAGTTGTCGCACCCATAGAATCGGAATGGTCGCAATGGATGTTAATAGGAGCAGAAAGTGCTCTGTTAACAATAGGCATTACGATGGGAAGCCTTAAACCCGGAACGGCCGCAACCACTTCCCACATCAATGCAAGGCCCTGAGATGCCGTTGCGCACATCGCCCTTGCTCCGGCAGCAGATGCCCCGACCGTACAGGACATTGCCGAATGCTCGGATTCTACAGGGATCATCTCGGTATCCACAATTCCGTTTGCAACAAATGATGCAAACTGTTCCACAATCGGTGTTTGCGGTGTTATCGGATAGGCAGCCACAACATCGGGATTTATTTGCCTCATCGCCTCTGCCACGGCTTGCGCACCGGTTAACGATTTCCATTTACTCATAACGTACACCTCCTACTTAGAAGCCTTTGCGGCTTCTTCTTCTCTCACCATTTTGATTGCATGCGTAGGACACTCAGTAGCACAGATACCACATCCTTTACAATAATCAAAATTGGTTTCCAAACGAACTGTTCCTTTATACACTCTGCCGCCAAACCCTTTTACTCCTTCTTCCGTAACTTTCACGGGAATAGCCATATCAGGGCAGTATGAAACACAAATCATGCAGTGCGTACATTTCTCAGGATCCCATATGGGACGCAAAGTTCTCCATGATCCGGTTTTGTATTCAAGAGAAGATGCCGGTGGCAAATCCGAACCACGCATCAAATCCTTCCAACCTTTCTTTTCACTCATTTCGTTACCTCCTCGTAAGCCTTTTTAAGCCCGGCCAAATTTTTGTTTACTTTTTCTTCGCCAAGCTTCTCAAGGAAATGTTCTTTGATAACAGCCTCGAGAGATTCAAGTTTTACAATACCTGTAACTTTGATAAGCGCCCCAAGCATAGGAACGTTCGGTGCGTCAATTCCTAATAGTTCCAATGATATGCCGGTAGCGTCAAGAACGTAAGTCTTTCCTTTAAACCCTGTTTCTTTCTGCACCTCTTCAACGGAATCGGTTGTATTTACAATCAAAATTCCGTTTTCCTCCGACAAGCCTCCGGTCACGTCAATAGTTCTTGCAAGACCAGGATCGAAAACGAGCACTGCATCGGGATTAACGATAGGCTCGTGAGTTCTCAATCTTTTATCGGAAATCCTTGTATACGATACGGTAGGTGCCCCTCTTCTTTCAGAGCCGTATTCGGGAAATGATTGGATCCATTTACCTTCTTTAAATGCAGCTTCGGCAAGAAGTTGAGAACCGGATTTTGCACCCTGTCCCGCTCTTGCATGCATTCTTACCTCATAAACTTCCTTCATATATGCCTCCTTTCACATAAATCAATGATAATAAGAGGGGGCAAAGCCCCCTATAAAACTATCTATCCTATTTCTTCTACGTGGATGCACTGAACCGGGCAGTTCTCTGCAGCATCTTTGTTGCAATCCGCATCCGACTCAAGAGAAATAGGACTCGCCTTACCATCGTCATCCATCTTCCAGTTTTCCGGGCAGATAGATGCACAGACTCCGCAACCAATACAAGCGTCTCTGTCCTGAGTGATCTTATATTTCGCCATATTTCACCTCCGATAAAATTATAGAAAATTTTCACATATTTGCAATGATTTTTAATTAAAATTCTTCGTGTCTATTCATGGGTTCCAAAAGCACAATCAAGAACATAAAAATCGCAATTATATACGCAGGAAGCGTAATAACATCATTTACCAGGGCATTTCCAAAAAATCTTATTAACCACTGAGATACGAAAGTCAAAGAAACAAGAATAAACATTATAACAAGAACAAAAATGTTTATGGAAGATCTCGGACTGGTTTTCACAACGTTATGGTGAAAAAGGAGTAAGAAAAATATTGGGAACGAGAAAGGCAGGAAATCTTTCAAGAACAGCATTGCAGAAGCATAATGGTTAGAAGATACAACATTCATAAAAAAGATATTATTGAATTTAAACCCTGCAAATAAAAACACAATCAAAACAATGTATAAAAATAAATAAGGAACAAATGCCTTTTTGTGAAGAATTCCCAACATGGCTCCGATTGCAATAACGAGGAAAATCATATAAGAAGATTTAACAGTAAAATTCAAAACAAAAGGAGATACGGCAGGAGTAAAAAGTAAGACAGGGCCCGAAAGGCAAAGCATAATTACGGCAATTTCAAGTTTGTTAATTTTCGCCCCTCCGTACATACCGAAGAAGGTAACGGTAAGAACAAAAGGAAGTATAAACAGCAAAATCTCATATCTTTGAAATGGCAAAATAGCACTGAAGAAATGAGGGGCAAGAGTGCCGAATTCAAAATAATTGAACAGAATCCCCATAAAGAGCATTAGCAATGAAATGGAAATTGATTGTATGTAGAATTCGCTATCATAAAAAGCCAATATAAGAAACATCAAAGCAAAAACAAAATACGTAACGGTATGCAGAGAGTAATGTATAAAATAGCTGTTCAAGATGATAAGAAGAGCGGGAACGAAAAATACGCTCATTAAAAATGCCTTAATGCTTAAAAGCTTCTTTATAACGATTTTCTTAGAAATCAAGGCGTATAAAATAGCAATAGTCAAAAGTAAAATTAATAGTAACCACACGATGGAATAATTCTTTGTAGCATTCGGTAAATTAAAATTGCTAAGAGTGTTGTTTACTTTTACGGCAAATGTTCCAGATAAAGGTTTAAGATAGAGCAAATGAAAAGCAAGGGGAACAAACGGAGACTCTTCGTCAAAAATCGTCTTTCCGTCACTACTTGCTTCAATTTTTGCAACAGTTCTTTTGTCGGTAAGATTTTTTAGCACAACAACAGTATTTTTAGAATTAACCTGCGGAACCATGCCAAGCAACAATACAGAGTTATTACCGGCATAAACAGCGTTTATACCATTTACCGAGACGGTAATATTTCCATTATCAACTTTCAATTGCTTTCCGTGAATGTCAAATACATTCTTTACATTTCCCACGTGTAATTCAAACATTCCATTTCCGCTAATAACATAGAATTTTCCGTTTTTAGAAGCAAAACTACTTATTGAAAAGCCGTTTGAAATTGACCGCGATTGAAATTTAAATCCGTTTTCGATACGTATAATATCGAGATAACGATTTATCAAATTTATATTTTCATCAAACTTTTCTTCGTAATAAAGAAAGTCTCCGCTTGATAAGTCTCTGCCAAATTCGGGATAAATCCCGAAAAGAGAAAGTGTTCTTAATGTATTTGCAATACTTCCCGTGCTAAAATTTGCATCAATAGTAGCAAATATAGGTTTGTTCGGAAATGCTTTTCTTATGTTTTCAAGAAATGAGATATCGCAAGATTTCACCCCGATAATATCCGCATACTTACCTAATTTGTACGTATTCGAGTTGAGATTTTCCAATATAAGTAATTTGCCCTTCCTGTGAACAAATTTTGAAAATTTTTCTACGGAGTTTTGTAAAATGGGATAGTAAGAATTACTCACGAGTTGGGACGGCAAGTCAACATAAAATCCGGTAAAGTTTAAAGAACTGCTATGAGACATTTTCCTTTCCGCTACAGTATCGAAATAACACGGATTTATATCGTAAGTTTGAGCAAAATCAAAAGCATTCAAGCGCTCGTTTTGGGGGCGTGAAAACGGGTTTAAAAGAAAATAAGTATCCACCGTGTCAGGATGAGTAACAACCCTTATGGGTATATAAGAATTACCTCTACCGGTACTGATTTCTTTGTAGGTTATACGAATAGCAGGGGGAGAAGGAACATGGTAAGAAAGCGGTATATTATTTTTGTAAACACCCGAGACAATAGTGCTTATAATTTTTTCCCTATCGTAATAATCGTACTGCGAAAGTTTGTAATACTGCTCCTGCAAATCGAAAACCGTTAAAGGCTTTTTAGCGGTAAATTTATGGTAAAACAGATTAACCTCCGCAAATAAAGGTATGGCATTGGAATTGCAAAAGTATTCTTCTTGTTTAAGATCATATGCATTATCGACTTTAACGATCCCTATTTCCGCACTGGAGTCTCTGGAGAGTAAGTCCGGACCAGGAATATGCGAAAGAACAAATCCGTTTAAGATATAGTTATTACTCTGCGGAACCGCACCAGACGCAGGTGAGAAAAAAGGATAAAAAAAGCAAAATAATAAGCCTATCATTAAAAATATTACAATTTTCTTCATCCGGGTAATTATATACCTCTTTATTTTTTTTCAAAATGGCCTATATTATATTGCTGTGAACATTTAGATTTGTTTAGGAGGCAGCTATATGAATTTGATTTTTGCACTTGGTGTAATGCTTATTTTAGGACTGTTTGCAGCTCTTCTCATAGAGAAGATAAAATTACCATACGTTACCGGTTATATTATCATGGGTATAATCATAGGCCCATATGCATTAAAACTTGTTCCTTCGAGATTTCTTAATAATTCCGATTTAATAGCAAATTTCGTACTCAGTATCGTAGCATTTATGATTTCAAGAAACTTTTCCTATTCGGTTTTCAAAAAAACAGGTAAGCAAATTTTATTCGTTTCATCGCTCGAAGCTTCGGGAGCATGGATTTTCGTTACACTCGGAGTATTCTTATTTTTACATAAACCGCTCTATATCGCTTTACTCTTCGGTGCACTTGCCGCAGCAACGGATCCGGCATCAACCCTTATGGTTTCAAGGCAATATCGAACAAAAGGACCGGTTACAAGTGTGTTGCTCGGAACCGTGGCAATAGACGATGCATGGGGACTGATAATTTTCGTAATTTCAATGATTTTAGCGATACAGATGAAATCAGGAGCCAACGCTCACATTTCACCGCTGAAAATGATTTTGGGAGCAATACTTGAGATCGTCTATACACTCGGTATAGGTGCGGCAATAGGATTTGTATTCTCATACTTTGCAAAATTTATATATTCGAAGGGATATAGGCTTATCTATACGCTTGCGTTTATCTCCATTACGGCCGGAATTGCCATGCATTTGCACTATTCCCCGCTTCTTGCATGTATGGCTCTTGGCACAGTTGTAGTGAACTTCGCACCAAGCGAAAATATCTATTTCGAAGGAATAGAATTCTTCGCGGAACCGCTAATGCTTGTCCTATTTGTTCTTGTAGGTGCTGGATTTGACCTTAAGGCAATTACAACAATCGGGCTTATCGGGGCAATTTATATAGGAATGAGATTTCTCGGAAAATACCTTGGCGCAACAACGGGCGCAATACTTTCGAAAGCGCCCGAAACAGTCAAAAAATTTGTCGGTTTGGGGCTCGTTCCTCAAGCAGGCGTAGCTCTTGGTATGGCAATACTGGGGAAAGAATATTTTCCACAGGCAGGCAACTATATTATGACGGTAATCATCGCAACAACGCTTGTTCTGGAAGTTATAGGCCCGCCAATAACACAGCTCACATTTACTCTTGCAAAAGAAATCCCACCTAAGGAGGAAAAATAACGATGGAAAGAATGAAAGTTAAGTTCGTAAGAAAACTAATTACTCAAGAGGCATCTACCGTAAGAAGAGATGCAGGAGCAATGGAAATAGCAAAAGCTATAGTAGCGGATCCTAAAACAAGAAGCGTTTACGTAGTGGACAGCGATAACAAATTGCTCGGTATTATTCCTGTAATTAATTTCACTCAGTATCTGTTTTACGAATACGTACCAGACGAATTTTTATACTACAAAGCAATAAAGCCTCTCGAAGATATTACGGCAGAAGATATTATGCTTCCGCCCGTCTATGTAAAAGAAAACGATGATTTAAGGTTGGCCTTTCAAAAAATGTTCTCTGAAAACTTAAAAGAACTGCCCGTAGTGGATGACGAGATGCACGTAATAGGGGATCTGAACATACTGGAGCTTGTAACCGCCTGGATAGAAAAGAATTCATAGCATGGACATTCTCGACCTTGCGCTTGCCTTAATAGTTTCAAAACTTTTCGGCGAATTAATGATTCGCTTGAAACAAATGGCAGTGCTTGGCGAGCTCTTTACAGGAATGTTATTTGCCCTTATCATGACGTATGTCCCCAGAATAAATATCTCTTACTTAGGGCATACATTTTCTTACAAAGTACATCTTACCGGAGAAGCATTCGAACTGTTTGCACATTTGGGAATTATTCTTCTACTATTCATAGCAGGAATAGAAACAAATATAAACGATTTAAAAAGCAGCGGAAAACGGGGACTTTCTACGGCAAGCCTCGGAGTAACCCTTCCGTTTATTTTCAGCACCATATTTGCCCTAAAAGTGATGCATTTTCAAAACAAGCAATCGTTTGTAATCGGAGCAATTTTTACGGCAACGAGCGTAGGTGTTACTGTAAGAGCTTTAATGGATCTGAAACAACTGCGTTCAAAAGCCGGAACAACAATAATCACAGCGGCTGTAATCGATGATATTATCGGCATACTTGTCCTTACATTCGTTTTAGGAACTCAAACTATATCAGGGCTAATAATAGGCTTTGTTATATTTATCGCAACAATAGGCATATTGGCTATGGGCCCCACACAGAGATACATGAAGTTTGTCCATGAAGAGATGCATTCACCTTATGCGATAATATCAATGGCTATAGGATACGGATTGCTGATTTCCGTGCTGGCACGTGAAGTAGGGCTTGCCCCTATTACCGGTGCTTATTTTGCAGGACTACTCATAGGAATGACTCCGGAGAAAAAAGTAATAGACGGCCCTATGAATTATATTGCAAGAACCATATTCATACCAATGTTTTTTGTAAAAGTAGGTACACTTTTCGACTTCAGGATGCTCACAAAAATCGATGTAAAATTTTTCTGGCTTATTCCTCTTGCCTTTTCCGGAAAGTTCCTTGGATGCGGAACGGGTGCCTTTCTCAGCAAATTAAACATAAGAGATGCAATTAGAGTGGGAGTGGGAATGATGCCGGAAATGGAAGTTGCATTGGTAATTGTAACTTTCGCATACAGTCAGCATATTTTTCCGGACATCGTAGGCTCTCAACTCGTTTCCGTAACAATCACATACGTAGTCCTATCCGCTATCCTTGTTCCCATCCTTCTAAAATTGCTTTTTACACCAAAGGTTCAGACCACAAATGGATAAAAAAATCCTCACCGCCATAATTTTTACAATCACGTACGTTTTGCTTGTCCTGAAACCCAAACTGAGACACATTATTGCACTCATATCGGCTGCAATATTCATTGCAATTAATGTTGTTCCCGTTAAAAATTTCCTTCCTTCTGTGAATTGGAACGTTTTAGGAATACTTTTCGGAACGATGGGTGTGGTAACCATGCTTATAGAATCGAGAATTCCCGCCCTGCTTGGCGACAAAATAATAGATAAAATGCCAGACGTCAGAATGGCAATTCTCGCCCTTGCGTTATTTACAGGAATTATATCTGCTTTTGCAGAAAACGTTTCTACGCTTTTACTCGTTGCCCCGGTTGCTTTCTCCATATGCGAGAGAATAGGAATATCTCCGGTTCCGGTTATCATATCGATTGCAATATCCTCAAACTTGCAAGGTGCCGCAACTCTTGTCGGAGATCCTACATCCATGCTTCTTGCAGGATACGCACACATGAATTTTCTTGATTTTTTCTGGTACAACCACCATCTCAGCATCGCCATACCAACAGAGATAGGCGCACTTGCTGCGGCAGCAATGCTTTTTTATATTTTCAGGAAAGAAAAACAACCGATTCATTTAAAAGAAAGAACAATAGTAAAAGATTGGTTTCCCGGTATCCTTGCACTTTTAATGATCGGCACGCTTGTTATCGCATCGTTTCTTCCGTACAAAAATATCAGCGGCCTTATATGCATCACTTTCCTATTTATAGGAATGATTTACGAAGTCCTAAAGAAAAAAACATTCATGATAAAAAGAGTAATGAAAGAAATGGACTGGGAGACAATACTGCTTTTGATCGGATTATTCATCATTATTAGAGGATTAGTGAACGTGGGTATTGTGAATGATATTGCAAAATTCTTCTCGAATTTGGCACACGGAAGTATTCTTGCAGGTTACTCTATTATTGTATGGGGATCGGTATTCTTTTCGGCTTTTATAGATAACGTTCCGTATGTAGCAACAATGCTCCCGATAGCCGGCAGTATGGCTGTTCTGTTAAAAGCTCCTCAGGAATTATTTTTATTCGGACTTCTCATCGGTGCAACACTCGGAGGGAATATGACACCGATCGGCGCTTCTACAAATATTGCTGCAACAGGGCTCTTGCGTAAAAGAGGGCATTACGTGAGCTTCAAAGATTTTGCAAGAATAGGAATACCGTTCACAATTTCGGCTGTCCTGGCGGGATACGTATCGCTATACCTAATTATGAAACCTTTTATCCACTAATATTTGACAGAGAAACAAATTACGGTATCATTGATATATGAAAAGCAGAAACATAATTCTAATACTCTTACTCTTTGCTATTTTACTAAAAGTAGGAACATTTGCATTTATTAATGTGGTGTCTTATATAGAAGACAATAAAAAAATCCAACTTCTCCAAAAAGAGTTGAAAGAACTCAACAATGAAAACGATTGGCTAACATACAAAATAAAATATGCCTCAAGTGATGCCTTTATAGAAAAGTATGCCCGCGAAAAACTCATGCTTGCTAAAAAGGGAGAAACAGTAGTATATTTCAACTTTGACGACAATACCGAAACAAAAGCTTCGGCAGAAAAACAAAGTGAAAACTTTTTCAAAAAAATGTTGGATAAACTCTTGCATCTTTTTCAAAAATAAATAATATTATATAGGCGTATGGGTAAAGAGGAAATAATCGGAACTGTGGTAAGAATTATGCCTTACGGCGCTTTTGTAAAATTGGACGAAGGTGGTGTTGGGCTGATACATATATCGCAGTTTGATGATGAGTTTGTTGAAGATGCCCATGCCTTTATAAATGTTGGCGAAAAAGTAGTGGTAAGAGTTATTGGCAAAGGCAAGAAAGGGAAACTTAACCTTTCCTTTGTAAAAAGAATTAGTAATGAAGAGCTCAAACAAGAAAAAAGAGACGAGTTTGAGCAAAAAATAAAAAAGTTTTTGAAGGAATCGCAGGATTCTTTATCGGACTACAAACGTAGGTTGAAAAGAAAAATGCGTTCCTAAGTGGCGGCGTAGCCCAGAGGTTAGAGCATCCGGCTCATACCCGGAGTGTCGAGGGTTCGAATCCCCCCGCCGCCACCACTCTTGAACAAACTATTATTTTCTATTGAAAAATTCCGCAAGTGCCTCTTTTTGAGTTTTTTTAGTGGTCACAAAAACATTAATGCCATAGTGATTTTCAAGCTTCTCTTTCATTTCATCTGAAATATTAAAACAGATAAGAGTTTTAATATCGGCAAGAAGATTGACAAATTTTACTATATTGTCGAAAGTTCCGTCTTTAAGTAAACTATTCTCTCTGGCAGACAAAAAATTTCCATACTTTGTATAAACCATATAGAACTCGGCTTTATTACATTCCTTAGTCCACACATTGCCGTTTCTATCCGTTGCAATGGCAATATGCTCGCCTTCCTCCTCTTCCTTTTCAATCTCTTCAAGATAACCGTTCAGTTGATCTTGATAAATAAAATTCTCCACACGCATTATTACTTTTTTTACTCCGGGGACTTCCTTTACGGCACCTCTGATCATCAACGCAAGCTGAACTCCGATAGGGCAATCGGGAGTCGTAGGCATAAACTTAAATTGCACAAGCCCGTTATCCTCATCCACATTAAAATCATACACAAGCTTTAAAGAGACTACATCCTGCCTTAATTCAGGGTCTTCAACTTTTTTCAGAGCTTCAATAATCTTATCTTTTAAATTCATTAAAGCCTCCTTTGAATTACAATTTTATTCAGCTATAATTATACGTATGAGAAAAATAATAACAATACTGCTAATATTTTTCCTTTTTTCATTAATATTCGCCCCGGCAAGCGACACGTTTACAAACGCAGCAACTAAAAGTCATGCCCTAAACATAGCCCGGAATGCAAAAGGATGTTCGTTGCAAAATCCGTTAATCAAAATAGAAAGAGCAGCTGCTTACTACGGAGAAGACGAAAACACGATTAAAATGCTTTCCAACGAACTTGAACTTTTTATATTACAAACAAGATTTCTCCCGAAAAGAATCGTCAATTACGCTTCTAAGAAAACATTAATAGCGGGATATGTTTCTTTGCTCGAATTCGACGGAGAAAAATCCGATTTTGTTAAATATAAGTTAGATAGCGCAGTAATAGGGGAAAATACAAACTGGCAAACAAAGATTATGGACATATCAAACAAAAATTATCGGAAATATCTTTTGGCCCAAATTCAGAATGTATTTGACAGCGGCGCTCAGGGAGTATTTTTAGATACCGTGGATGATGTTGACGATTATCCGCGACTAAAAAACGGAACAATAAGTTTTATAAATTTTCTTCACGAGAAGTACCCGGAAAAATTCATTATTGTCAATAGAGGGTTTACTATTCTTGACAAAATAGTTAACGATATTCAGGGAATTCTTTTTGAAGATTTCGGCACGTATTACAGCTTTAAGGACAAATGTTACAAAATTTTCGGCAAGGATGATATCGACTGGGAAAATAAAATAGCAGAAAAACTTGAACTTTATCAATCGAAAGGTAAAATCAGAGTAATTGCATCTGGATATGCAAATTCGCCGTTTTCCATACTCACACTGTATAGCGAAAACATGGCGAAAAAATACAACTTCGCTTTCTATTGCTCGAATCTCGAGATCACAGAAATCTGGTTTAAATTTTTCTATCCTTTTCCTCCCATAGGAGGTGCCCTTGCAGAATGAAATACAAAACGATTAGTAAATTCTCACAGGTAGAGCAAACAATTAAAAAATCAAAATTTATTGGAAGCGCAATGCCGGTAAACTCAAAGGGAGAAGCGGAAAAATTTATAGGAGAAATATCCGAAAAATTCAGAAAAGCGACACACAACGTATTTGCCTATAGAATAGGCGTTGGAGACAAAGAACAATTTTTATACAGTGACGACAGAGAACCGTCAGGGAGCGCAGGGCTTCCCACGTTCAACGCCATCAAAGGAAGTGAAGTTACAAACTGTGCAGTAGTTATAACAAGGTTTTTTGGAGGAATTAAGCTCGGTATCGGTGGCCTTGTGCGTGCTTATTTTTCAACGGCAAAAGCAGCGATAGAAGCCGGAGAAATTGTAGAGATTGACATAAAAAGAAGCATTAAAATCTCTTTCCCTTATAATGAAGTAAGGCTTGTTATGTATTTTGTGCATCAATTTGACGGAAAGATAATAAACGAAGAATACGGAGAAAAAATCACATTAACTGTTTCTTTAAAAGAAGATTACATAGAACAATTTATAAAATCCATAAAAGGAAAAAGCAAAAACGTTATTTTTCTTTGAAAACAGGGCATATGCCCCTGAACTCACAAGTAGAACATTTACCGTTAGGCCTTGGCTCGAAATCACCTCGTAAAATCGCTTCACCGGTTTTTACAATCTTTTCTTCGCTCTTCTTGAGAAATTCCTCTTTCAAATCAAAGGTAATTTCTTCGTTAAAACGAACAAAAAACAGCGAAACGCTATTTACATTTTCAATCCCTAACGCTCTTTTTGCCGCCATATAATAAATAGCGGGCTGCAAAAGATCTATTTCCTTGAAAAGTCTCGGCAAAATTCTGTTAGTTTTGTAGTCGATAATCTTAAAACCGTTGTTATCCTCATCAACCCTATCAATTCTTCCTATGACTTTAAATTCACCCACATTGAAAGAAAAATTTTTTTCCACAAAACGTGCCGGTTTAAAACCAAAAATATTCTCTCTGTAAAATTTAAGCAAAATTCTTCTTGCCTCTTCCTTTGCTTTCTCTTCCTCTTTCTTGCTTTTGTATCCTACGGATATCCAGTTTTTCTCTAACAGTTCGTTCAAATACTCTGACGGTGGTTTCTTGAGGACTACAAAGTTGTGTTCAGGGTGATAAAATAGCTCAAGCACTTTATGAATGGTGTTTCCGAAACTAAAATAACTTCTCTCCGCTGTGGGAAGTTTATCGATATATATAAATTTGTATCTGAGCGGACACGCTTCATAGATAGCAATTCTGGAAAAACTTAAATGGAATTCTTTACTCTGTTCCATAACTGTAAAACCTGTTCTTCGACGGTTGCCAGATCGCCGCTATTATCTATAACAAAGTCCGCACGGTGAATCTTTTCTTCTATAGGCATTTGTGCCTCAATTCTTATTAACGCTTCGTCTTCCGAAATATTTTCACGCTTTCTTAACCTTTTCAGTTGCAACGCTTTAGGCGTATAAACAACCCATACCTCATCGGCAAACTTATCCCAACCCGCTTCAAAAAGAATAGCGGCATCAACAACGACAACCTTAATCCCTTCTTTTGACAAATCATTCAAAATCTTTTTTAACTCTTCGGTCATTACCGGAATCATAATTTCATTAAGCTTGCTCAGGGCTTCCTTATCTGAAAAAACATAATTGCCAAAAGCTCTTCTGTCGAATCTGCCGTTTTTAATAAACTTATTACCAAACGTGGAGATAATTTTATCCATTACTCCGCCTTTATTTTTTCGCTGAATATCTTTTCCGATATTATCCATATCAATAACAACCGCACCAAGATTGCTCAATATTTTAGAAACCTCGCTTTTACCGGAAGCAATATTGCCCGTAAGCCCTATAACCTTCATGCCTTTGCTTCCTTTAAATTTTTCCCGTATGCAATGTTTACCTTGAGCGGAACGTTCAGTTTGTAAGCATTTTCCATCTCTTCCTTAACCGTTTTTAAAACATCCCTAAAATTACTTTCCTTTGTTTCCACGATCAGTTCATCATGAATCTGCAATAGAATATGCGTGTCCGTTCCTTTTATTCTGCCAAAAAGATTCACCATGGCAAGTTTTATAATATCGGCGGCACTTCCCTGGATAGGCGTATTTATTGCTATTCTTCTTGCTTCTTCCCTCATTCTCTGATTACTACTATCAAAACCCTTTACAATTCTTCTCCTCCCCAAAATCGTTCGCGTTTCACCTTCTTTTTTGGCTTTGGAAACAAGAAATTCAATGTAGTCCCTAACTGTTGGAAAGCGGGCAAAATACGCATCTATATATTCTTTGGCTTCTTCAGTGGAACAATTTAACTGTTTAGCGGCACCGTACGGAGACATTCCGTAAATAATTCCGAAATTTAATATTTTTGCTCTTCTTCTCATTTCCTTTGTCACATTCTCTTCCGGAACGTTAAAAACAAGCGAAGCGGTACGCGTATGAATATCAACATCGTTCAAGAAGGCTTCAATGAGATTTTTATCCATGGAGAGATGCGCAAGAACTCTAAGCTCTATCTGTGAATAGTCGGAACTAATCAAAATATAATCTTCTCCGCTACTCACAAAGCCCGCACGAATTTTTTCTCCCCATTCAGAATGCGCAGGAATGTTCTGCATATTAGGATTGGAACTTCTTAACCTACCCGTTATCGTCCCAAGCTGATGGAAAGTCGTATGAAGCTTAAAATCGTCTTTGGAGACAAGCTTTGGCAAAGAATCTATATAGGAAGATTTTAATTTGGACAAATGCCTGTATTGAAGGACAAGCGGAATTATAGGGTGTGCATTAATAAGCTCGTTAAGTACATTACTGCTCGTAGAATAACCCGTTTTCCCTCTTTTCAGGGGAGTAATACCAAGCCCGTCAAAAAGTATATCCGCAAGTTGCCTCGATGATAGAATATTGAAAGAAATTCCGGCAAGATCAAATATTTTTTTCTCTAACTTAAGCAGTTCGTTTTCGATATCTTCCTTCAATTTTTTGAAATACTCAGTATCAATCTTTATACCGGTCATTTCCATATCGGCAAGCACTTCTGCAAGAGGCATCTCAACGGTGGAATAAAGATTACTAAGCCCCTTTTCTTTCAGCACATCTTCTTCGATATACGAAACGTCCAACATGCATTTTGCCTTCTCGCTCAAAGTTTCCGCCTTGCAATTTGCTCCGAATTCATCGGCAAGCGCCTCCACATCGAACTTTTTCATATCCGGATTTATCACGTATCCGGCAAGGGAAACATCCAAATGCACATTATTCAATTTTATTCCGTAAACTCTGGAAAGTTTAAAAAGTTCTTTCAGATCAACCACTTCTTTAAGTTTCTCATTTTCCAATGCCTCTTTGAGTAATTTTAACGCACTGGTATCTGTAAACAGCTCCGCTCCGATTACAAACTGTTTCGAGCAACCCTTATCGGCAATAGCAAATTCGGTTATGGTATCGTTTTTGCTCTTTACAATAACAGACATTCTACCGTCCGATTTGTCTATTTTAAGTTCCGGATTTAAATTGAGTTCCCTTATCAGGCTTTTAAATTCAAATCTTTTAAGAATATTCAAAAGTTCTTCTTTGTTAAATTGTTTTACTTTCAAATCTTCGATATCAACGTCTATAGGTACATCGTATATAAGTTTGCACAATTTCTTGTTCTGAATGATGAGATCTTTATTTTCCACTATCTTAGCGCTATTTTCATTTTCGATCACTTTCTCGACCGTTCCGTATTTGGAAAGAAGTTTTGCAGCTGTTTTGGGACCAATTCCAGGTACACCTTTAATATTATCGGAAGGGTCTCCTCTCAAAGCCTTGTAATCCGGAATCTGTTCCGGGAAAATCCCCAACTCGGATTTAAGTTTTTCACGAGTAAATTCTTCGAGTTTGGTAACTCCTTTTCTTGTAACTTTTACTCTAATTTTATCAGTAATAAGTTGCGTCAAATCCATATCGCCCGTAATAATAACAGTTTCTATTCCACGCTCTTCCGCTTTTTTTGCAATATGCGCAATCACATCGTCTGCCTCAAAACCGTCAAGTTCAAATACCGGTATGTTTAATGCGGATAGAAGCTCATGAATGGTTCTAAATTGCTCGGAAAGTTCGTCCGGCATTTTTGGACGCTGCGCCTTATAATCTTTATATTCCGCATGACGCACGGTAGGAGCTTTTCTGTCAAGTGCAATTGCTATATAATCCGGACTTTCATCTTTAATTACATGCAAAAGCATTCTCATAAATCCGTAAAGGGCGCCCGTTGGCTCGCCATTTTTCGTAACAAAATGCGGAAGGGCAAAAAAAGCCCTGTAAAGAATACTACTTCCGTCAATTAAAACAAGTTTCTTCATTTCATCCCTCTTTTCTCGTATATAATACAGGCAAAATCTCTTTCACAAAATATTCTCGAATTTTAATCGTTTAAAGTATACAAAACATCGTAATTAACGGCGGGAATACTGGATGCACCTTTTCCAACAAGTAAGTATTTTCTTCCGTTCACTTCGAGCAAAACGGCATATTTTTTGCCGCACGATACAAAACCAAACTTCATACCCTTTAAGATAATAGTGGAATTTAAATTTGCAAAACGTATGTTAGTTTTATTCCTATTTAGTCTCACAAAAGCGCTTTCAAGATCGGAATCAGAAGGCGGAATTACAACATGTTCCACTTTAAAATCATCTATAAGATACACACTACTTGATTCTTTATCCGCAAAAGGCGCGTCGAATATCATCAAATCTATTTTATTTACACCATGCTCACTTAATACTTTTTCGATAGAATACAAATCCGCTTTTTCGCTTTTAAGGCTCGTGGGTGAGGAAACATAAACGGCCGTTTGCCTTTTAAGAATAAGAAATCCGTCCTCACCTTCCAAAGAAATAGGATAAATACCAAGTGCGGGCTTCAATATAAAAGGAAGTGCTACTATACCAAGAAGTGCAACAATCGTAATATATTTCCACCGCTTATTGGTTTTAAAAGCAAATATAAAAATTGCAAGAAATGAAAAATATGCAAGTAGGAAGTAGATGTTAAACGAAACATTTAATTTTGCATACGGCAAATTGTAGAACAAAAAAACTATTTTGTTTAAAATTCGAAAAGAAAAATTCGTTATAGGGGCAAAAAATAGCGCACAATGCAAACCGCAAAGCGAAAATAACAGCTGAAGAATACCTATTGGCATCAAAATATACATCAGCGGAATTACAATGAGGTTTGCAATAAAAGAAATCACGGATAAAGAATGGAAATAAAATGCAATAATAGGAAATAAGATGAGCTGAACCGAAACAACTTCCGATAGCATTCTGAACAAAAAATGTTTCGGAAAAAAGGAATAAATAATCGGAGCAATCACCAACAATCCCAAGATTGCAGCAAAAGACATTTGGAAACTTACGGTAAACAGCGCAAGGGGGCTTAAGAGAAGTATGGCAAGTGCAATCAGAGAAAGCGTATTTATTGGAATTTGTTCCCTGCCGACTGCAGTAGAAAGTGCGGAAATGCCATACATAAGGAACGCCCTAATAGCAGAAACTCTGAACCCTACAAGAAACACAAAGAGAAGAACAAGCAAAATGGAAAAACTTTGATAACCGCTTCCGAAAGGAGTAGTTATTTTATCAATACTCTCGCCCAAAATGCCAACGTGTAATCCGGAAACTGCAAAAATATGAGCGGTACCGGTACCTATAAAAGGCTTTTTTTCATCATAAGACAACGATGAAATACCGCAAATTGACGAAAGAAAAAGCATTGCTTCGCTACTTTTCATAGAAAGATACGTATTCTCTTCTATCCTCTTTCGCATTTTGGAGAAAAATCTGAAAAACGCATAACTCTTTACTATTTTAACGTCATCCGCATAAATTATATATTCATTTTTATTGAGCTTATTAATAAAACCTTCCGTAGGAATTTTCTTTAACTCTCCGTATATATTTACCCTGGAGTAAGATGGCGGAGGATCAGACAGAGCATACACTTTGCCAAAACCGGAATATTCTTTTCCGTTTATCGTAATATGAGATATACGAAACGTATTGGGCCTGCTCGTTTGCTTTGAAAAATCAGATACCGTAGCGGTGATGGAAATTTTCCTCATACACAAACTATCAGGTACATCCGGCTCATAAAAAGGTTTAACTTGAGCAAAAGAAACAAGAATAGCCACAATAAAAATAATAGCGGCAAGGGTTTTTAAAATTACTTTGTCTAAAAACGATATTAAAAATACGGCAAGAAATAGAAAAAACAAAAATAGCAGTGTGCTGTGAAAAT
>Ga0256833_1000622_pt1 | contig 27189 bp, 23 predicted proteins | sample 356284metaG_FD_190535 | JGI IMG/M metagenome (GOLD analysis project Ga0256833, IMG submission 190535) | Hydrothermal vent microbial communities from Mid Atlantic Ridge, Atlantic Ocean - 356-284 | ecosystem: Environmental > Aquatic > Marine > Hydrothermal vents | place: Atlantic Ocean: Mid... | reverse complement strand
AGTGGGACCCGGTGCACTACGAGCCCTACGACCGCCTCGACAGCTACGCCATCAACCGCCTGCTGGACGCGCTGATGGCCTACACCTTCGACGGCGACCTCGAGGCAAAGGCGGTGGCGCTGGGGGGGCGGCGCGGCCGAGCAGGCGGACATGGGGCCGCTGCCGCCGCTCGAGGTAGGCGACGACCCCGACCATCACAACGCCGAGGTGGACTACACCTACGTTTGCAAAGACGATAACGACGAAGGCTGGGACGACGTCGTCTGCGAGGGCGACACCCATTGCTGGCTGTTGCAAGATAGCTGCCGTTAGCTTCGGGGCGTCTGTCGAAAAGCCTCCTCTAGGGCGGGTACAGCGACCGCAACCGCGGTGGATCCAAAGCAAACGCCGACTAAGGGCCGCGGGTGAACCGCAAAGAGCCCTGAGCAAGGGTTGGGGTCTGGGAGCTCCTTCGCTACTGGGCCGTCTCTCGGCAACGGGTTCGAGGCGCGATTTACACATGTAACGGTTCCGGAGTCTGCTAGGCTAATGGAAGCGGTACGGGAGGTGACGTATGCAACTGAAGTTTTTACGCTGGATGGCTATTTTTGCGCTTGTTTTGGGCCTGGCCCTGGCGCAGACGGTGACCTTCGACGGTAAAACCTACGGCCCCGAAGACCCCCTGCCCCCCGATCCCGACCTGCAGGCGCTGCAACTGGAAAACGGCCTGACCGTTTTTCTATTGCACAATACTGAGCCCGAGAACCGCGTTGAGTACGCGCTGGCGGTGCGGGCCGGTTCTCTGGAGGAGGAAGACGACCAGCGGGGTCTGGCCCACTTTATCGAACACATGCTCTTCAACGGCAGCGAGCGCTTTCCCGGTCAGGGAGTGCGCGACTTCTTGGAAAAAACGGGTATGAAGTTCGGCGCCGACGTCAACGCCTATACCTCCTGGACCGAGACCGTGTACACGGTGGAGGTGCCCGCCGATGACGCCTCGCTGACCGAGGGCGCCGCGAAAATTTTAGCGGACTGGGCGCAGCGGGCCAGCTTTGATCCCAAAGAAATTGACAAAGAGCGCGGAGTGATAATCGAAGAAGACCGCCTGCGCCTCAAGAACCTCAACGGCCGCCTGATGAACGCGATCGTACCCGCTTATTTTGGCGACTCCCGCTACGCTGCGAGGCTGCCCATCGGCGACATGGCGGTGGTCAAGCGGGTGCAGCGAGACGACTTTATCCGCTTTTACCGCAGCTGGTACCGCCCCGAGCTGATGGCCGTGGCGGCGGTGGGCGACGCCGAGGTCACCCAATTGCAGGGCCAGCTGGAAAAAGAGCTGGGGGCCCTCAAAGCCCTCAGCGGCCCGCCACTCCCCAGCGTTCCCGCCCCTTTGGGCAACGGCCCCGTATACCGGACCATCACCGACCCGGAGATGCCGGTGGTGGTGGGTTTGATAACCTTCAAACAGCGGCCGCGACGCCTGCGCACCGTCGGCGATTACAGGGAACGTCTTGGCGATAGCTTGTTCCATAACATGGTGGCGCGGCGCTTCGACGAGCTGGCGCACAGCGCGGGAGCGCCCTTCCAAAAAGTCAATTTTCAGTGCTCGGAGATGGCGGGGGTGCAGTTTTGCGAGCTGACGCTGGTCAGCGACGCCGCGGGCTTTGAAAAGGCCATGCGCGCGGCGGCGGGAGAGCTCGAGCGCATCCGCTCCCAGGGTTTTAGCGACGAAGAACTAGCGCGCGCCAAAAAGGACCTCCTGCGTACCCTCAAGGAGGCCTACGACAAGCGCGACGATACCGAAAGCGCCGCCTTGCGCTCGGGCATAATCCAGAGCTACCTGCACGGCGAACCCTTCACCTCGGCGGAGTTCGACTACCAGGCGGGCGAGCAGCTGCTAAAAACCCTTACCGCCGGCGAGGTAGGCGCGCGCGCCGAGCTATTCGCCGACCAGAAGAACCGTATCGTCCTGGCCATTGGTCCGGAGAAGGCCAAGGAGCAGCTGCCCGACGAGAAAACCCTTGCTTCTTGGTTCGCCGGAGCCGCCGCGGCGGCTCCGCAAGCCCCCCAAGAGGAGGCCAAGATCGAAAGTCTGATGCAGGCACCGCCAGCGACGGCGGTCAGCGCCGAAGGCGAGATACCCGCGCTGGGGATACGCTGGTTCGAGCTGGCCAACGGGGTCAGGGTCTACGTCAAGAAGACGGACTTCGTGGCCGATCAGATACTCTTTAGCGCTCAGAGCTGGGGCGGAGCCTCGCTGGTCGGCGACGATGACTACCTGGCCGCTTCGCTGGCCAGCGCCATCGTTGACGAATCGGGTCTGGGCTCTTTCAGCAGGGTGGCTCTGGACCGCTTCTTGAGCGATAAGAACGCCCAGCTTACGGTGGGAATAAACGACGAAACGGAGTCGATGAGGGGCAGAACCGACGCCGACGACCTGGAGACGCTCTTGCAGCTAGTCTATCTGCACTTCAAAGATCCGCGGCGCGACGCCGCGGCCGCTAAGAGGGTGCTCGAGCGGGTGGCCACCGCCTTGCAAAACCGCAGCAACTACCCCGATGCGGTCTTCGCCGACGCCGTAAACGACCTCATCTACCAGGGCGCTTTGCGCTACACCAACCCCACGCCGCAGGCGGTGCGTGCCGTTGACCCCGACCGCGCCTACGACCTCTACCGGCAGCGCTTCGCCAACGCCGCCGACTTTAGGTTCGCTTTCGTCGGCGACGTAGACTACCAGCGCCTCAAAGACCTGGCGGCGCGCTACCTGGGCGGCCTGCCGGCCAGCGGCGAGCGCGAAAACTACATAGACCGCCTGCCGCCCCTTCCCGCCGGGCCCAAGACGCGCATCATCAAAAAGGGACTGGACCAACAGGCGCGGGTCTGGAGCGCCTTCGTAGGCGAGCACCCTGGTTTTTCGTCGCGCAAGGAGCGCTTCACCCTCGACGTTTTGAGGAACGCTTTGGACATCGAGCTGCTCAACAAGATACGCGAAGAAGAGTCGGGAACCTACTCGCCGCAAGTGGTGGCCGCCGTCAGGCTCTACCCGCGCCCGCGCTACCGCCTGGGATTCAGCTTTAGCGCCGCGCCTCAGCGCCTAGACGCCCTGAGCGACGACGCGGCGGCGCTGCTGCGGCGCTTGCGCGACGAGGGCCCCGGCAGCGATACCCTGCAGAAGGCCAAGGAGCAGCTAAAGCGCTCATTGGAGCACGCCCTCAAGACGAACGAGTTTTGGCGCGGCGTGATCGAGGACTACTACCTGCTGGCTTACAAACAGGGCGCCGAGGCGCTTCCTGAAGCGGCGGCCGAGGTAGACGCAGTAACGGCTGAAGACGTGCGGGACCTGGCGCGGCGGCTGATGCGGCAAGACGGGCTCTACCAGGTGAAGATGTTCCCAGAGTCCAAGTAGCATTGCCGGTAGCGCCGCGGGCCGACCGGCCCGCGGCGCTATTTTTCGAATCTAAGCTCCACCTTGTAGTTGCCGCGCTTGGTAAGGCCGCCCACGCGCACCAGTGTGACCTGTCCCAGACCTTCGGCTACGAGAGTATCTCCCTGTCGTACCTCGTCGCTGACCGAGGCGACCTTGCCGCGCAGCCGCACTTTGCCAGCCTTGACGCCCTTGGCGAAGTAACTGCGGCTGACGCCAAAACCCTTGGAGCCCAGGGCGTCTACCCGCAGCGAGGGGACGACGATGCTGCGCGTCTTCTCGCGCCCGCGCAGCAGCTCCGCGGGGGGTTCGCCGGCCAATATACCGGCGCTCTCGAGGGTTTTACGCGCGGCGGCGCTGGCGGCGAAGAGCACACCGTTTTCCAGGACGCGCACGTCGCCCAGCTGCTCCGCGGCCAGGGAGCGCTTGAGCGCCGCCGCGGCGGCTTCGGGCTCGGCCGACTCCAGCCAGCCCACCCAGACGTCGGCGCTGACGCGGGGAATTTGCGCGGGGTGCAGCACTCCCACCTTGCGCTCGGCTCCCCGCAGGCCGCCAAACCAAGCGAGCTCCAAGCCTTCGCGGCGGGCTAGCAGGCGCAGCTCTTCTTGTTCTTTCAGGTCGAGAAATCCGCTGGCGACTACGCGTCCGCCGCGGGCCTTCTTAAGCAGCTCTCTCAGCTCCACGACTCAGCTTACCCTGCGCGCTTTCCAGACCATCCAAGGGCTGGCGGCTTGGTAGCTCTCGCCGTTGAACCCGCCGTAGAGGTCGCCGCTGAGGCCGGCCCCAGCCAGCCAGCGCGCCACCTCGTAGCGCTGGTAGTAGCGCTGGTCGAGAGTGTAATGGCGGCGTTTGAGGCCGCCCCCTTCTGCGCTCTCGTCTACCAGGTAGTGGGTGAGGAGCCGTTGCGTCGCCGGGTGGTGCTCCTGGTGGTAGTAGACCTCGGCGGCGCCGTAGCGCCCTTCGAGGCGCAGCGCTCCGTCGGCCCTTATTAACAGCGGGTTGTAGAGGTCGAAGGCGAAAACGCCGCCCGGTTCCAGATGGGCGCTCACGCGCGCCAGCGCCGCGTCCTGGTCGGCCGCGCTGTAGAGGTGCATAAGAGCGTTGAAGGGAGCGATGACGAGCGGGAAGCGCCGCGGCAGCTCGAAATCGCGCATGTCGCCCGCCAGCCAGCGCAGCGGCAGACCGGCCGACGCCGCCTGTCCGCGCTGGCGCATGGCGGCGCTGGGCTCGAGCGCCCATACCTCGATCCCTCGCCGCGCCAGGCGGGCGGCCACCCGCCCCTGCCCCGCGCCCAGTTCCAGCACCGGCCCGCCGTGGCGTTCGGCCAGACCGTTGTAGAACTCCAGGTCGTCGCGGTAGTTTTCGTACTGGAGGGCGTACAAATCGGCCAGTTCGTCGTAGTCCATCCTTAGAGCTTAACCGCAAGCGGGTGGACGGCGCAGGAGGCTTACCCGGGCGTTAGGAGACGGCTACAGAGCGCCTCAAAACAAAGCCGGCGGCGACGCGGCCCGCACCCGCGAGGGCGAGTGAAACTCATACTGCCCTGCTATAAAATGCCCGTTGTGTCTGCCCGTCTGCGCTGGTTGATTGCGCTCGTTCCCGTCTTCCCGCCGCTCTACGTTATTTCTTTCTATTCCCTGCGCTACTGGCGTATGCTGGGCCCGGCCTTGCGCAAGGCGGCGGCTTTTTATCTGCTCGCGCAGCTGCTGGCGGCGCTCTTCACCCCTAGCCCGCTGTTGTCTTTGTCGCTGGCCGCGCTGCGCGGCCTCTTCATCGTCTCGCTACTGCTGACGGGCGCGCTCTTGCGTGACAAGAGGTGGCTGTACTACCTGATCATCGGCGCCTCGCTGACGCTGGTCGTCTCTTTCGCCACGACTTTCGACATACTGACTTGGCGCTTCTTCGCCGGCCGCCTCATGCACCCCTACTACACGATTACGTCTTTGGGGATAGCAGCCGCGCTGACGCTCTGGCTGCTGGTTTCCTGGAAGAGCGGGCCGCTGTGGCTGAGGCTGCTACTCCTGACGCTGGCTTTCACGGCGCTGGTGATGGCGGGCAGCCGCGGCGCCATAGCGGGCTTCGTGGCTGGAGCTGTAGCCGCCTCTCTGGCGGGCGAACGCGCCTATTTGTGGGCTTCGGTTTTGGTCGTACCTTTTTTGGGGTTGCGCTACGCCACGCTCTCCCAAGCGGCCTGGAAGCAGGAACTGGGCAGGCTTTTTTCTCTAAGTCTCAGCGGTCGCGGTCAGGTCTGGGAAAGGGCTTGGGCGGCGTTCTTGTCTCACCCTTGGGGCGGTGTCGGCCCCTACCAGCTGGGGCCCTGGCTCAATCCTGATCACCACGCCCTTCAGCCGTATTACGCGCTCTACCGCCTGGGCGTCCGTAAGATGCCGGCGATCCTGGAACCGATCAGCGGAGCTTGGCTGATAGCGCACGACGTCTTCCTGCACTCGCTGACCGAAACGGGTCTGCTGGGGACGGCGGGGTTTTTGGCGCTGCTCCTGCTTAGCGGCTACGCCGTAGTAAAGGCGCGCGACCCGTTGCTGGCGGCGATATATTTTGGATTTCTAACGATGGGGCTGGTAGACAATCCTACCGCGGTGCCCAGTTTGTTTTTTGCCGAGGTTTTTTGGGTTGCCGCGGGGATGGCGCTGGCGCGGGCGGGGCTAACCGTAGCGCTCGAGCAGCGCCCCGCGGTCGATGTAGACCAGCTTGGGCCAGACGCGCTTTAGCGGTGTCCCGCCGTACATCTTGTGCAGGAAGTGCATGTACGCCCCTAGGAATTTACGCCGTGCGGGAGGAAGTTCTACCATCTGAAAACCCACCGGCTCCAGTACCTCCTGGAAGAGCGAAACACCCCAAAAAACCTGCGCCTGGGCGAGGTACGGTTTTTCCTGGGCGGCGCGAGCCAGGTCGGACATAGAGCGTTTGAAAAAGCGGAACGCCGTGAGGGAGCCCGCTTCGCCCGCGCGGGCCATCCTTTCGGAGTGCAGGTGCAACTCCGCCGCCGGTGCACCCGGCTCAATCGTGCGGCCGTCAGCCGCCTTCACGGCGGGGCCGGGGAACTTTCCCGGCGCTACGCGAAAGACGCTGTGAGCGGAGTAATTAAGCTCCTCAACGTGGTAGACGCCGTCGAAAAAGCGGTCAACCGTGGCCACCCAGGCGCGTTTGGGCAGGTCGCGCCAGGCGCCCTCGCGCAGCCCGCGCAGCTCGGCCAGGGGTTTGGGATTGAAGCCGCGGCTGTCCAGCTCGGCCAGCAACTGCGGTAGCGCCTTTACGGAGGTCCTTCCCCCCGGCCCGGCGTCGTGCATTACTATGATGTCTCCCGGCGTAGCCAGCTCAGCGACCCTCTTGAGTACGTCCGGCGGGCCGTAGCGGGGGTGCCAGTCGTGCGCTTCCAGCGTCCAGTGAACGGGTTTTAGCCCGAGCTTGCCGGCGGCCGCCATCTGCGCCCAGGTATAAGCGCCGTGGGGCGGGCGGAAAAAAAGCGGTTTCCTGCCGCTAACTTTCTCTAGGGCCTTAGCCCCCGCCAGTACGTCGCCATAGGCCTCGCTCGGCAGGCGCAGCCAGCCGTGGCGGTGCCGGTAGCCGTGCAGCGCCAGTTCGTGCCCTTCGCTCAAGAGGCGCGCGACGAGTTGCGGGTTTTCTTCCACTCTCTTCCCCAAAGTAAAAAACGTGGCCCGCACGCCGGCTTCTTTCAAGGCGTCCAGTATCTGCGGCGTCGTCTGGGGGTCGGGGCCGTCGTCAAAGGTCAGACCCAGCTCGCCGCGGGCGCTGCCGAGGCCGCGCTGCACTACCCCCAACCCCCACCATTGCCAGACCGTGTAAGGCACGCCCCAGTACGCGGCGGAACCCAGCGCGAGCCAAGCCAACGGGTTCAAGCCTGGGCCTCCCGCAGCAGTATCTCGGCGATGCGCGCGGCAGAGTCGGGTTTGCCCAGGGCGGCGGCGCTATCGCCCATCCGCCGACGCAGCTCCCCGTCGTTGAGCAGGCGCAGCAATAGCGGTCTGACCTCTTCCAGCTCGCGGGCCCAAAGTGCGGCGCCGTGTCTTTGCAAAAAGTCGGCGTTGGCTTCCTCCTGGCCGGGGATGGGATCGAAAATGACCATCGGCACCCCCAGCGCCATGGCTTCCGAGGCCGTCATGCCGCCGGCCTTGCCGATTACCAGGTCGGCGGCCCCCAGCCAGCGCGGAAAGTCTTCGCGGTAGCCCGAGCGCAGCCAGCGTACCGGTCCGTAGTCCTCTTGCCGCATTCCCTCGTCGCGGGGGTCGAAGGTAATCAGTTGCAGCGGTTCTCCCAGGCCCAGGACGGTCTTGAGAACGGGCTTGTAACTGCGGTAGCTGCCGGTTCCACCGCTGGACATGAGCGCGACCGGTCTTTCGTCGAAACCCAGTTCGCGACGCAGGGTTTCTTTGGCGGGCAAGCTGGCGTACTCGGGCAAGATCGGGATGCCGGTAACGTGGACGCGCGAGCCGTCGAGACCGTGAGAGAGGAGGTCTTGCTTGGTCTCTTCGGCGGCGACGAAAATCAGGTCGGCCTCGGGCCGGGCCCAGTGACGGTGCGCCCTTAGGTCTGTTACCACCAGGGCGTTGACGAACTTCATTCCTTCGATATCGCGGGCGCGGCCGATGACCGCGCTGGCGGTGGCGTACGAAGCGACCACCATGTCGGGACTGGCTTCCTGCAGAATGCGGCGGATGTTTTCCAGGCCGGCTTTGGCGAAGGCTTCGGTAATCAGTTTTGGTTCGTTGGGGCGGTTGGACCAGTGGTAGAACCAGCGGTAGGCTCCGGGCCAGTAGCGCAGCCAGAAGGCGTAGGTCCAGGTTACCGGGCCGCGCTCCCATGAGGGAACGAAACGCAGGTAGTCCGACTCCTGGCAGTCCCGAACACCCCTGGCGCTCAGGGCTTGCTCGATCGCCCGGGCTGCTTGGCGGTGACCACCGCCGAATGACGCCGAGAGCAGCATCGCCTTCATCGGCGAATCATCCTCCAGCCGGCGAAAGCAAACACCAGATTCGCCAGCCAGGCAGAGAGAGAAGGCGGCAGCAACCCCAGTCCGCCCATAGAGCGACTGAGCATAAAAATCAGATAGTACCCCACGGCGATGATGACGCTCAGCCCCATCGAAAGGCCAGGGCTGCGTCCATAGCGCACGGCGAAGGGGAGGGATATCAGAATCAGTATCACGTTGGCCAGCGGCAGGGCCAGCTTCGAGTGGAAGGCCAGCGCGGCGTTGAGGCGGTCTTCCGGGGAGAGCTTGTTGTCCTGGTATTCCCGCCAAGCCTTGCTGAGGCTCATAGTATCTGCAGCGAGGGGATCGGCGAACGAGGCCAGCGCCTCGTCGCGGCTGAGGTCGCTCTTAATGGTCGTCGTCGCCCCAGGCTTGCGCGGTACGGTGATGTTTTTGAATATCTTTTTCAGCTGCCCGCTCAGCTTGTCGTTTGCAACTTCAAGCAGGCCGTCAATGGCGGCGTAATCGATCGTATAGATGCGGAAGCCGCTCAGCTTGATGTCATTGTCGCGGTACTTACCGCTATCAGCAAAAACCAGCGTGACCGTGCGGCCTTTCCACATCTGCAGGCGGACGTTTCTCATCTCGTCGTTCTTGTAGTCATAGCCGGAAAAATAGAGTTCCAGACCGTTGCCCAGCGGAATGTTCTTGCCGCGCAGACGGGCCAGACCGCGCCCCGGAGTAGTCAGCTGATCGTACCAGTAGCCGCGAACGCGGGCGTTGCTTTTGGGGACTACGCTTTCCGAGAGGTACAGGGAAAACGCTGCCAGCAAGAGGCCCAAAAGCAGCACCGGTTTGAGAAGGCGAAAAAGGGAGATACCGCCGGCCTGGGTGGCGATGACGGCCCCCTCGGTGGCCAGTCTGCCAAAGGGGATAATGATAGCAGAAACAACCGCCATGGGCAGGACCTGAACCACAACTCCGGGAACGTGGTAGCCGAGCCAGGTCATAACCTTAATGACCGGCGTGCCGTCCAGCCACTGGCTGCCGACGTAAAAGAAGCCGAACAGAAATACGGCGACGTAGAGCAGCGTAGAAACCAGCAAGATCGGGATGGTTTCTTTCAATAAATATCGTTCGAGAATTGTCCCCACTAACGGCTCCGCACTACGAACGTCAAGGAAGCGCGGGCGACCTCTTCTCCGTCCACCAGCGCGCTTATCTCAGATTTCCCCAGGCCGCGGCGATAACGCAGCCTCCCCTCAAAAATGATGGCGTCTCCGGGCGTAACCGGCTTTATGAAGCGAGCGCCGTCTATTCCCGCCAGATAAGCCAGCGATCCAGGGTCGAAGTCGGGGCGGGTAGCCAGACTGGCGACGGTGGCCTGCGCCATGGCTTCTATAATCAACACCCCGGGCATCACCGGATGGCCCGGAAAGTGGCCGCTAAAGTACGGCTCGTTGAAGGTGACGTTTTTGAGAACGCGGAAATGCTCACTGTCGGCCTCTAGGATTCTGTCGATGAGCAAAAAGGGATAACGGTGGGGTAACAAATCGAGTATCTCGTGCAAAGCGACCCTCCTAGCGTCTCAGAACAGAATCGGAAGAAATGAGGGTGTCCTTGAGTACAGGTATCATTTCCAAAGCCTTGCCGGTGCCGTAGGCGACGGCGTCCAGGGCGTTTTCCGCGACTATCACGGGAACGTTGGTGGCTTCGTGCAGCAGGTAATCCAGGTGTCGCAACAAGGCTCCTCCGCCGGAGAGCAGTATGCCCCTGTCAACGATATCTGAAATAAGCTCCGGCGGTGTCGCTTCCAGGACGCGGCGTACGCCCATGACCAGCTTTTCCAGCGGCTCGGCCAAAGCCTCCACCACTTCCTCTGTGGCTACCTCGACCGTCTTGGGCAGGCCGGTTACTACGTCACGCCCCCGCACCTCGGCTACCAGGCGGTCTTCGTCGCCGAGAACCTTGGCGGCGCCGATCTTGATCTTCACCTCTTCGGCGGTGCGCTCGCCTATTAGGAGGTTGTGGGCGCGGCGGATGTAGCGGATTATGGACTGGTCGAATTCGTTGCCGGCTATGCGCAGGGACTCCGAATTGACGATTCCCCCCAGGCTGATTACGGCTATGTCCGAGCTGCCGCCGCCGACGTCCACCACCATGCTGCCGGCGGGCGCGGCGATGTTGATGCCGGCGCCGATGGCCGCGGCCAGCGGCTCTTCTATCAAAAAGGCGCGCTTTGCCCCCGCGTCAACGACGGCGCGAACCACGGCCATGCGCTCCACCTCCGTCACCCCGCTGGGGACGCCAACCATCACCTGAGGCTTGAAAAAGCGCGCCATTGGCGAGAGCACCTTTTTCAAGAAAAGCGTCAGCATTCGCTCGGTCATGGTGTAGTCGGCGATGACGCCGTCTTTGAGGGGCCGCACCGCGATAATATTCCCTGGTGTGCGTCCGAGCATTCGATACGCCTCGGCGCCTACCGCCTTTACGTCTTTGCTGTCGCGCACCATGGCTATCACGGAAGGCTCTCGCAAGACGATCCCTTTGCCGCGCACGTACACCAGCACGCTGGCGGTGCCCAAGTCGATTCCTATGTCTTCGCCCCTAAACATGTCGCCTCATTCTAAACGAAGGTCAAGTAGATACCTATGAGTAGCCGTCCAACCAGCGGCGCAGGTAGCGGTTGGCGGCTTTTTCCGCGCCTATAGTGGTAGCCGGGCCATGCCCCGGATAGACGACCGTCTGCTCCGGAAGGAGGGCTAGGCGGCGGATAGAGCCAATCAGCGTCTCTTTGTCGGCGCTGGGGATGTCCCACCTGCCCACGGCGCCCTGGAATAACAGGTCCCCGGAGAAGACTCCTCCCGCCGCGGCGCTGTAAAAAGCGACGTGGCCGGGGCAGTGGCCGGGAAGGTGCAGCACCTCGAAGCCGGGGCCTTCAGCCAGCCAGCCTTCTTGCAGCCAGCGCAGTCCCTGCTGCGGTGGCGGCGTGATAGGCAGCGCCCAGCGGCTCGCGGATTCAGCGGCGCGGCGGTATACCGGCAGGGCCAGAGGATGGAGCCAGACGGGAGCTCCTAACTCTCCCTGTACGGCGGCCAAGGCGCCGACGTGATCAAAGTGCGCATGGGTTAGCAGAATCGCACGGATGGTTACAGCGTTTTCCCCGACCCAGTCGAGTATCCGCTCCGCCTCGTACCCCGGGTCTATCAGGGCGGCGCTGCTTGGGTCTCGCCAAGCCAGGTAGGCGTTGGTTTGCAGGGGACCGACGCTGAGACTCCTTATCTCCACTTTTTCAGACTAGCACGGCAGTTTCTTGGCATCGGTAAGACTTGACAGATATACGCTCATAAGATATGATGCGTAGTGATGAGATAATGACAGGAGGTGATGTGAATGGCACTGGTTAAGCGCGAACTTCAGACTGGTGAGCTCACTCCCTTCAGGAACTGGGGCCCGCTGAGCCTTTTCGACGAGTTCAACCGCTTGTTTGCCGAAAGCATGGGCGATTCCGGTCGGGCCTTGACGCCAACGGCGTACGTCGCGCCCGTAGACCTTTACGAGACCGACGACGCCCTGGTTCTGGAAATGGCGGTGCCCGGCCTGAGCCCCAGCGAGATAGACATCAGCCTCGAGGGCAACAAGCTTACCGTCCGCGGTGAGAGCAAGCCCGTAGAGGACGAAGGGGTGCGCCGCTACTTCCTGCAGGAGATAGCGCACGGCTCCTTTGTGCGCAGCTTCACCCTGCCGGTGGAGATAAACGCCGACGAGGTGAAGGCCGAGTTCAAGAACGGCGTCCTCAAGCTGCACATGCCCAAGGTAGAAACGGCCAAGGCCAAGCGGATACCCATCTCGGTGAGCGAGTAAGGGAAAGAGCCTTGCGGCGGCGGGCAGAGCCCGCCGCCGTTAACGCGCCGTCCAGCCAAGGTCGATGGTATGGCAGCCGCCGCTTACCGCGCCGGCCTCGTCGCCGCTCAGGTAAGAGACCAAGGCGGCTACCTCGCGCGGCTCGATAAGGCGTTTTATGGCGGCGGGCTCGAGCATTACTTTTTCTACTACCTCGCTTTGGCTTATCCCCAGACTGGCTGCTTGGTCGGCTATCTGCGCTTCTACCAGCGGGGTGCGCACGTAAGCGGGGCAGACGGCGTTGGCGGTAACGCCGCTTCCGCCGGCCTCTAGCGCGGTGGCGCGCGTCAGGCCCAGGAGCGCGTGTTTCGCGGTGACGTATGAGGCCTTGTAGGGGCTGGCTACCACGCTGTGAATCGAGCCCATGTTGACGATGCGGCCCCAGCCGCGCTCCTTCATCTCGGGCAAGAACGAGCGGATCAGCTGGAAGGGGGCCGTCACCATCACCTGCTGCATCGCCTGCCAGGCGTCCAGGGGGAAGCGCTCGAGCGGCGCGACGTGCTGGAAGCCGGCGTTGTTGACGAGCACGTCCACCCGCCCATAGAGCTTGCGGGCCTCCACCGCCAGGCGCCAGACCTCCTTCGGGTCCGCAAGGTCGGCCTGGACGAAAGCCGCGCCGAGCCGCGCCGCCTCCTCCGCGCCGGACGGTTCCTTGTCGTGCATCACCACACGGTATCCCTCTGCAGCCAGCCGTTCGGCCACGGCGCGGCCGATCCCCCCGGCCGCCCCGGTTACTAGTGCGGTTCGCTTGCTTTTAGCCATGCTTCAGGATAGCGCGCGCTGACGACGTGCGCCGCGGGCGGCGTCGGGTGCGCGGTGGCGCGGGCCGTCCTCTTTCTGGCCAGCGACCTCGCGCGTCCACGTTATCGGCGCGGTGCCGGCGGTGGACGGCGGTTTACTTTCGATCTGAGCGCCGGCAGTCAGCGACCCTCCACGGGTGCTGCGGCCGCTCTCGACTGGCCTTATAGCTGCGCTCATGTTTCTTTGCCCAAGCCCTGTGGGTTGGCGTTGTTGGGAGTACTGCAACCTTCACGCCAAATAGTTAATTTTCATCCGTCGAATGATATACTACGGGCGACCGTTAAGGTACGAAAGGAGTGTGTATGAAAAAACACTTGCTGAAAATTCTCGCTCTGAGCTTGGTCGGAACCCTGGCGTTCGCCGCCACCGGTCCCGACACCTACGTGCAGATGACCTACGGAGAGGTCGATAGCCTCGACCCCGCCCAGGCCTACGACACCGCTTCAGGCGCCGTCCTGGAGAACATTTACGAGACCCTTTACACCTACAAGGGCGAAAGCATCACCGAGTACGAGCCGGTCCTGGCCACCAGCTACAAGATTAGCGACGATGGCAAGACCTACACTTATAAGCTGCGTCACGACGTGCTCTTCCACAGCGGCAACCGCATGACCTGCCGCGACGTCGAGTACTCCATCAAGCGTCTGCTGGTTACCAACCCCGGCGACTCGGCCGGATGGTTCTTCGCCGAAAGCCTCATCGGTTACGACGGCGTCAACGCCAAGGACTACTTCGGCGACAAGATCACCCAGGCCGACAAGGACAAGTACTGGGCCGCCATAGACAACTCGGTAAAGTGTCTCGATGACTACACCGTGCAATTCCACCTGATAAAGAAGGACCCCTCCTTCTTCGTCAAGATGATGTACACCGCCGGCTCGGTCCTCGACAGTAAATACGCCATCGCCAACGGCGAGTGGAGCGGCACCAAAAAAGACTGGTTCAGCTGGGCCGGTAAGGACCTGCGTTCCGGCTTCCTGCACAACCACGACGCCGGCACCGGCGCCTATCAGCTGGTCAAGTGGGACGGCAAAGACGTTTACGCCAAGCGCTTCATCGGCTACTGGGACTTCGCCCACAAGGCGCAGATGGAAAACATCATCATCAAGGTCGTAGACGAACAGGCCACCCGCATCCAGGCGCTCAAGGCGGGCGACGCCGACCGCATTACCGTCAATGACCGCGCCACCCTGGAAACCCAGATCCGCGGCATGGCCAACGCCAAGGTGCTCGAGTCCGACAAGTGGCTGGGAGCAGGTGCCCGCGCGGTCTTCTTCAATCAGAAGATCGCCGCTAAGGACAACAAGCTCATCGGTTCCGGCAAACTCGACGGCAAAGGCATCCCCGCCGACTTCTTCAAAGACGTCAACGTCCGCAAGGCCTTCGCTTACAGCTTCAACCAGGACGCCATCATCAAGGACCTCTACCTGGGTAAGGCCGTACCGCTGACCATGGCGCTGCCGCCCTCCTTCCTCGGCTACGACCCCAACATCCCCATCTACAACCTTGATCCAGACAAAGCCGAAGCCTTCTTCAAGAAAGCCTACGGCGGCAAGCTTTGGGACACCGGCTTTAGCATGACGATCGTTTACAACACGGGTAATACCATCCGTAAGGCCGTGGCCGAGATCCTCAAAGAGAACATCGAAGCCCTCAACCCCAAGTTCAAGATCAGCGTCAAGGCCATGCCCTGGCCGCAGTTCCTGGCCGCCTACAAGAACGGCCAGCTGCCGGCGCTGGTGTTGGGTTGGGGCGCCGACTACGCCGACCCCGACAACTTCATCTACGTCTTCTATCACTCCAACGGCTACTACGCCAAGAAGATCGGCTACTCGAACCCCCAGATGGACAAGCTGATTGAAGAGGCCCGCTCCATCACCGATCCCAAAAAGCGCGCCGCGCTCTACAGCAAAATCGGCTACCTGGCCCACGACGACGTGCCGGTGCTGCCGCTGCCGCGGCCGACCGGCTGGATGGTGCTGGCAAAGAACGTCTACACCAAGGGCGCGCCCGCCGGCATGGACGTCTACAACAACCCCATGCGCTCCGGTTCCTTCCTCTGGAAGGACATCATCAAGAAGTAGGGCCGTTTAGTGATCGTTTAGCACTTTTTGCGGCAGGGGGCGAAAGCCCTCTGCCGCGCTGACGTAATAAAACAAGAGCGCGATTTTCAACGCCAAACATAGGAGGAACACTTTGACAACCTTCATCGTCCGTAGACTGCTACAGCTACCGGTGGTTTTGCTGGCGATATCGCTGGTCATTTTCGGGATGATGCAGTTCCTGAGCCCCACCGAGAGGGCTGCTACGTACGCCAAGTCGGAGCAGCAGGCGCAGCACCTGGACGCCATCATTCGCCAGTACAACCTCGACAAGGGCTTTTTGGTACAGTACGGGACCTGGCTCAAGCAGGTGTTACACGGCAACCTGGGTTTTTCAAAGCAGTCGCACGAGCCGGTGCTTACCACCATCCGCAAGCGCTTACCGGTTTCCGCCGAGCTGGCCTTGTACCTCTTTTTCCCAACGCTTGCTTTTGGCATCTGGATGGGGACCATGGCGGCCATCCACCGCGACAAGCTGATAGACCAGATAGTGCGAGTTTTCGCCATCATCGGCTGGTCGTTGCCCACCTACGTCATGGCTATCTGGCTCTTGGCGGTGCTCTTCGGTCAGCTGCACTGCTGCGGTATCGGCCGCGTGGACGACGCCATAGCGGTACAGATTGCCGAAGGGAAGTTAAAGACATACACGGGCATGATCACCTTAGATGGCATCCTCAACGGCCGCTGGGACGTTACACTATCGGGCTTGAAGCACCTGGTGATGCCGGTAATCACCTATACTTTCGTCGCCAGCGCCCAGATAATGCGCGTGCTGCGTTCCTCCATGCTCGACGTCCTCAACTCGGACTACGTGCGCACCGCCCGCGCCAAAGGGCTGCCTGAGAGTGTGGTCAATATCAAGCACGCTCGCCGTAACGCCATCATCCCCATCATCACCATCGCCGGATTGATGTTCGCCTTTTTGCTAGAGGGGTCGTTTTTCATCGAAATAATCTTCAACTTTCACGGCCTGGGTCAGTGGTCGGTGCCGGCGGCGGTGCAGCTTGACTTCCCGGCCGTGATAGGGATAGCTCTGTTGGTGGGTTTTTCCGTCTCGGTGGCCAACCTCATCGTCGATATCCTCTACGGCATCGTAGACCCGAGGATCAGCTTCCAATGAGGAGGGCGTCGTGAACCCCCAAGACATGAAGCCCAAACACGAGCCTTGGTACCGCTCCAAAACGTTCAAGCGCTTCCGCCGCAATCCGCTGGCGATAACCGGCACGGTAATGTTGATAATATTCGTGGTGGTGGCGTTTTTGGCCCCGGCGATAACGGCTCCGCAGCTGGCGACTATCCGCAGCGCCCGCCCCTGCGTGCGCAACCTGGGCCTCAAGCGCGGCGAGGTAGTGCAGGCTTTGCGCAACCCCCTCAAACTTACGTTTTGGAGGGCGGCCATCAAGCCGCCCAAGAGCTGCTACAACATTCCCAGAGCCGGCTACTCGCCCCTGCCCAAACCCCCCTCCAAGGAGCACCCGTTTGGCCTGACCAGCGGTAGTTACGACATCCTCTACGGTCTGACCTGGGGCGCGCGCACCGCCTTTTACATAGGTTTCCTGGTGGTGGGGATAAGCTTGGCCATTGGCATCGTCATAGGCGGCGTCTCCGGTTTTCTTGGCGGCTGGGTTGATAACCTGATAATGCGGGTTGTCGATGTCATGCTCGCCTTCCCTCGTCTGGTTTTCGTGATGATCGTTTCGGTGATTTTCGGCAGCGGCCTGACGCAGGTAATGCTGGCGCTGGCGGTTGTGGGCTGGGTTGGCTACGCCCGCTTCTTCCGCGGCGACATCCTCAAGACCAAGGCGCAGGACTTCGTGGACGCCGCCCGCGCCCTCGGTTCCAGCCCCACGCGGATATTCTTCAAACACGTCGTCCCCAACTCAATCGGCACCTTGCTCATCCTCGCCAGTATGGACGTGGGCTCTATCGTCCTGACCGCCGCGGGCCTGTCCTTTTTGGGTCTGGGCGCGCCGGTAGGCTACGCCGACTGGGGGCAGATGATCAGCTTCGCTCGGGGCTACATCCTGGGAACGGCCCAGGGCACACCCTTTGACTTCTGGTACGTCTGGATATTTCCCAGCGTAGTGCTGGTGCTCTTCGGTCTGGCCTGGAACCTGCTGGGCGACGCGGTACGCGACGCCCTGGACCCCAAGAGCTAGAACGTTTGACAGCGCAGAGCCGGCCGCCCATGGGCGGCCGGCCGGTTTTCGTCGAATCAAAGGGCCGGTTATACATTACCCCCGCCTTGCGCGGTAATTAGCTATAAGCCGCAAAAAGCGATTGGCAAGGCTGATTCGCCGCCCCAGGTTGATATAAGAGGCCGTGGCTGATAGCATGGTCATGTATAAATTAACGAAAGGAGCACCATGAAAAGATTAATAGTTTTAGCCTTCGCACTCGCCCTTATCGGCGCGGCCCTGGCTACCCCCAAGGACACCTACGTTTTCCTGCAAAACTCCACCTTCGACTCTCTCGATCCCGTGCAGGCCTACGACGGCGCCTCCATTGGGGTGGTAGAAAACGTTTACGAGACCCTCTATACCTTCAAAAAGGGTACACCGGGCGAGTATACGCCCACCCTGGCCACCAGCTACGAGGTGACCAACAACGGCCTCAGCTACGTCTACCACCTGCGCAAAGGCGTCAAGTTCCACTCCGGCAACCCGATGACCTGTAAGGACGTCAAGTACTCCGTCCAGCGCAACTTGGTGACCATGCCGGGCGACTCCGGCGCGTGGATTTTCGGCGTCCTCACCGGTTACGGCAACGACGCCATGACCGAGGCCAAGAAGGCCCTCGGCGACAACGCTTCCCAGGCCGATATCGACAAGTTCCTGGACGCATACTGGAAAAAGATAGAAGACGCCGTGGTCTGCGATGACATGTACACGGTGCGCTTCAACCTTTCGCACCCGGACGTGGCTTTTTTCGCCAAGATGCTGTTTACCGGCGCCGCGGTAGTAGACAGCAAGTGGGCCATTGCCCACGGAGCCTGGAGCGGAACAGAGAAAGACTGGAAAGACTGGATAGGCGTAGACCTGCGCACCGGTTACCTGCACAACCACGCCTCCGGCACAGGTCCCTACAAACTCGTCAAGTGGGACGGCAACACCGTTATCGCCGAAGCCTTTGACGGCTACTGGGGCGGAGAGCCGGCCATCAAAAAGGTTCTGGTGCAGGGTGTCGAAGAAGAGGCTACCCGCCTCGAGGCCCTGCGGCGCGGCGACGCCGACCGCGTAGACGTCAGCAACTGGGCCACCATCAACGCCAAAGTCAAACAGATGAGCGGCGTCAAGGTCTGGTCGGATTCCTCCTGGTCGCCGGCCAGCGCTCACGTCGTCTTCTTCAACTTTGACGTTCAGGGCGAGAACAATCCCTACACCGGCTCGGGCAAGCTAGACGGAAACGGCATACCCCACGACTTCTTCACCGACATCAACGTCCGCAAGGCCTTTGCTTACTGCATAGATCAGGACGCCATCTTCAACGACCTCTTCGAGGGGCACGGCGCCTGGTACACCATGGCGCTGCCGACTACCTGGCCCGGCTACGACCCCACCATCCCCATCCGCAAGCTCGACCTCGACAAGGCGGAGGAATACTTCAAGAAGGCTTGGGGCGGCAAAGTCTGGGATAAGGGCTTCAAGCTGACCATCACCTACAACGCCGGTAACACCGAGCGCCAGACGGTCGCCGAGATGATAAAGGCCAACGTCGAGAGCCTCAACCCCAAGTTCAAGATAGACGTGGTGCCCTTGCAGTGGTCCGACTACCTCAAGGCGGCGCGCGCCAAGTCTCTGCCCATCTGGCCCTTGGGCTGGGGCGCCGACTACGCCGACCCCGACAACTTCATTCACCCCTTCTATCACTCCGAGGGCTCGCTGGCCAAGCGCCAGAGCTTCAAGAACCCCGAGTTCGACAAGATGATCGAGTACGCCCGCACCCTGGTCAAACCCGAGCAGCAGCAGGAGCGCTACGACATCTACAAGAAGATCGGCCGCATGGCTTACGACATCCTGCCAAACGTTCCCTACCCGCTGCAAGCGCCCTTCATCGTTACCCGCGACAACCTCAAGGGCGTTTACTACAACTCCATGATTAGCGGCGACTTCTACTGGAAAGACATCAGTAAGTAGGCGCGCAAAGGGCGGCGGCAATTGCCGCCGCCCTTTTTCCCACGACAAAAGAGACCGATAATGCTCAACTACATCATCCGTCGTTCGCTGCAAATACCCATGGTGCTTTTCGTTCTCTCGCTGATAATAGTGGGTCTGATGCAGCTCCTTACGCCGCAGCAACGCGCCGCGGCCTTTGTAAAGTCGGACAAGCAAATAGAACACCTTGACCAGATAATCAAGAAATACCACCTCGACGAGGGTTTTTTGGTGCAGTACGAGCTTTGGGCGAGAGAGGTGCTGCGGGGCAATCTGGGATTTTCGAGGATATCGAAGGAACCGGTTACCACCACCATCCGCAAGCGCCTTCCCGCCTCGATGGAGCTGGCCCTTTCCGCTTTTATCCCCATAGTGCTGGTGGGCGTATGGCTGGGCACCATCGCCGCTACTCACCGCGACGGCATCCTGGACCAGGCGCTGCGGGTGGTAGCCATAATCGGCTGGTCGCTGCCCACCTTCGTAATGGCCATCTGGCTGGTGGCCTGGGTTTACGGCGGCCTGGGCTGGTTTGGCATCGGCCGTCTCCCCAACAGCATGCTGATAGACCTGGCCACCGGCCACTTTCACAGGTACACCGGCATGTATACCCTCGACGGCCTTCTCAACGGCCGTTGGGACGTCTTTTTCCAGGCGCTCAAACGCCTGGTCTTACCGGCGACCGCCTTGGTCATCGTTGTCAGCGCCGGCATCATGCGGGTAATGCGCTCTTCCATGCTCGACGAGCTGGGAAAGGACTACGTGCGCACCGCCCGCGCCAAGGGGCTGATGCAGAAGGCGGTTATTTACAAACACGCCTGGCGCAACGCCTTGATCCCCGTGATTACCATGGCGGGTCCCATGCTGGGCCGCATGATAGGCGGCATCGTGGTCATCGAGCTGATATTCAACTTTCCCGGCCTGGGCGAGTGGGCGGCCAAGGCGGCCTTGCAGCTGGACATGACCACGCTGCTGGCTTTTGTCATGCTGATCGGCCTGATAATGGCGAGCGCCAACCTGCTGGTGGACATCGCCTACGTCATCGTTGACCCGAGGATCCGCTATGAGTAGCGCCGACGCCTTGAAACCCCGTCAGGAACGCTGGTATCAGTCGAAGCGCTTCCGCCGCTTCCGCCGCAATCCGCTGGCCGTCGTCGGCGTGGTCATCCTGGTGTTTTTCGCCACCATGGCGCTCATGGCCCCCTCTCTCACCGCCGATAGGCTGGGAAGGGCCTGCCTGCGCGACCTCGGCCTGGGCCGCAGCCAGGCCAGGGCGGTTTTACACAGCCCTCTGAATGCGCACTTTTGGAGGGCGATGTTCGCCCCCCCAAAGAGCTGCTACAGCATTCCCCGCGTCGGCTACTCGCCGCGCCCCAAACCCCCCAGCAAAAAGTACCCCATGGGTATAGCCAGCGGCGGTTACGACATTTTTTACGGAATAGTCTGGGGCGCGCGCACCTCCTTTTACATCGGCGTGCTGGTGGTGGGGGTGGTGATGCTGATAGCGACCGCCGTGGGCGGCGCGGCGGGGTTGTTTGGGGGATGGCTGGACAATCTGCTGATGAGACTGGTAGACGTGGTTTACTCGATACCCAGCCTGGTCTTGGCGATGGTCTTCGCTTCGATTTTTGGCAGGGGGCTGACCAAGACGATGATCGCCATCGCCCTGGTGGCCTGGCCGATTTACGCGCGCATGTTGCGCGGCAATATTCTGCAGGTCAAGGCGCAGGACTACATCTCGGCGGCGCACGCCCTGGGGGCGGGAAACCTGCGGCTTTTCTTCAAGCACATCCTCCCAAACTCGATTGGGCCGATGATCATTCTCGCCAGTCTGGACATCGGGGCTATCGTCATCACCGCCTCGACGCTGGCCTTTCTGGGTCTCGGCGCCGACGTCGGCTACGCCGACTGGGGTCAGATGATCAGCTTTGCCCGCAGCTGGATATCCAATCCCGGCGGCGAACCCCTCAAGTACTGGTTCGTCTGGTTCTGGCCCAGTATGGCCATAGCGATGTTCGTGCTCGGTTGGAACCTGATGGGCGACGCGGTGCGCGACGCCCTGGACCCGCGCAGTCAGTAAGGGAGTCTTTTTCGCTAATGAGGGCGCCGCGCGGCGCCCTCATTAGTCCGCAGCCGACGCCAGGCGGCCCTTGGCCGCTTCCACCAGCAGGCCGAAGATTCCCCAGTGCTCCGGCACTAGTTCGGGGTGCCACTGGATGAGCAGGTAAAAGGGATGCTGCGGCAGGTAGGCGGCCTCGATGACGCCGTCGCCGGCCTCGGCCAGCACCTTGAAGGGGCCCGGTTCGCGGATGGCCTGGTGGTGGTAGCTGTTGACGCGGAAGCCGTCGCCGAAAAGCGGCTCGAGCCAGCGGCTGTCGCGCAAATGGACGCTGTGCCAGAGGGCGGGCGCTTTGGAGGTCTGCTCGTGGGCTATCTGCCTAAAGCCGGCGCTCTGCAAGTCCTGGTAGAGAGAGCCGCCCAGGGCCACCGCTCCTACCTGCGCCCCGCGGCAGACGCCCAGGGTGGGCAGGCCTTTGTTGGCGGCCCAGCGCGCCGCGAAAAGTTCCGCGGCGTCGCGCGCGGGGTCTACGCTGCCGAGCGCGGGGTGGGGTTCTTCGCCGAAGTGGCGCGGGTCTATGTCGCTGCCGCCGGGCAGAATCAGGGCGTCTACCCTGGAGAGAACCCTTTCCATTAGCGGCCCCGGTTGCGGCGGCAGGACCACCACGCCGGCCCCGTACGACTCCAGGGCGGCGCGGTAGGGCTCGCGCACCCCCCAGACCTTGTCGATGTTGATGCGTCCCGTTTCGGCCGTCTGGCTGGTTATTCCCACGAGTGGCATACCACAAGATACAAGGTATTCTGGGGGCATGCCTAGTCGCCTACGTGATGATTTCGCCGCGGCCCTGAGAGACCTGGCCAGCCGCGTACCCACCCCTTTTTACGCCTATGACGTTTCGCTGATCAGCGACGCCGTTGCAAGATACCGCCGCGCCTTCGCCGCGGCGCGCATCATGTACGCCGCCAAGGCCAACTCCCGCAGCGGTCTGCTAAGGCTGATGCGCTCTTGGGGTTTGGGTTTGGACACCGTCAGTCTGGGAGAGTTGCTGCACGGTCTGCACGCGGGTTTCGCCGCCGAGCAGATGGTCTACAACGGGCCCGTCAAAACAGAGGCGCAGCTGGCGCGCCTGGCGCGGCTGGAGACCCCCACCGTAGTCGCCGACTCGGCGGTGGACCTGCGCCGCATAGCCAGGTTCTTACCGGGCGCGCCGGTTTTGCTGCGCCTCAACCCCGACCTGCCGGTGGACACTCACCCCCACCTGGCTACCGGCCGCGGCGACAGCCAGTTTGGGGTGCTGGCCGAGGAGTGGCCCGAGGTGTTCGCCCTGGGGCGCAGCCTGGGCCTGCAGATGCGCGGCTTGCACGTACACATCGGCTCGAGCCTCAACAACGCCGCCGACTTTAGCGCCAGGCTCGACGTTCTCGAACGCCTGCACCCGCACAGCGGCGACCTGCAGGTATTGGACCTGGGCGGCGGCTTCGGCTTGGAGATGCGGCCCGAGGAGCTGGCGCCGGCTATGCTCAGCGAGGCCGCGCGCTTCGGCGCCGAGCTGTGGATAGAGCCGGGGAGGGCGCTGGTGGCCGAGGCCGGGGTGCTGGTGACGCGCGTCTGGGGGGAAAAGCGCACGCGCAGGCGCTACCTCTTACTAGACGCCGGCATGACGACGATGCTGAGGCCGTTGCTCTACGGCGCCAGCCACCCCGTCTACCCGCTCTACCACTCGAGCCAGAGCGCCGAGTACGACCTGGCGGGGCCGGCCTGCGAGTCGGGCGACGTGCTGGCGCGCGGCGTGCGTCTGCCGCTGGCCGCGGAAGGCGACCTGCTGGCCATCGCTCAGGCGGGCGCATACGGGGCCGCCATGAGCCTCAACTACCTGGACCAGCCCCACCCGGGAGAGTACGCCTGGGACGGCCAACGCTGGCGGGTATGGGCCCGCCCCCAGAGCTACGAGCAACTGTGGCGAAACGAACCGGAAGAGCCCGAGTTCGTTTAAGGCTCGAGCAGCAGGCGGCTCACTGCCGCCCTTCCCTTCATGGGCAGGTAGCTGACCCGCGCCCACAGCGGCAGCAGGTCGGCGTAGTGGCGGCTGAGAACGTTGCCCGACTGCCCCATGGGGTGGACCCAGCGGCTCAGCTCGGGGTGGCCCAGCGCGATTATCTGACGGTAGCTGGGGCCGTGGACCGAGGTAAAAGTGCTCATGTCGTACTCGCCCATGTTGATGGTGTAGCGGTCGCCGCCGTCGGCGATGCTGCGGTCGAAAAAGCGGCGCAGCTGCGGGACGTGGTGCATTACCGCGTGGTTGAAGGCGGCGGGGTGCAGCTGCCCCCAAGGCAGGACCCCGCCCTGGTTGTCGAGGCGCGCCAGGGCCCGCTCGAGCGCCTCGGCGGCGAACTGCAGACAGGTCTCGCCCCGTTGCTCGCAGGCGCGGTCTCCCTGGCGCATGGCCCGCAGCAGGTAGAGCGGCCTGCTCCAGTAAGCCCGCCCCACCTCCTTCTCGGGTAGTCTGGCCAGCTCGCTGTACCAGGCCTCGTAGACGCTGGCTTCTTGGCTGTCCACGCTTTCGCGACCGTCCCAGGCGAGCAGTTTTTGCCTCCAGGCGGCGGCGCGTTTGCTCTTTGGCTTTATCAGGGCCAGCACCTTTTGGAACTCGGGCACGGCCAGATTGACGACGTCGGCCTGCATCGCTGCAAAGTCGTCGGGGCTCAGTTTGGGCTTGGAGCGGATTAGCTGCTCGATGCGCTCTATGCGGTAGGGCGCGGCCCACTCGTGGCCGAAAGTGTAGGGCCAGTCGCGCGGCGTGGAGAGGTTGTTGGCGCTGGCGATGTAGCCTTCGGGCGGGTTATAGGCGTGCGGCATGGCCCGGTAGGGGACGTACCCCCGCCAGTCCCAGTCGCCGTTGCCGGGCACGGGGTACTCGCCGCTGTGGCCCGCTTTGCGGATGGGAACCAGGCCCGGGGCGATGTAGCCGATGTTCCCTTTGTCGTCGGCGTATACGAAGTTCTGGCTGGGCGCTTTGAGGTGCTTTAGGGCTGCGGTGAACTCCTGCCAGTTCTCGGCCTTGCCTATTGAGTAGAAGGCGGAGATGGTGTTGTCGTCGGGCTCGAGGCTGGTCCAGCGCAGGGACAGCGCCGCACCCGCGGGGGCGTTTACCACGTCCGAGATGACCGGGCCGTAAACGCTCTCGCGCACCGTCAGGTCTACTGGCGCGCCGCCCTTGACGGCTATCTTTTCGTGGCGCAGGCGGTAGGGGCGTACCTGGCCTTTATAGAGGTAGCCGCCATCTTTCTCCTGCATGACGTAGAGGTCTTGAACGTCGGCGGGGTGGTTTGTTACGCCCCAGGCGATGTGCTGGTTTTTGCCGATGATTACCGTGGGCAGCCCCGGAAAGGTAGCGCCCCTGGCGTGATAGCTGGGGGACTCGAGCTCCATCAAAATCCAGATTGAGGGGGCTCCAAAATCGAGGTGCGGGTCGTTGGCCAGGATGGGCAGACCGGTGCTGCTGCGGCTGCCGGCCACCACCCAGTTGTTGGAGGCCTCCACCCCGCTGGGCATGCTGCGCACCAGCGTCAGCAGCCTGCCGCTCCAGGCGGAGCCGCCGGGGGCGGGAGCGGGGGTGGGCGCCTGGGGCTCTGGCGGCGCGGGTTTTTTCAGCCCGGCGGGCGTGCGCTTGACTATAGTCGGCGCGCCTTCAGGGTAGCCCGGCATCAGCTGGGCTATGCGCTCTTTGCTGAGGCCGCGCGCCAGCAGGTTGTAGCGCGTCAGCTCGGCTTCGAGGTTGCCGCAGAGGTCATAGCTCATCATCTTCTGCCAGACCAGAACGTCGGCCGGGGTCCAGGGCTCCGGTTTGAAGCCCAAGAGCTTAAACTCCAGCGGCAGCGGCGGATTCGTCGCCAGATAAGCGTTTATGCCGTCGCTATACGCTCTTACCACCGCTTTCATGTCTTCGGGCAGGTTCTTATAGGCCTGCTGCGCCGCCCGATAAAAGCCCATGGTGCGCAGGTACTCGTCCTTCGCCAGCGCTTCTTTACCCAGTATCTCGGCGAGCCGTCCGGCGCCGATGCGCCGCTGAAACTCCATCTGCCACAGTCGCTCCTGCGCCTGCGCCACCGCCTGGGCGAAAAAGAGGTCGTGTTCGTTGTGCGCCTTGACGTGAATAACACCGTTGCCGTCACGCAGCACCTCCACCGGCGCCGAGAGCCCCTCTAGAACCAGGCGGCCGGATGTCTGCGGCAGAGTAGAGCTGCGCAGGTAATAGTAGCCTCCCAGCGCCAGCAGCAGAATTATGAACGTCAGTCCGAAAAACACCTTGGCTAGCGCCCTTAAGAGCCTCATACATAACCCCCCTTGCTTACCGCTCATTCTACTATTGCGCAAAAGCTCCGGCGAATGCCGGAGCTTTTGCGCCGCGGACCGCGCCTAGAGGCGCTGCCACTGGCTGATCGCCAGGGCTTGCAGCACCACGCGGCTGCCGTCTTCGGCCAGCAGGTCGTAGTAGGTGTCCAGCATGCCGTTGTCGTAATCGTCGTAGACGCGTACGCCGTAGATCAGGTAACCGCGGTTGGCTTTGGGGTCAAATAGCCTGTCCCCCGGCCGCAGCTCCAAAACGTCGTCTCCTAAAGGTTTGTTATCCGTCACGGTTGCTCCTTCATCCCGGCGATGGCCGCCAGGGCGTCAGCTAGTTTAGCAGCCCGCAAGCGTCCCTGGATGTGAGTTTTACCTCCCCCTTTGGCCCCTAGCGGTTGCAGGCGCTCGCGCCATATTTGCGCCAGGTCCTCGGGGCGCTCGGGGTGCTTTAGCAACAACAGACGGGCGTGCTCGCCGTCGCTTTCGCGGGCGGCCAGCAGCGCCAGCGCCCCTGGTTGTTCCTGCAGGCGTTTGCCCGCCTCGGGCAGAGCCGCCAGAGGAACCTCTACAGCGGCCGGGAAGCCGCCCTGCCGCAAAGACTCGACAATCCTCCCCGCCAGCTCACCCGCCAGCGTCATGACCTCGCCGCGCGCAGCAAATAACTCTTCGGCGAGTTTTGCCACCCGCGCCGGCACCTCCTCGCTGCTGCTGGAAAAGCGCCCTGCCAATTCCTTGAGGGTGCGGTGCTTGCTGGCGTAGTCTTCCAGCGCCTCCCAGCCGGTGAGGGCGTAGACGCGAATGCTCTTTTTCTTGCCCTTCTCAAAGCCGATCACTTTTATCGGTCCGGCCTCGGCGCTCGAGCGCAGGTGAGTGCCGCCGCAGGCGGCCATGTCCCAGTCGCCGATCTCCACCACGCGCACGTCTCCACGGACCTTGGGCATGCGCCGTAGGGGCAGCAGCGGAACCTGCATTTCCGGCGCCTGCCGCGCAGTGATCTCCATATTGGCGTAAACCGCCCAGTTGGCCAAGGCCTCGGCCTGGACAACAGCCCGCTGCGCTTCTTCGAGCCCCGGCCAGACGTCAAAGTCTATGTGTATCTGCGGACCCCGCAGGCTGACCGAGATGGTGTTCCAGCGCGCCGCGCGTAAGAACGCCTGACTGAGGATGTGCTGTCCGGTGTGGCGTTGCATGTGCCGGTAGCGTCGCTTCCAGTCGATGACCCCCTGCACCGCCTGGCCTTCGCGCAGGGGCTCCGCGGTCACGTGAACTATCCGTTTGCCGTGCTTCTCGGGTTCGAAGACGTCCAGCACCCGCACCCCGCCCAGGCTGCCGGTGTCGTGGGGCTGGCCGCCCGAGGTGGGGTAGAAGAGGGTGCGGTCTAGCTCTACCAAGTAGCGTCCCCCTTCCCGCCAGGATTTAATGACCGTAGCCTCGAAACGAGTCGCGTAGGAGTCTTGCCAAAAGAGTCGCTCGCTCAC
>Ga0256833_1000621_pt1 | contig 27208 bp, 25 predicted proteins | sample 356284metaG_FD_190535 | JGI IMG/M metagenome (GOLD analysis project Ga0256833, IMG submission 190535) | Hydrothermal vent microbial communities from Mid Atlantic Ridge, Atlantic Ocean - 356-284 | ecosystem: Environmental > Aquatic > Marine > Hydrothermal vents | place: Atlantic Ocean: Mid... | reverse complement strand
GGACTCCTTCAAGATATATAAACACCATGTCAAAGAAAAAATAGACCAGAAACAAGGGGAATAGTGTATAAATCTTCTCCCCTGAAGATTTTTTACATGGCATATAAAGAAGATAGTAAAGAGCAACAACCAGAGGAAACTCAAAGAAGTTTAAATACGCGCTGGTCCCTCCTGCAGGACTCCATAATCTGGAAACTTCACCGTAACCAAAGACAAAAAAATAATTTAAGAATAGAATGACAAAGAAATTTTTTAATCCAGATCCACTCTTAAAAATAGAAAAAGGGGACAAAGGTCCCCTCCTTTCAATCAGAACTTCAGTTCAGCCTCTCCTTCCCACAGCCCGTGGATATTGCAGTAGGAAAGAGCGAGGATTTTGCCTGGCTTTTCAGTCTTGAAAGTGGTAACAACAATCGGCTCAGTATAGACACCACCGGTATCTGCACCCTGCAGGCCAGCACCGTGAGCCGAAAATTCATACTTACCTATCAGTTGTGGAAACTTTTCTCCCTCTGGCAGAAAGTAAACCTCAATCCAGGAAATATGATGTGCTGTTGTATTTGGATGGGGAATCTCCTTTCCCACAGATACCTCAACTGTAACAGGTTTCCCCGCCTCGGGTGTTCCCTTTATCTCAATCACAGGAACATGTTTTTCTCCCTTCCAGTCTCCACTCTGGAGCAAATCTTTAATACTCATCTTCTTACCTCCTCAATTAATTATACCTTTTTGTGACAGAACCACCAGTCAAAACAATCATACTGTTTCAGTCTCTCCTCAGCTGTTTTGATATCAGCGGCGGGTGGAATAATTACCTCATCTTTAATGAGTTCATTTTCGGGCCAGTTAGCAGGTATTGCTACTCCTTCCCTGTCTGATACCTGGAAACCTTTAATCATTCTCAGAATCTCATCCATATTTCTTCCAAGCTCCTGCGGATAATAGAGAATTGCCCTGATTATTCCTTCGGGATCAACAATGAAAACTGCCCTCACTGTATTAGTTCCCTTCCCCGGGTGAATCAAACCAAGCTGTTTTGAAACCTCACCTGTGTCATCAGCGATTATTGGAAATTTTATTTCCACATTAAGCTTGTCTTTTATCCACTCAATCCACTTGATGTGGGAAAACACCTGGTCGATGCTCAGACCAATAAGCTCGGTATTCAATTCCTTGAACTGATCGTATCTCTTCTGGAATGCAACAAATTCAGTTGTACAAACGGGGGTAAAATCTGCTGGATGGCTGAAAAGTATAAACCATTTTCCTTTGAAATCATCGGGAAGTTTCTTTACACCATGTGTTGTTTTGACCTCAATTTCCGGGAATCTCTCACCAAGGAGTGGAATCCTTCCTTCCATACCTGCACCTCCTTTTGAATTTTAATTAGTTTAGATTTCAAATTTCTTTAAATAATATAAAACAGGAAAAGCCACCTGTCAATACTTAAAGATCAGAAAATGAAAAAAGAATGAGAAAAAATCAGGGGAGGAAAAGGTGAGAGTAAATCTTCACAAATTCAAGAACTGGAGACCAGTATACTCCAAGGATCACCACAGGAAAGCCAAGAATGACGAAAAGGAAAATATGAGCTGCTGAGACAGGAACCTTCTCCTTTTCGTGGCTGTCCTCAAGAAACATCATCTTTGCTATTCTTGCGTAGTAGTAAAGAGAGAGCACACTGTTGGCTATTCCAATAACTGCAAGCCAGTAGAGTTTTGATTTCAATACGGCGGCAAAGAGATAAAACTTACCGATAAAACCACCAAGGGGCGGAATTCCTGCCAGAGAGAAGAGAAAAATGGCCATCATGACAGCGGCAAAGGGTGTTCTCCTTCCAAGGCCCCTGTACTTGACAATTGAATCTGTTCCGATTTTATTGTAAACAACCTGAACAAACAGGAATGCCCCGATGTTCATAAGAAAATACACCACCAGGTAAAACAGAACAGCATAAAAGCCAATATAATTCATAGCTGCAAAACCCATTAGCATATAACCGGCATGGGCAATACTTGAATATGCAAGGAGTCTTTTCACACTTGTCTGATTCAATGCCGTAATGTTACCAACAGTCATTGTCAGCACAGAAATAATTCCCAGGAAAAGGGGCCAGTCCAGATTGTTAACAGGAATAAAATGATAGATATCTGAAAGCAACTTACCGGAAAGTGGAGAACCCTGAATCATCACTGTGTACAGAAATCTCAGAGCAATAGCAAAACCTGCCCCTTTGGAAGCCACAGCAAGAAAAGCGGCGACAGGGGTTGGGGCACCTTCATAGACATCGGGAGCCCACATGTGAAAAGGTACAAGAGACATTTTAAAAAAGAAACCTGCAAAGATCAAAAAGAGAATTGTGAGGAGGGTAAATGACGGAAAAATTCCAGATACCAGCTGATCACGAATCACAGAGAAATTAAGTGTACCTGTCAGTCCATACAGATAAGCAATTCCCATTATCATTATTCCAGATGCTGTGGCACCAAAGACTAGATATTTTAGTGCAGCCTCGGCGCTGTACTTATCATCGCGGGTATAACCTGAAAGGAGGTAGGAAGAGAGACTCACCATTTCAAGGGAGAGATAAAGCATAAGAAAATTTACCGCACCTGCCATGTAAATCATTCCCAGAATAGCAGCCATAATCAGCGCAAAATATTCACCACCCAGATCCCTCTTGATCTCAGCTGAATCAAAGGAGAAAAATGAAATCACAATACCTGCGAGGAGGAAAAAGATTGTAAAGAAAAAGGAAAATTTATCCTCAACAATCTGGTATGAAAACAGGACTCTGTTCTGATAGAGGTGTCCAATCAGGAGAAAAATGAGGGCGATGATATATCCAGCCACCGAAAACCAGCCAAAAACTATTTTTCTCCGGAAGACAAGCTCACCGATTACAAAAAAGAGAATAAAAACCACCAGAGTCAGTTGCGGAGCAATTTTCAATACATCAATGTATGGACTGAACAGGTTCATTTTCCCTCACTCTCCTTTAATTTACCAGTGCGCACCCTTTGTAACAATATCGATGAGATGAATCATATATGTGGAAACTTTCCCAAGTACCAGCTGAGGATACCATCCTATCACAAGAGCAAAGAACCCGGGAAGAGCCATTGTGAAGATTTCTCTTGTGTTAATATCTGGCAAGGTGGCATATTTCTCGTTGAGAGGTCCAAGAAAAACCCTCTGAATTGTCCAGAGCAGATAACCTGCGGTGAAGATTATTCCTGTGGCTCCAATGACTGTCAGTGCGGGGAAAACCTTCAAAGCGCCGAGATAAGATAGAGCCTCACTGATAAAGCCACTCAGGCCAGGCAGACCCATTGCCGCAAAAAACGCAAAGGCAGTCCATGCGGCATAAACTGGCATCTGTTTGGCAAGACCACCAAAGCGATAGAGATCTCTGTGATGAGCTCTGTCATATATTACACCAACAGAGAGGAACAGCATGGCTGTAATGGTTCCATGGTTGAACATTTCAAGTAAAGCACCATTCATACCCATGGGATTGAGGGCAGCCATACCAAGGAGAACAATTCCCATGTGGCTGATTGAGGAGTAAGCAATAAGTTTTTTGAAGTCCTCCTGCGCCATAGCCACAAGGGCACCATAAACAATATTTATCACTCCAAAAACAGCAATGGCGTAGGCAAAATACTCAGTTGCATGGGGAAAGATTGTGTAATTTATCCTGAAAATACCGTATGTTCCCATCTTCAGCAAAACACCTGCAAGAATAACGCTTATTGCTGTTGGTGCTTCAACATGGGCATCAGGCAACCATGTATGGAAGGGAAACATCGGGATTTTGATGGCAAATCCGATAAAAAGTGCAAGAAACAGGGTCTGCGCAAAAGGTAATGTCATACCAAAAAGATGTATGGGCGCATGTTTTGAAAAATCAAAATCATTGGCAAGCTTAACAAGATCAAAGGTCTTACCACCAGCGTAGTAGAGTGCGATCATTGCAAGCAACATCAAAGCACTTCCCGCAAGCGTATAGAGGAAGAACTTTATTGCAGCATACTCCCTCCTTGGGCCACCCCATATACCGATAAGGAAGTACATGGGGAGGAGCATCAATTCCCAGAAAACATAAAAGAGAAAGAAATCAAGGGCTATAAAAACGCCCAGCATGGCAGTTTCGAGGAGCATGAGCAGTGAAAAGTAAGCCTTAACTCTGTCTTCAATGCCCCATGATGCAAAAACAGAAACAAAGGAAATAACCACAGTGAGAAGAAGCATACTTATGCTGAGTCCATCAACTCCGACATAATAATAAATATGAAACTTTGGTATCCATCTGAACTTCTCCACAAATTGAAGAGATGTTGAACCACCATCAAAAAATATGTAAACGATAATTCCCAGCAATAAACTCAGGCCAGAGAAAACCGCCGCAACAGTTTTTATTATTTCATGCCTTTTCCCCGGAATGAAGATAATAATTGCCGCTGCTAAAAGGGGCAAGAAAGTGATTACGCTGAGGATGTGGACCTTGCTGAGCAGTTCAATTATTCCCATGGTCTCCTTAACCATTTTTCCTCCACCTGCTAATGTTTAAAGTACGTTAATTAATAGCACTAGAACCAGAATACCTATTCCAATATACAGGTAAGCCTGTACACTTCCAACCTGTATCTTTCTCAAAACCTGACCTGTCCAGAGGAAAATCCATGCTATAAGATTCACAATACCGTCTACAATATATTTGTCTATCCAGCCTGAGATAAATGCAAGTCTGACTCCAAGCCAGCCAGCAAAATTTACGATTCCATCAATTATGTGGACATCAAACCATCTAAGAATCTTTGTTAACCTGTGCGTACCAGCAAGAAAGGTTGCATAGTAAATCTCATCAACATAGTACTTGTTGTAGAGAAGTTTGTAGAGCCGCGGAAATTTGTTGACAACCTTTTCTGGAAACTCAGGATGTTTTATGTAGGCATAATAGGCAACATATACCCCTATACCTACAAGGGTCAAAGTTAAAATCATCAACGTATATTCAACGGCAAGTGACTCTTCATGCTCAGCCACATGCTTGAGTGATACCCATACCGGCATCAGGAAGTGGTTGAGTAAATTGTGCCCGCCAAGTGAATGAGGTACCCCCACATATCCAGCAATTACCGAAAAAATTGCAAGAATAATCAGAGGAATGGTCATAATAGGGGGTGATTCGTGGATATGCTCCTTTATCTCCTCAGGTGCCCTGTTCTCGCCATAAAAGGTCATAAATACTGCTCTGAACATGTAGAAGGCAGTTATACCAGCAGTAATGAATCCCATAAACCATGCAAACTTTGGCGCCCATGGTATAGCAGAATTGTGAGCAAAATAAGCAGCAGAAAGAATACCATCTTTACTGAAAAATCCTGAGAAGAAAGGTGTTCCAATTATGGCAAGAGTGGCAATCAGAAATGTCCAGAAGGTTATTGGCATCTTTTTTTTCAAACCACCCATCAGTCTCATATCGAGGATATCACTCATGGCGTGCATCACGCTACCAGATCCGAGGAACAAAAGCGCCTTGAAGAATGCATGAGTCATGAGGTGAAAGATTCCAGTGGTATATGCAGCAACTCCCATTCCTATAAACATATACCCGAGCTGTGAAACAGTTGAATAAGCGAGCACCTTCTTCAGATCAAATTGAGTCATTGCTATGGTAGCTGCAAAGAAGGCAGTTAATGAAGATACAATGGCCACCACCGCCAGGGCAGTTGGAGAAAGCCCGTAAAGGAAATTCATTCTTCCTATCATGTAAACACCGGAAGTTACCATTGTGGCGGCATGAATGAGAGCACTGACGGGTGTTGGACCTGCCATAGCATCGGGTAACCACACATAGAGGGGGATCTGAGCCGATTTACCTGTTGCACCCCAGTAGAGGAGAATACCTATGAGGGTTGGAGCAGCAACAGCACCTATTAGAGGAAGATTAATGGAAACATCTTTAAGAAGTTCAACATGCTGCTGTATTTCAGTAAAAGTGAGAGTCCACACACCCTGTTTACCAAGTTCCCAGAAGAGAAGGAACATTCCTATAAGGAAGCCAAAGTCACCCACACGATTCACAATAAAAGCCTTTATACCAGCATTAACATTTTTATGATCCTCATACCAGAAACTGATTAACAGGTAGGAACAGAGTCCAACACCTTCCCATCCCACAAAGAGAAGCAACAAACTGTTCCCCAGGACCAGGATCAGCATGGAAAACACAAATAGATTGAGATATACAAAAAATCTAACGAAGCTCCTGTCATGCCACATATACCCAATGGAGTAAACATGGATGAGAAAAGAAACAAATGTAACAGTCAATGCCATGACAGCTGAGAGTGGATCAAACTGGAAGGCAAGGGGTATTTTAAAAGTTCCAAGCAGTGAATTGCCCGTGAAGATCCACGTCCACAATGTAGTTGTAAACAATCTGTGCTCTTCAGGCAGAGAAATCAGATAGAGGAAAGCCACAAAAGTCGCCAGAAAGGAAAAGAAGACCATCATGCTGGCAATGGTGCCAACAGTGGTCTTTTTCATCTTCCAGCCAAAGAAACCATTAATAATAACCCCCAGGGCAGGGAAAAGTGGAATCAACCAGAGATAATTCCTTATCCAGCTCAGTTCCATGGCTATTCCTTCATCCTCTTTAAATCTTCAAGGTTAATATCCTCATACCTTCCAAATACCTGAATAATTATTGCAAGGGCTATGGCCGCCTCAGCTGCGGCAAGAATTATGATAAAAATGACAAAAACCTTTCCATCAATTGGATTCACCATTTCAGCCGGTTTTATAAATCTATCAAAGGCTGCAAAGGTGAGTGCCACCCCATTGAGCATAAGTTCGATGCCCATCAGAAGTGCAATTGCATTTTTTCTGGTCAAAATTCCAAAAATTCCAAGTAAAAAGAGAATCATTCCAACTACTAAAAAGCTCTGTAAATTTATCATCTCTTCTTTACCTCTCTCCTTGCTATAAAGAGGGCACCCACAATAGCTACCAGAAGAAGTACAGATGCAACTTCAAAAGGCAGGAGATACCTGCTGAGGAAGATATTACCCAACCTGGCTGTTACTGGCTGTATTGTTGTTCCAGATCTCACTAGCCAATCGGTACCGAAAATCACTTTGAGGAAAATAAGGGCCATTATTACCACAATCACACCAGCCCAGAACTTGCTCATTTTTTTATCATAAAGACTCATATCAAAAACGGTCCTGGTCAGCAGTATACCAAAGATTATGAGAACAAGAATTCCTCCAACATATATCATGACCTGAACAACAGCGATAAAATCAGCAGAAAGAATGGCATATAAACCTGCCACGGAGAAAAGGGTAAAGAACAGGGCAAAAGCCGCCCTCACAAGATTATTTGTCAACACAACATAAAGGGCGGACAAAATCGCTGTAAGCGACAGCAAAATGAAAAAGAAATTTACCCAGAAACCGTTCACTTTTTCTCCTCTTCTTCTTTATTCTCTGAAGCCTTTTCAGTAGAAGTTTCACTCTTCTTCTCAGGTGGCTTCACTGCAGCCTGTGGTTTAGGAGCAGCAGCCTTCTTTGCAGCAGCCTTTTTAGCCTTTTCAATAGCAATCTGGATCAACTTTTTGTTCGTTTCTTCATCCACAAATCTCTCTATCATTTCATCAGTAGAGGGCTTAATATAATCAAACTCTCTGGTAAAAACGAGAGAATTAACGGGACAAACTTCCACGCACAGACCACAATGCATGCATCTCGCCTCATCAATATCAAATCGGAAAAGTATCAACCCCTTTCCCTCAGGTATCTTTTTAGCCTCAATGTAGATACAATCAATGGGACATATCTGGGCACAGAGTCCACACGCAGTACATTTGAAAACATCGTTGTAGAGAACTCCCCTGAAACGATCATACACCCGGTGGCTCAGAAGGGGATTCTCGGGAGAAGGCTCTCCCTTCAAAATATCAACCTTCGGGTAACGAACCGTCACAGGCTTTGTGAAAAAAGTCTTTATGGTGAGCTTTAAACCAATCAGAGTTGTGGTAACAGCTTCATATATGTTGTAAAAATATTGTGCCACAGGATTGTCAAATCTCTTATGCGCCATCTTACACCTCTTACAGTACCATCCAGAACATTACACCAAAAAGGTCAAAAAAGGCTATGGGTACAAGATACTTCCAGCAGAGCCCCATTAGCTGATCTATTCTAACTCTTGGAAGTGTCCATCGTATTGTAAGCACAAGAAAAACCATAATTGAAGTTTTAAAGAAAAAACTGAACAATTTCCAGAGATCCACTGCTGTTCCAGGTATTTTCAGGGAAAGACCAAAAAGAGGTTGCCATCCACCAAGGAAAAGAGTCACAGCAAAGGCACTGAGAATGAAAACATTGCTGTATTCCGCAAGGAAAAACATGGCAAACCTCATACCACTGTACTCGGTATTGTATCCTGCAACAAGCTCCGATTCAGCCTCCGGGAGGTCAAAGGGTATTCTGTTATTCTCAGCAAGCATCGAAATGAAAAAGACAAAAAAGGAGATGAATATAAATGGATTCTGAAAGATCATCCAGTGAAATCCAGCCCATCCAGCCTGGGCTCTTACTACATCCTGTGTGCTGAGAGAACCTGCATAAAGAACGACAGGCAACACCGCAAGGGCAGAGGGTATTTCATAACTGACAATCTGAGCCGCAGACCTGATTCCACCTATAAGAGACCACTTGTTGTAGGATGCCCATCCAGCCATAAGGATACCTATTACTGTAATAGAAGAAACTGCAAGAAAGTAAAGAACTCCCACATTGAGGTCTGCAAGAATGAGTTTTTCGCTGAAAGGAAGAACTAAATATGTTAAACCGGCGCCCAAAAATGCAAAATAGGGAGCAAGTCTGAAGAGGATTTTATCAACATTCTCTGGTATGATGTCTTCCTTCAAAAGGAGTTTAATTGCATCTGCTACCCACTGTATATATCCACCAAGACCTATTTCAATGGGTCCCATTCTGGATTGTATTCGGGCTGCAACTTTTCTCTCAAAATATGTGAGGCTTCCTGCAACCACTGCCGCAAAAGTAAGAACCAGAAGACCAAGAATGATAAAAAGAACAAAAGCCGTCAGTTCCTGATGTGAAGCAAGGGATGGAAAAGTTTTTATTAACCAGTTAAAAAGCTGGAGCATTTCAACATTCCCCCTATCTATCAATCTCGGGAGCAATTACATCCAGACTACCTATTAAAGCCACAAGATCCGCAATCATGAGTCCATGACTCACTTCATTCACTATACTCATAGCTGCAAAGGAACCTGTTCTTATTTTCATTCTGTATGGTCTGGAGCTTCCATCACTTATAAGATGTACCCCCAGTTCCCCCCTTGGCGCCTCAGTTGCAGCGTAAACATCACCAACAGGGGGTTTCAATTTCCTCGGCACCTTCGCTCTTACGGGACCATCGGGCATTTTCTCAATAGCCTGTTTTATTATTTTGCAACTTTCTTCCATCTCTCTTATTCTCACCATGTATCTGTCATAAGCATCACCTAAAGTACCGGCCTCTCCTGTGCCTACAGGGATGTCAAATTCAAACTCACTGTAAACTGAATATGGTCTATTTTTTCTTAAATCATACTTTATTCCGCTTCCCCTGAGATTGGGCCCTGTGAGACCAAAAGCAATGGCTTGCTCAGGAGTTATAACCGCCACATTGGCAAGTCGATGGATAAATATTTTCTGGTAGGTGATAAGATCATTGAACTCCTTCAACTTGGGAGGAAAGTATTCACAGAATTGAAGAACCTTCTCCCTGAACCCCTCAGGGACATCCTGATAAACACCACCGATTCTGGGGAAATTATAGGTTAATCTTGAACCTGTAACCATTTCAAAAATATCATTCACAACCTCTCGTTCCCTGATGGCCCATGTGAAAGGAGTAACTGCACCCATGTCAAGAGCAAAGGAGCCCACTGAAATCAGATGACTTATTATTCTGTTGAGTTCCCCGAGGATAACTCTGATATATTCTGCCCTGGGAGGAACCTCAATTCCCAGGAGCTTTTCCACTGCCATTACGTAACTCCAGGAGGCATTGAAGGCAGCGAGATAATCAACCCTGTCATAATATGGAATGATCTGATTGTATTCAAGCCTTTCGGCTATTTTTTCTATTCCTCTGTGGAGAAATCCTATGTCGGGTTTCACCTCATCAATTACCTCACCATCACTTTTAACAACAAACCTCAACACCCCATGGGTACTGGGGTGATGAGGACCCATATTCAGATACCACTCTTCACTTCTGGTCAGACTCATTGTTCTCCCTCAATGGATCTGGTCTGTGTGTTTTTACAACAAGGTAACCATCTGGAGTTCTGTATTCCTCCGGCTCTTTGTAATCTTTTAATAGAGGATGCCCCTCCCATTCAGGGGGCAGAAGAATTCTTCTCAGGTCAGGGTGACCTTCAAATTTTATTCCAACAAGATCAAAGGCTTCCCTCTCATGCCACTCAGCCGCTCTCCATATATCCCAGACTGAAGGTATAACAGGATCTTCCTTCTCAACAAAGACTTTAAAAATTAACTGATGACTGTCCCTCAACCGATACAGTATGTATGTTGCACATAACTTTCCCTTGTAATCCACATCCACAAACTTCGAGTAATCCACTCCAGTGATGGCCACAAGATAGGTGAAACCAAGTTCTGGATCATCTCTCAGAAATGTGGCAACCTCTCTGAGATTCTCCCTCTTCACTTCAAACCAGGGATCCCTGCTCTCCTTATCCAGAATCCCGATCCCTTCTCCAAACTTGCCCTTCAGGTAGGTATAAATGTTCTCAATTCCCTCCATTAACCACCAGCCTCCGATTTTTTGGCTCGCAGATATTTTTCCTTCTTGATCTTCTTCTGAACCTCTATGACTCCCTGAAGCAGAGCTTCGGGCCTTGGAGGACAACCTGCAATATAAAAATCAACCGGGATAACCTTGTCAATTCCTCTCAAAACTGAATAACTGTACCAGAAAGGACCTCCACAGTTCGCGCAGGCACCCATTGAAATAACATACTTTGGCTCAGCCATCTGTTCATACAATAGCTTAACCCTGGAAGCCATTTTGTATGTAATGGTTCCAGCCACTATCATAAGGTCAGCCTGTCTCGGTGTTGCTCTGAAAACTGACCCAATTCTGTCAGCATCTGTCCTTGGACCACCAAATTGCATCAGCTCTATTCCACAGCAGGCAGTCGCAAAGAGAAGGTACCATACTGACCAGCTTCTTCCCCAGTTAAGGAAATCATCCACTGTTGTTAAAATCACTTCGGGGAAAAGTGCATCTGCTATCTGTTCAATAGGAATATTTTCGACACCCTCTTTATATCTTCCTGCCATCAATCTTCTCCTCTGGGAATACTCTTTACATATGCAAGGTCATCCTTACCCCATGCATAAATGAGAGCTGCAAGAAGAATTACAATAAAAATGAAAAGCTCCCACAGAGCCACCTTGCCAAGATTTGCCTCAATCCATTTCCTGTAAACCACCGCAACGGGGTAAACAAAAACAATTTCAACATCAAAAACGATAAAGAGTATGGCGATAAGGTAAAATCTGAAGTTGTATCTTATCCAGTTTTTTGTAATGGGTCTTTCTGCACACTCATACGGAGTTCTCTTATCTCCCTCTTCAGGATTCTGGGGTGCCAGAAGATGAGATATAAGGATTGCGGCAAATACGAAAACGAAAATGAGCAAAACAAAGCCGCCCAGTATTGCAAGATTAAATCCCATAAAACCCGCCTTGTGCAATTTTTGTATATTGTATACAATTTTTTGAGAATGATGTCAAGAAAAATTTTATTCCACCACTCCACAGGGTTATTTCTCCTTGGTTTTTTCACTTTCTCAACCCAGATTCTTCTGATGGAAAAACTCTATTCTCTTATATGGAGCAACGAACTGATATTTTCAATTACAGTTACTTTCTGGATGCTTTCAACTGCCGCAGGGGGACTTGCCGGAAGAAAAGAATTCAAGGCAGATGGAGTGTTTCTCATCCTGATAACAGTGGCACCTTTCCTTATATTCCTTCCCGACATAATAAAGTTTCAGCGTGAGAACTTCATACATGTATTCTCTCTTTCTGAAATTATTCTCATAGCACTGGCGGTGACTGCTCCGGCTGGATTTTTAACCGGTCTTGGTTTTGTAACACTTTCCAGAAACCTGAAGCCTGTAAAGGAATATGCCACATCTATTGCATATCTGTCTGAATCAGCGGGGTCATTTACAGGAGCACTGACCACTTTCCTTCTTTTTCAAGTGGGAGTCAGTGAAGAATCATCGATGCTCATATCAGGGCTTCTTGTGGCCACAACCCTGATCATATTACAAAGAAAAGGTAAATTTTTCCCCATCTGGATAATTTACCTTATCCTGCTCATTGCCACTCCCTCCATAACCAGATTTATGTGGGAAAAAACCACTGAGGGAAGGGTTATCGCCAGTAGGAGGGGGAAATTTTCTCCACTAACACTCATAGAAAAAAGCAATTCTTTTACTCTTTACGGTGGATACTTTCCCCTCTACACATTTCCAGACCCATCTAAAAAAAGAATGATTCTTACTCCACAATTTGTTGCAGGCAAAGAGGGCGGAAATCTCCTGATATATTCATACGATGCCCCAAACTTCACTCTTTCACACTATAAACCTGCTCTGATCAGGCCAGATCCGGGTCTGAAGTTTGTTGAGAAACCATCAAAATTACCTGTTTATTCCAGAATAATTTACTACGGAGATATACTTGACTATTTGAGAAAAGAAAAGGAGAGATTTGGTTCAATAGAAATTTCTCTTAATCATATTCCATCCACCATAAGGGATGAACGGTTCTTTTCACCCCAATTCCTGCAGGTAGTAAGAAATTCCCTGAACAGAGATGGTCTGTTAATTTTTCAACTTGAAGAAACGAAAAATTACCCGGACGATGCGGAAAAACTTGCTCTATCTCTCATGAGAGGCGAAGGAGAGAGATTTTTCAGATTCTCTTACATTTTTCCCTTTGAAAATATTTATCTTGTTTTCACAGACCATCCCCTTCCAGTTAAAAACTTCTGTCAAAGGAGAGCAGACAAATTTAAAAACAGTAGTGAGTTTTATTACGTTATGGGAATGTGTAACCAGAGTCTGATAGATTTTTATAACAGTTTGAAACCCGCTCATGTGAAAATTCAACCCTATATTTACTTGATGGGAATTGCTCACTGGGAGAATGAACTCACAGGTGGCAGGACACTTTTTCTCCTCTTAAAGAACCCTTTTACCGTAAAAGTCTTATCACTTATCATCCTGATCTTCATTCTTACTGCAATGTTCATGGGAAAGAAAAATAGCTCCTCATATTTTATTCTGACAGGCTTCACCGGACTATTTTCAGAAATAACTGTGTTATACACTTTTCAATATAAATTCGGTGTAATTTACCATCACATTGCACTGCTTATGGGTGTCTTTATGATTTCCCTATCAGCTGGAACGTACCTGTCCCTGAAAATTTCTTCAAAAAAATTTGTACCCTTATTAACTGCAATATCAGGAGTTTTAACACTTATCTTTTCCACCTCGATTCTGCCAGTTTATATAGGGGTAATTCTTCTCTTTTCTTCTTTCGGAATAATTTTTTCAGAGGGAGCCCTTTCAAAATATTCTTCAACTTCAAATGTGGGAGAAACATCCTCCTTTGCAGAATTCACCGACCATATCAGTGGTGCTGCAGGAGCCATTTCTTCACCTCTTATTCTCAGTACCACAGGTTTGACGGGAGGGTTGATTATAGTTATACTGTTAGTTGTGATTCTGGAAATGATAAGAAAAGGATAAGGAGTCAAAGATGCTGGATTATGTGAGGAAAAGGGCTAATTCGCCGGTTGTTAAAATAGGAGCCGGTCTGATAGCTCTTACCTTCTTTATTGGGTTCGGGATTCTGACCGGTATCAGAAGAGCAAGCAAGATGGGCAGTGGTGTTGTGGCAGAGGTGAATGATGAACCCATCTACATTGAAGATTACAATCTGGTACTCGGAAGGTTGATTGATGCCTACAGAAAGAGGTTTGGAGATAGTTTTAATGAAGAATTTATGAAAAAAGTGCACTTCAGGGAACAGGTTCTTTTCAGTCTCATAGTTGAAAAATTAAAGGCTCAGGAGGCAAAAAGGCTTGGTATAGATATTGATGATACAACCCTTATGGAGTACATTGCCTCAATCCCGGCATTCCAGTATGGAGGCAGATTCAATCAGAGGCTTTATCAGGATGTATTGAGAAACGCAAGGCCCCCAATGACTCCCGCCCAGTTTGAAAAAGAGGAAAGGGAAAGGTTAAACTCCCAGCGGTTTGAAAATTTTGTAAAATACACATGGTTCATAGAAGATGAGGAGCTTTTTGAGTTATTCTATGCAGAAAATGAAAAGGTGAATCTCTATTATGTGAAATTTTCACCGCAGGAATTTGAAGGGAGAATAAAAGTCACCACTAAAGAAGCTGAGGAGTATTACTCCTCTCACAAAGAAGATTTTAAAACGGGACCACTGAGAAAAGTGAAATATGTGTTTGTTCCATTTCTAAATGAGAAGAACAGTGTCACTGAAGAGATGATAAAGGATTACTACGAGAAGCACAAAGAGGAATTTAAACATGGTGAACAGGTTAAAGCAAGTCACATACTGATTAAGGTTCCTCCGGGGGCAACAACAGAAGAAGTCAACGCAGCAAGGGAGAAGGCATTTAAGATTCTTAAACTGGCAAAAAAAAGTAAAAACTTCTCTGCCCTTGCTAGGAAATACTCTGAGGGACCATCTGCCAGAAGAGGCGGCGAGCTTGGCTGGTTTGGCAGAGGAGAAATGGTCAAAGCCTTTGAAGAGGCTGCTTTCAACGCAACCACGGGAGAGGTCACCGGACCAGTGAGAACACAATTTGGCTTTCACATTATAAAAGTTGAGGCAAAGAGGGGACCCGGTATATCTCCACTGAAAGAGGTAGAAAATAGAATCAGATTTGAGCTTACAAGGGAGTTACTTGATAAAAGAAAAGAGGAGATTAGAAAGGCAGCTGACAGTGCCATAAAATCCGGTGATCTCCAGTCCTTTGCAAAAGAATTTGGAGTAAAAATCAAAGAAACTCCATACTTTGACAGGGATCACATAGAACTGAAGGAAATAGAAGATGAAAAGAGTTTCAAGGAAAAGGTTTTCTCACAGAAAGAAACAGATAAGCCTTTCAAAGTAGAAACTTTAAATGGTGTTTATCTGGTTGAAATAGTGGGTGAAAAACCACCATATCAGCAAACCTTTCCCGAGGTTAAAGAGAAAATAATTGAAAAAATAAGAAGGGATAAAGCAAAAATCAGGGCAGCAGAAAAGGCTTCAAAATTCCTTTCACTTCTCAGAAAATATGGAGACATTCACAGGGTTGCCAGAATGCTCCACTTGAGAGTTGAAGAGACAGGAGACTTCACGCCCGTGAATAATTCGATTCCGGGAATAGGAAAAAGCGACGAATTGAGAAAAACTGCCTTCAGATTAAGCGAGAAGAATCCTATTCCGGACCAGGTTTTCACGGTGGGTGATAACTTCTTTGTGGTTCAGTTAAAGAAACACCACAGAGTTACTCAAAAAGAATTTTTACAGAAGAAAGCAGAAATTGAGAAAAAATACAGGGAAAAAAATTCTGAAAGGATAATGGAAAAATGGCTGAGATATCTTCAGGAAGAGGGAGAAATAGAAATTCACCGGGAAGCAATTCAGCCACCTGGTGGAGCATCATAGTATTTGCATTTCTGACCATCTTACTTACACCTCTCAAAGCGAGACCAGGAATAGTTGGTCCCTACCTGCAATCTTTTTCTCCATCTACTGAAGCCACCGTATGCTGGCAAACAGACAAACTGTTGAGCAATCCAGAAGTAAAGTATGGAACAGACCAGAAGGAACTTTCTTACTCAGTGAAAGCTACATACTCCACAATTTATGGTAAAAGACTCAGATACTGTGCCATCCTGGATAATCTGAGCGACGGAACCAGGTATTTTTACACAATCCCTGAATCGGATAAACTCTATTCGTTCAAAACTCTTTCGAAAGACTCTTCCACTTTTCGGTTTGCCGTCATAGGAGACTCAAGAACTGGTATAGCCACCCACAGACAGTTGATAAACTTGATGAAACAGTACGATTTTTCATTCTACTTTAACACCGGTGACCTTGTGGAACATAACAGGCTGGAGGAGTGGGACTTTGAATTCTTTCACATAGAAGAACCTCTTCTCTCATCCAGATTTTTCAATCCAGTAGAGGGGAATCACGATACTGGAGATGAGGGGATAACGCTGAGCAAACTATTCTACTTTCCCGATCCTGTAACCCCTTCAGGATCATACTACTCCTTCTGGGTAAAAAACAATATTTTCATCGTCGTTTCAACAGAGGAACCATTTACACCAGGTTCCTTTCAGTATAAGTGGCTTGAGAGTCAGCTGAAAGAAGCAGAAGAAAGGCACGCATACCACAAGTTCATGTTTTTCCACAGGCCTCCATATTCATCAGGGGTGCATGGCGGTACAGAGGACAGAGGAATGAAGCTGGCAAGGGAGTATCTGGCTCCTCTCGCAATAACATACGGGGTTACCATCGTATTCAATGGACATGAACATTGCTACGAGAGAAGTTACAAGGATGGTGTGTACTTTATCACCACAGGTGGTGGGGGAGCACCCCCGGCCTTTCTCACATTTCCGTCAAATCCCTACTCTCAGTTTTACGAGCCAAATGGTGACCTTGAACATTTCCACTTTCTCCTGATTGAAGTGGGAGAAACCTATGTGGATCTAAAAGCGATAACCATTAATAACGAGGTGATGGATCACCTCTTAATTGGGGAGAAGTTTGAGTTTGGCCCACCACATATACCACGAAATTGCAGAGTTACAAGAAGATGGTGGGGATTTGGATGCACAGAAGGTGAAGGGGGAAGCATCGGGGAAATTCTGTTCCTCTCACTGCTGATCGGAATATACTCACTAATGTACAGAAAATCAAAAGCCTGACCTATTTCTTCCACTTCCTTAAAAGTTCTTCCTCGTCAGTTTCCCCTTCCTCAAGGGGATCGTAAATTTTGATGATTCTGTGATTTTCAATTCTGAATCGGAAACCCTCAAAACTCTCCCACTCAGCACCCTCTTCAAAGGGGATGGGAACTTCATTCAATCTTCCCAGTATCTCCTCTTTTCCCTGAATGTAGGCATGCCAGATATTCATTCCATCGAGCCATATTTTGTTAACAACTTTATATTTGCTCTGTTCCCCATACTCACCCATTGCCACTCTCCTTTTTGTTCTTATTCCACAGATACCAATAAAAATATATTCCAGCAAGAAATGTGAAAATCCCGATAAATTGTGATGTTGAAAGCACACCTGGGATGACGAATCCTCTTATCTTATCGCCTCTAAGAAATTCTATGAGAAATCTGTAAACAGAATAGATGATAAGAGCCAGAGAGAACAATTCCCCATCAAACTTCTTGTATCTTCTCCACACCAGTAAAAAAGAAAAGAGACAGAAGGCACACAACGAACTCAAGGGCTGGGTTGGATAAAGTGGCTTTCCCCTCATTGAGAGTGGAACAAGGCTTCTGTCATCAGTGAAAACGAGAGCCCACCAGGGTGGATTTTTCGGGTCAGCCCAGGGGATAACCTTCCCGTGACAGCAACCTGCTGAGGTACAGCCGAGCCTTCCGAAGGCAAGCCCAATAAATGCGGCTGTGGAAATAATGTCAATGACGGGCCAGAAGGGAAGATTGTGTTTTTTTATGTAGTAGTAAGCAGTCAATCCACCTCCTATGACCCCACCATACCAGACAAGGCCACCCTTCCAAACCTTTAGCATCTCAAGTGGGTAATGCATGAAATCCTTCCAGAGTGTAATTATGAAGAGTAACCTTGCCCCAATAAGTCCACCTATCAGGACCCAGAAGGCCAGATCAAGTATTTTATTCACATCCAGGCCAAGCCTTTCCGCTTCTCTGGCAGAGTACCACATACCCATTATGAACCCCAGGGCAACCATCACCCCATAGGTATGGATCACAATGGGACCGATTTTGAAAAGTACAGGATGCATCGACCTTTCCTTTTTCTAAATATTCTATACATTCAGTAACAATTTGCAAAAATTAACTTATTCCTCATCATGCAAAAATTTGACTTTTTAAATATGGTATGACTAAAATGTAAATTCGGGAGGAAAGGATGATAGGAATCATCAACAACCTCAACGCGAAAAAAAATGCAAAAAGGAGTTACACGAAAGAGAAGTTGAAAAAAGTAATTGGTGATGCTGGATATGTAAAAGACACCAGAGATTTCAGAGAAATGGAAGAGACAGTGGAGGAATTCAGAAAGAGGAAAATAAAAATTTTTGGTATAAGCGGAGGGGATGGAACCGTTCAGCGTGTGGTAACAACCTGGATAAGAAAATTTGGAGAAGAAACTCTCCCACATATTTTTTTAATGGCTGGAGGAGCCACCAACACGATTATGAATGGTATTGGACAGAGAATCAAGTCTCCCCTGGCAACGCTTAAAGATCTTGTGAGTAGTTTAAAAAGTAACGGTATTAAATCGACCAATCTTCACCTTCTCAAGGTAAGTTATCAGGGGAAAAATGAATATGGGGCATCCTTCGCAAATGGGATTCTCTACAAAATGGAGAAAAAATATTTTGAAGATGGAAAACCGGGCGTCTACGGCGTATTCAAAGAAGTTATCGAAATAATAGGTGGAATCTTTATGAGAAAAGAAGAATACCTGCAATTCATTGAACCTGTTGATTGCATCTTTCAGGTTGACGACAAACTGGTTATGGAAGAGATCATGGCATCAGGAGTCTCTGTGCTCTCAAAACCTTTTCCCATTGTTGACCCATTCCACAATTTGAGAGGCGAAGGACTCTACTATCTTGTTTCAGACCTTCCCTTCCTGACCACACTCAGATATCTGCCTCAGATAGTTATGGGGAGAATCAACAGCATCAGGGTGAAGGGGAAAATCGGGTTTCTGAGAGGCGTTGCTGAAACAATAAAAATGATAACATCTGAGGGATTCACAATAGATGGAGAACTCTTCGATGTCAAACAGAGATGTGAAATCACACTGACAAGAGGACCGGCTGTAAAGTTTCTTATTCCTTGACCGGGCAGGGGAAGCACAACAACCTTTCCGAATCACCCTTTTTATGATAAAATAAAGGCGTGGATAAGCAGAAAATAAGGGATTATTTTTTTAACGACAGGTACGCCCGTTTCTCCAGAATTGAAATTGTCGATGTGGATGAAGGTTACTGCAAGGTGAAGATGGAAATAGAAGATATGCACCTGAATGCACTTGACATTCTCCATGGAGGAGCAATCTTTACCCTTGCAGATTTTGCCTTTGCCGTCGCTTCCAACTCCAGAGGGAAAGCGGCAGTCAGCATAAACGCGTCAATAAACTACTTCAGACCCCCCAGGGGAAAAACAGTTTTTGCAGAAACTGAGGAGATAAACCTTGGCAACAAACTCGCCACATATCAGGTCAGAGTGTATGATGAGCTTGGAACAAGCGTTGCCCTTTTCACGGGCACCGTATTCAGAACAGAAAAAGAAGTAAAATTCTAATCCCTGAAATAAGGAGGGAAAATTGGCACAGGGAGAAATCCTGAACATTGACATAACTGAAGAGATGGAACAATCCTACCTTGATTATGCCATGAGCGTAATCATCGGTAGGGCTCTCCCGGATGTAAGAGATGGACTTAAACCTGTCCAGAGGCGAATCTTATACGCAATGTATGAAATGGGTAACACCAGCACAAAGCCCTTTAAAAAATCAGCAAGGGTTGTGGGTGATGTAATAGGTAAATATCATCCTCACGGTGACGCTGCTGTGTATGATGCACTGGTGAGAATGGCTCAGGATTTTTCCATGAGGTATCCACTTGTACAGGGACAGGGAAATTTCGGATCAATAGATGGCGATTCTCCTGCTGCCATGAGATACACCGAAGTGAGAATGTCCAGGATAGCTGAAGAGTTGATGGCTGACATTGAAAAAGACACTGTTGACTTTATTCCCAACTATGATGGTTCCCTTATGGAACCACTTGTTTTACCCACCAGAATTCCCAACCTGCTACTCAATGGTACCACCGGCATTGCAGTGGCAATGTCATCAAACATTCCGCCACACAATTTGAGGGAAGTGGTCGATGGTACTATAGCCTATATTAAAAATCCAGACATTACCATAGATGAACTCATGAACTACATAAAGGGACCCGACTTCCCCACATACGGCATTATTAACGGTACAGCAGGGATAAGAGAAGCTTACAAGACTGGAAAGGGACAGATAAAAATAAGGGCGAGGGCCAAAATTGAGAGAAAAAAAGGAGAAAAGGTTGCCATCGTCATCACCGAGGTTCCCTTTCAGGTTGAGAAGTCCAAGGTACTTGAACACATTGCAAAACTTGTTCAGGAAAAAAAATTAGAGGGAATTACCGACCTCAGAGACGAATCAAACAGGGAAGGTATCAGAGTAGTAATTGAACTGAAAAAGGGTGCCAACCCTGAGGTTATCCTCAACAGGATTTTCAAAGAAACTGCTTTTGAAACCTCATTTAACATAATTTTAACAGCAATAGTATACGGTAGACCGAAGGTTCTGAATCTTAAAGAAATTCTGCAGTACTTCGTTGAACACAGAAAAGAGGTAATAATAAGGAGAACCCAGTTTGACCTTGCAAAGGCAGAGGAAAGAGCCCACATACTGGAAGGATTGAAGATAGCGGTTGAAAACATCGATGAAGTTATTGCCCTCATAAAAAGTTCACCCAATCCAGGTACTGCAAAAGAGCGATTGATTGAGAGATTTTCCCTTTCTGAGAAGCAGGCCCAGGCCATTCTCGATATGAAACTTCAGAGACTCACCAATCTGGAGAGGGATAAGATAATAAAAGATTATGAAGAGACCCTCAAACTCATAGAAAGGCTGAAGTACATTCTTGATCACGAAGAAGAAGTAAAGAAAATCATGATAGAGGAACTGGAAGAGATCAAAGAGAAATATGGTGATGATAGAAGAACAGAGATAATGGAAGAGATAAAGGAGATCAAACTTGAAGACACCATCCAGGATGAACCAATGGTCATTACAATAACCAGCAAGGGTTACATAAAGAGAACAAAACTTGCCCACTTCAGAACATATCAGAACAGGGGAGGAAAGGGGATTCAGGGTGCAGGACAGAAAGACGGAGACTTTGTAACTCATCTCTTCGTGGCAAATGCACTGGATTATCTGCTAATATTCACAAACAAAGGGAAGGTTTACTGGAAGAAGGTCTACGAGATTCCTGAAGGTAGCAGGACTGCACAGGGAAAGGCTATTGTAAATCTCATTGATCTTGCACCAGATGAAAAAATTGCAACCATTCTTTCAACACGAGATTTTGATCATGATTCATTTATAATTTTCGCCACAGCAAAGGGATATGTAAAGAAAACTGACCTGCGATACTTTTCCAATCCCATCAAAAGAGGTATAAGAGCCATAACCCTTGAAGAAGGCGACAACCTCTTTGCAGCCAAGCTAATAAAGAAAAATGAAAAAATCTTTATCGGGACAAGAAAGGGATACTCCATCTGCTTCTCTTCCGAGGAAGTAAGACCCATGGGCCGGGAAGCCAGAGGTGTAAGGGGAATCTCGCTCAGAGGAGATGACGAAGTGATAAATATGGTTATACTCAGAGAGGGTGCAACCATCCTCAGTGTCTCAGACAGGGGATATGGAAAGAGAACAAAAGTCTCCGAATTCAGGGTCCAGAAAAGGGGAGGAATGGGTATAATAGCCATGAAACTCCCAGGTGACAGTGTTGCAGTCGGTTATCTGCAGGTAAAGGACAGGGATCAGATTATGATAATCACAAGTAAGGGAAGTATTGTGAGATTAAATGTCAGCCAGATCCCCATACAGGGAAGAAGCACCAGGGGAGTGCGGTTAATTAAAACAGATGGCGATGACATGGTAACAGCCATTGCCAGGGTTGTTGGAGATGAAGAGGAACCTTCTCTTAATCTTTTTGATTAGTTTTTTCTCCTGTACCTCTGCGGAGAACCTCTTCAACAGAGCCGTTGCTCTTCAACAAGAGGGTAAGTACGGGAAAGCCGCAGAGATGCTCCTCAAGATCATAAAGGATTATCCTGATTCATCCATCACTCCAGTTGCCTTAAAACAGCTGGGGGAGATTTACCTCTTCAAAATCGGAGATGAAAGAAATGGAATTGAAATACTGAAGAAAGTTGACACATATTTTCCAGGAACAACTTACGCAGTTGATTCACTTTTTGAGGCGGGTGATTATCTTTTTGAGAAGGGAAAATATGAAGAGGTGATCCCGCTTATGAAGCATCTTCTTCAATATAACCTGAAGCCAGATTTGAAAAGGAAAGTAATTATGGACCTCCTGTACTCTTACCTCTTTACAAATGATCGAGAAGATTTTAAAAGGGAAGCTGAAAATTACATTCCGGAGTTAAATAATTCACCACTCAGATGGAAAATAATGCTTCTGCTAAGTGACATATATTTTGAGAGTGGGGAAGAAAAAAAGGGTGAGGAAATTTTGAATGAATTAACTGAAACTGCACCAGAAAGGTTCAAAACTGAAGCGAAATACTCCCTCGCCAATCACTACATAGCAGCTGGCAGGTACCGTAAAGCGCTTGTCATATTTTATCAGCTGACAGATAATCCTAAATGGAAGGAAAAAGTATCAAAAAAGATTGAAATGCTGAAAAAGATAATCTACAACAAACAAAGGTACCGGTAATGAGCAGCACCTTTGGAACAATATTCAGAATCACAACATGGGGAGAATCACACGGCAGGGCACTGGGAGTCGTGGTTGATGGTTGCCCTGCAGGAGTACCCCTATCAGAGGAGGATATTCAGAAGGAACTTGATAGAAGAAGACCGGGTACCAGCAGAGTCGTTTCACCAAGAAGGGAGAAAGATAAAGTGGAGATTCTATCCGGCGTATTCAATGGTGTTACAACAGGTACACCAATTTCAATGATTATCTGGAATGTGGATGTAGACTCATCAAAATATGTACCAATCAAAGATATTTTCAGACCGGGCCAGGCTGACTTTACATACTGGGCAAAGTATGGAATACGGGACTGGAGAGGCGGTGGAAGAGCTTCTGCAAGAGAAACTGTGGGAAGAGTGGCGGGAGGTGCGATTGCTAAAAAACTTTTAAATCACAAAGGAATATTCACAAAAGGATACACAATAAAGGTGGGACCGGTGAAAGCAGAAAAATTCGCTGAGGAGGAGATTGAAAAGAACCCTCTTCGAATGTGTGATCCGGAAGCCGCTGAGAAAGCCATGGAATATGTTGATCAGCTGAGAAGGGAGGGTGATTCAACAGGATGTGAAATAGAAATTAAAGTCAGAGGGTTACCTCCGGGACTGGGGGAGCCAGTTTTTGATAAACTCGATGCTGACCTTGCCAAGGCTTTGATGAGCATAGGAGCCGTGAAAGGGATTGAAATTGGTCGTGGTTTCGGAGTAACTGATATTAAAGGATCTGAAAACAATGATCAGATGAGTATGAAAGATGGTAAAATGGTTTTTCTGAGCAACAATGCAGGAGGAATACTGGGAGGCATTTCAACGGGGGAAGAAATAGTAATAAGGGTAGCTGTTAAACCAACCCCATCCATAAGAAAAAAACAGAAAAGTGTGAATGAAAGGGGTGAAGAGGTGGAAATCTCCATTGAGGGGAGGCACGATCCTGTAATATGTCCCAGGATAGTTCCTGTTGCAGAGGCTATGGTCAACCTTGTTCTCATAGATCATTACCTGATGCAGAGGGCAAAGGAAAATTTCTGGTGAATCTACATGACCATAACCACTTCCAGAATGGACCCTTTTCCTGCTCCCAGTGAACTCTGCGCATTCCCCTTATTAACTCCAATTTCGAGGTAACCATGACTCCCTATATAGGCAACAGGTTTACCTGCAGGTACATCACTGAAACTCCGGGATATTTCCCTGATAACTGTGCGACCAACTCTTATGTAGGTTTCTTTTACACCCTCCCTCTTCAGATCAGAAAAAGTTATGTTGGATATGAGATTGCCAAATTTATCAACAAACATAACTCTGCCGCGAATAAGAACTGCTCCCTCCTGCTCTTCAACCTCAGGATAGTGAACCTGAAATCTTACAAATTCATCACTCTTTCTTCCAAGGCTCCTCAGGGAAGTTCCCGCCAGAAGCCTTCCAGCCACAGGAGCAAAAATATCCCTTCCATGAAAGGTTGATGAAACTCCCTCAAATAACTCCCTTCTGATCCTGTAAACTGAAAATTTTTTCTCCTTTTCATACACATATGAGAAAACCCCATTGTCCGGACCCACAAACAATCTTTCCTGAGTTCTGACAATTATTTCGCCTCTCTCTCCGCCCACACCAGGATCTACGACAACAAGAAAAATCCCACCACCTGGATAAAACGGGTATATCATACCCAACAAAAAAGCTGCTTCATGTACGTCAAAAGGGGTAATGGAGTGGGTTATATCCACAATCCTTGCTTCTCTGCAAAGTGAATAAATCACACTTTTCATCTCAGAAACATAAAAATTATCAACACCAAAATCTGTCATAAGATATACAATTTTATTTTTCTTTAACAAATTTCTCACCATCAAAAACCATCCTTAAATCATCAACAGATGAGTACTCAATAACTCCGTCCCGGTTCCCATCAAATTTTCTATTTGGATTGGAAGTAAGTGCCTCAATTCTGTGACTTATTACTAAAAGATCACCCTTCTGAAACACCACAGGTATCTCCACATATTTATCCCCACATCTGACTATACGGGGCAAAAGAGTCACCTTAACAAGATCAGTGGGATATCCACCTTTCCCCGGAGTGGATTCATCAAATCTTCCCACAACTCTTTCTATCTTCACTCTATATGAAACGGGCCTTTTCCCACCAATAACATTAACTGTTTCTTCATTAACACTCTGGGGATTAAGAAAATCGTTGTATCCATAAAGGTTATGATTATCTCCATCGGGAGTATAAAAACTGAAAAACAGTGAGGAGTAACCTTTTCTCACCACCTTTTTCCCACCACAATTTGCAGCAAAAGAAACCTCAGACTCAGGGTCAAGGCACACACCCTCGCTACAATTCATCCCTGTAACAGCATAGGGATAGATTGAGCCATCATTTATAAGCATGGTGGGAGGATAAGACATTATGGGTTTTGACCTCGTTACAAAGCTGAATGTTATGGTATTCTCCGCTTTTCCTGTTCCATCCCTGTAGGCTCCATCATAAACTTCATCAGAGAGAGGAAATCCCCATATATCCCTGATTTCATCATAATATGTACCGGGATTCAACCTGATAAAGTATCTCACCCCCTCTTCCAGGGAAGGGATTTTCAGATAAAAAACATTGTTAGTTATGTAAGCCTTCTCTCCGCTGAGATGCATATGATTACCATCGAAGAAGATGAAGATTTTGCAATACTCATTCTGGAGATCTGTACAATCCATAACATTATTTCCGCTACCACTCACTCTCGCAACAACAAATTTTCTCGCAGTGTTGCTCTGAATTCTGAAAACTTCATTATCCCTGTGACCGAAAGATTCAGAATAAACAAGCATTCCTTCAAGCTCACCGGACAGGAAAGTTGCGTCATCCACCTCAAAAAGACTTCTGTAATACTGATTTCTCCTTCCCCTGACCTGAATGTATAGGGGCCTGATTTTAACTCTGTTGTTTATGTTGTCGGTAACAGGTAGAATATACTTCTCATTTTCACCATCAATAACCAGATATGTGCCCCCAAGAGTATGTGATGGTATCGATTTTCCAAAATTTACCTCAACCCAGTAATCAATATCGGGATTGACCTCCTGTGGATCAATATTTGCGAAGGAAACAATCTTGCCCGTCAGGGGAACAGGAACAGTTTTACCGTAATCATCGTTATATACAAAAACTGCGTCGCTCAGAAATCTCGCACCTTCAGTGTAAATCTGGAAATTTTTCAGTGTCTCGGGATCAATTAAAACCGGAGGTATTCGTAAGTGGAGATCAGCAGGATAGGAGTAATTCCTTCTTGAGGTAAAGTCAAACTCAAGTAGTGAATCAACTTTAACCGGCCAGGAGAAAGAAAATGCACCATCTGCGGGGTCAATGATGTTTCCCATGAATTCATAATGTTCCGAGCCAGGTACATCACCCTTCAACTCCAGCTCCCTGACACTCTGCAGTGTTAAATATGAATCTGATGGCAAAGCATAATAGTAATCCTTTACATCCCTTATGTTATCCGGGATAATGGGTTGAGACCAGAAATCAGAGGGGGAATAGAGAAAATCGTTGTTGGTGGTAACAAACTCCCCTTTCCGAAAAGGAAAAATCTCCTGAATACCGTCATTGTTAAAATCTTCACCAACTCTACCATCGAGAGGGTTCCCCTCTTTATCTGTGGCAAGGGATGAAATAAAAAGGAAATAAATTGAATCCTTCCTCAAATCAGCTCTAACAAGCAAAGTTCGGTTATCGGGCCACTCATAGCGTGAAGAAAAATTGGGGGTTACTACTTCCTCGCTGTTACGAATAACATTAACCCCACCACTTACATTTCCCACAAGTTTGAAAATATGAAGGGCATTTTCCACCGAATCATGATCCATATCCCTTGAAAACTTCACAGTAAAAACATACTCCGAAGTTTCACCATCAATATCTTTCTGGTATGAAAGTTTAACAGATAAAACAACAGGGGGAAGAAAGGATGGAGGAGACGAAGCAACATTTTTCTTCTCAGCAACTTCACTTCTGCATCCCAGAAAAATTAAAAGAATCACAATCACGAAAAGCGATCTTTTCATAATCTCATACCTGCTTCAATGAAAAAGGGTGTTTCACTATCAGTTGAGAACCAGAATCTTACAAAGTAACCCTCCACCTCATAATCAATCATGCCCAGGAACAGATCTTCATGGTTAAACATATAAGAAACAGATTTTCCCTCTGTTTGAGGGAGGAAATTGCTATTTTCCGAATA